>Ga0208849_1001395_pt1 | contig 17015 bp, 17 predicted proteins | sample NGESurdeep072012_10_FD_184470 | JGI IMG/M metagenome (GOLD analysis project Ga0208849, IMG submission 184470) | Arctic peat soil microbial communities from Barrow, Alaska - NGEE Surface sample 53-3 deep-072012 (SPAdes) | ecosystem: Environmental > Terrestrial > Soil > Wetlands > Peat ...
TTCGACATCGCCAGGAGCACGCTCAATCACCGGCGGCAGCAGCTGGTCGCCTTCAGCCCGGAGAGCGTGCTGGCGCGCGGCTACAGCATCACGCAGGACGCCGAGACGGGGGCCGTCCTCCGATCGTCGGCAGACACAGCGATGAAGCGCAGGCTGCGAATCAGGCTGGCCACGGGCCACCTTGGCGCGCGGGTGGAGGAGGTTGAGAAGTGACCGAAGAGCTCACATATGAGAAAGCGCTCGAGAAGCTGGACGAAAAGCTGAAGCTGCTGGAGGACGGGGACCTGTCGCTGGAAGACGCGCTGAAAGCAGTGGACGAAGCACGGGTCTACCTGAAGGTGTGCACAGAGCGCCTCGAAGCAGCGCGCCACAAAATCGAAATCCGCCCGGAAACAGACTCAGCCGATTAAGGAAAGGGGCTGGCTAGCCGCGCATCGAGTACTCGTCAGCCGGTGATTCCACGATCCCGTATTTGATTCCAGCCGGGCCGAAGTGTACGTTGCACGTTAACCAGCTACTTAATGTGGCCTTTAGGCCTAGGAGAACGATGCGACGAGGCGTGGCAGTTTGCGCGGGCGTTCTTGCCTTCCTTCTACTGACGGCGGAGGCTAGCAGTTGTGGAAGTACCCCGTCGGCGACCTCGGCGACGTCGCCCTCGGCAGCCTCTACGGCTCCAGGCAGCTCCCCACCAGTCAGTTCACCGCCTAAAGCTACTTTTCTCACGTTTGGCGATGGCAGCCAGATCGTAGGTACCGATATCCGAGCCGGCACCTACCGAACTCGCCACAACAGCTCAGGGTGCTACATGGCTCGATTGAAGGGCTTTAGCGGCGAGCTTGGCGACATCATCGCCAATGAGAATTCCGATGGGCCGGTCGTGGTCACAATCCTGAAGACAGACAAAGGCTTCGACTCCAGCAACTGTGACACTTGGACTTCAGACCTCTCGCAAATTACCGTTGCAAGTAAGTCGACCTTCGGTGGAGGCGACTTCATCGTCCGCACGGACATTCTTGCCGGAACGTACCGTAGTCCAGCAGCCGCGAGTGGCAATTGCTACTGGGCACGGCTGCGAGGGTTCAGCCATGACCTAAAGGACATCATCGCGAACGGGAACACCGACAAAGGCGCCGTTGTCACGGTGTCAGCGCGTGACAAGGGCTTTGAATCTTCTGGTTGCAGTACATGGACAAAAATCAAGTGATTAAGCAATCAGCTCCAGGGACCGCGCGCCATTAGAACGAGGTATCAGGCAGGAAATTACCAAAGAGTAAGGCGGGCGGATTACTGCCTCTCCAAGTCAGGGTAGACGGAGACCTTTTAGGTAACGAGCCTCTACATGTATCGGTGGCGCCAGAACCACCAGCCGAGGTAGGCGCTCATGATCACCAGGGTCGCGATGGCCGCGAGCACGTCGTTATGAGTGAACCTTTCGATTCCCGAGATGACCAGCGCCACGAATAGGATGCCAATCAACGTCATGAATGGAAACGGGCCTCGCTCCTGGGACATGGCGCCATTCTTGCCCTTTTGGCCCCCCAAATCGCGATTACACGACCGTTCGTGCCCTTTTGGCACCTTTCAAGGGTCGCGTCAGGTCGACGTCTCCTGCGCCTCCAGTTGCTCGTTCATCACCCTGATCCGCTGGCTCAGGTTCTTCACAAACTCCAGGAGCACCTCCGGGTGCTCGTGCACCACCGCTCTCAGCTTGTCCCGTCGCAACACTCGCACCGTCGTGTCCGTGCTGGCCTGTGCGCTCGCCGAGCGCGGCTGCTCATCGAACACCGCCATCTCCCCCAGCACCATGCTCGGCCCAATGCGCGCCAGCGTCACCTCGCGGCCCTCGTGGTCGAGGTGGATCCTGATCTCCCCCTCCAGCACCACGAACAGCTCGGACCCCACATCGCCCTTGGTGAAGATCGGCTCGCCCTTCGTGTAGGTGCGCGTCACCATCAGGCGGTCGATGCTGGCCAGCTGCTCCAGCGTGAGCGTGCTGAACAGCGGCACCCTCTTGAGCGCGATCAGTTCCTTCATGCGTTCGTCGAGCCCGGTCGAAACCGCCGCCGCGGCCTCCTTGACCCACCTGTCGCCATGGTTCGCGAGCGCCTCGATCTCGTGAGGTGACAGCGGTCGTGCCGGCCCCGAATCGATAGCCTCGGGGTCGAGCAGCTGCGCCAGCGGCCCGGCAAGCCAGGCCGGGCCGAAGTTTAACAGCGTCTCCAGGCCCTCGACCCGCGCTGCAGGACCGGCCGACCGAATGCCCCGCTCGACCGTGGCAAAGCCCCGCTTGCCGTGTAGCGCGCGCATCGCCGCGAGCCCCGACTCCGCCGCATGGAGCGCGTAATCCTCGACGGTGATGCGCAGAAACAGGTACCGATCGTCAGGCGCTCCGTGGTCTTCCCCACTCGCCACCCGAGGCGACAGCTTCGCCATGTGCAGCCCCTCGCCCAGGAGCCGCTCGAGGTGTTCACGCACTCGCTTGAACATGTCGGGACGCCCGCTGCGGACGAGCGCCTCCACGGTGGCCGCCGCCGCGTCGCCGCGAAACGCAAGCAGCGGCAATGTTCGCTCCAGCGCGGCCGGCGCCTGCGTGGCCAGGGCCTCAGCGGCCAGCATGCGAATCTCCCGATCGGGGTTGGTGAGCCCGTCGATCAGCGCTTCCGCGTAGTCGTGACTGTCCTCCGGCGGCGGCGCCCACCTCACTGCTTGCAGCAGCGCCTCGCGCCGGACACTCGGGTTGGCATCGGTAAGGCATGCGATCAACGGCCCCGACGCCCCCGGCACATTGGCCTTGAGCTTGGCGAAGCTGCGAATCCCTTCCCGGCGGATGCGCGGCACCTGGTCCTGCAGGGCGGCGACGACCTTTTCGTTGTCGCCCTTGAAAGAGGCGGCCCACACTGCGGCCGCGCGGTCCTCGTCATTCGTCGACGTCCAAAGGCGGTCGAGGATCTCCCCTACACGGGCCCAGGGCGGCTTGCGCCCCGCACCCGCCACTGCCGCCGAGGCAACCACCCAACCGTCCGGATCGTCGACGGCGGCCTCGAGCTGGTCGAGAGCCACAATCTCCGGCGGCGCCATCTGGAACCCAAGCCTGCGCACGCGACGGTCGTCGGACGCGAGCAGCTCGGGCAGCATGCCGGCGAACGTGTCGGGCGCCAGCCGCCCCAGCGCAGCCGCGGCAAACTGGCGCACCTTGTCGTCGCCCTGGCGCACGAAGGCCATCAGCTCGTCAATCTCCGACTGGCTGGGCCGCCCGACCGCTCGCTGGAAATCGCTAAGGGTCATCGCGTGAGTGCGAAGTCGCGCGTAGATGGCGCTCACGTACAGGCTGCGTACGCGGAATGCGGCCGCGATGAACAGGATCGCGACCACGATCCCGATGAGCGCAAGTACCTCTTCGCTGGCGGCGATCGTGCGCTGGACGACCAGCAGGATGACGCCGCTCAGCACCGCTGCTCCGGGGAGCACCAGGTTGTCGAGCAGGAATTTGAGCTTCGGTCCGACCTGGGCCGGCACCGCGCCGCCGAGCACGCTCTCCGCCGGATCGTCGAGCCCCGTCTGGAGCCCGTTACGGACGATGAAGAGGAACAGCGAGGTGGCCAGGACCGGGCTGATCGCGACTGCCGCGAAACCGATCAGGGTGAAGATCGGCAGGGCGAGGATCGCGTTCTTCACGCCCAGCTTGTCGAGGACCCATGGCGCAACGAACAGGCTGACGCCGAGCTGCACCACGTAGCTGGCGAGCCACGCGTTGCCGATGAGGATCGTGAGTGCCTGCAGGTTGTGGTGGGTCGAGTTCACAAATATCAGCGCGACCAGGTAGTCGCCCACGCGGCTGGCGATCTGCAGCACCAAAGCGAGCAAGACGAGGGCGAGCACGAGAGGGCTGCTCGTCATGTAGTGGATCGCCCCCCTCAGGAGGCTGATCGCGCCCAGCCGTCCTCGGACGATGTGCTCGTGTGCGAGGAACTCGTCGGCGTCGTCGTCGAACGACGGGCGGTAGAGCTCGCGCTCCAAGCGTATCGACAGGATGACCGCCACCGTCGCGCCGAAGGTCCACACCAGCATCAGGGGCTCGATTCGGCCGCTGAGGGCTATGAGGGTTGTCGTGAAGCCGGCAAAGATGTAGCCAATGCTCGAGCCTGCCGCAATCACTGGAAAGATGCGCTTGCCCTCGAGCAGGTTGAAATGCTGGCTGGCGAAGCCCCAGAACTGGAGCATCACAAGCTCGAAACCGACCGAGTAGACGACGTAGGCGGCGAACGCAACCGTCGGGCTCTCGTCGAGTAAATAGACGAAGAAGATCCCAAGCGCGGCCAGGCCGTTGAGCGCGAGGATCACGCGAAACGCTCGCCCGACTCCGAGCCGGCGTGTCAGGGCGCCCTGGAGGGCGACCATCGGCCAAACGGCCAGGGCCAGGATGATGAAGAAGAGCGGATAAGCCTCGGGCCCTGCCTTGTTCAGGAACATGGCCTGAGAGCCGTTGAACGCGGTGTACGCCCCCCAGCCGAGCACGATCGCGAAGCCGGCCACCTGAAGGGTGCGTGGGAGCTCGGTCCGCCGAACGTGAAGAAACTTCGCAAGCAGCGGCACGCGCGAAATTATGTGGGTTAGGGCAGATAAGTCCCCCCACTACCGATGGTTTTTATCCTCCCCGCCTGCCGGGGAGGTGGCGAGGTCCGGCCGCTGCCGGGCCGTTGTCCTCCCCGCTTGCCGGGGAGGTGGCCCTGAAGGGCCGGAGGGGACGTCCAGCCTTGCAAGGCGCCGGGCCGAAGGCTCCTTGCTTAGACCGTGCCCTCTCTCAGCGCAGTCATCGCCTTGTCGATGTTCCTCTGCCTGGTCTCAGGCGTCTTCCCGTTCGCGACCGGCAGGACCAAGCGCTGCTTCTTGCTGTTCGACAATCCCTCGAACACCTTCTTCGCCCGGCCATCCTTGTCAAGCGCCTTCGCGAAGTCCTCGGGCAGCGCGAGCTCACGAGGCTCCTTATCGAGCTCGAGATCGACGTCGACGGTATCGCCGGCTGCGACGCGCGCATTCCTCCGGTTCAAGTTGCTCACGCCGATCATGAACTTGCCGCCCATCACCGCCACAGCGCTGCGATAGGTGTAGTTGTTGATAGTGACTCGTACCAGCGGCACCTTGCTCGAGCTGAGCGCCTGAACCAACCTAGGTGGAACCTCAATGCCCGCGGCGGTCTTACCCGCAGCGAGGATCTTGGTGCGAAACCTCATGCGCTGGAGTATGAAGAATCACGTTGGCCGGGCGCTCTGCCCTGTCCGCAGGTTGGCGGCGAGCATCGCGACAATCACAGATGCCGCGAGGGGCACGCCCAAGGCCGCGCGGAGACCCAGGTGGTCGGCGACGTTGCCTATCAGACCTGGACCGGCGATCGACCCGGCGTAGGCCGCGGAGGCGATGAGACTCAAGGCGGTACCGCTGCGGCCCAGGTTGGCGCCGGCGCTGAACGCGAGGGGCAAGATGACTGCAACCCCCGCACCCACCAGAACAAACCCGAAGATCGCGCCTGGAACGACCGGCCACACGATGGCAACGCCAAAACCGACGGCTGACAAACAGGCGCCGAGCCGAGTGACTGTCGTCGCACTCGTGCGGGCCGTGAGGCGATCGGCCCGAAACCGCACCGCCATCATTGCAACGCTGAATGCCGCAAATCCGACTGCCGCCAACCCTTGACTGGCGTGACCGTACTCGCGCAGATAGAGAGCGTTCCAGTCGGCGCCGCCGCCTTCGACGATGATGGCGCTGAATCCAAGGGCGCCGACAAGAACAGCCGAGCGGGTCATGAGCCGTCGAGTGGTCGCCTCGTGAACTGGCTCCGCGCCGCCACGCGTGTTCGGGAGGGTACGCAGGAGGGGAGCGGAGATGGCGGCCACCAACAGCGAAACGATGACGAAGTGCTCAAGAGGTTGAACGCCGAGAAATGCGGCCGCGCCTGCTGCGATTGAGCCAACCACAGCTCCCAGGCTCCAGAAGCCATGAAAGCTATTTAGCATCGGCCGGCCCGCGACCCGTTCGACGTCTGCAGCCTGAGCGTTCTCGAGCACGTCGATGAAACCGGCGCATGCTCCAAGCACGAGGAAGGCGACCACGAGTACCGCGAAACTTGTGGCCAGCCCCGCTGGAATCAACGCCACACAGAGAACGACGGTGAACGTACGGACCCACACCCTGCTTCCTCGACTGAGCGCGACACGCGCCGTCCCTGCGCCAACAATGGCGCCGACTGCGCATATGAGCAGTGCGAAACCGATCTGCCCATCGGTCAGGTGAAGATGGTCCTTGAAGGCTGGCAGCCTCGGGACCCAGCTGCCGCTCACAACGCCGAACGCGAGAAAGGCTACTGAAACCGCGACCCGCTGACGTTCGTGAGTGCTTGGACCCACGCGCGACTACGTTTGCTGAACGTTCGCGATCTTCTCCAGGGCGGCGATCCTCTCCTCGATCGGCGGGTGCGTGTCGAACAGGTGGTTGAAGAAGCTGCCGTGGTGCTCCTTCGGGTTGTCGATGCACATCGCCGCGACCGCGTGGTTGAAGTTCTTCATGGGCTGCTCGTTGGCAGCGATCTTCTTCAACGCGCTGAGGAGGCCCGCCGGGTTGCGCGTCAGCTCCACCCCACTCGCATCAGCCAGCGACTCGCGCTGGCGCGACAGTGCCATCTGCATGAGCGGTCCAACGATCACGGCGATCAAGGTGAAGACGGCGCCGACCAGCAGGATGATGAGCAGGGCGCGCGAGTCCCGGCTCCTGAATCGAAACGCTCCGTTCCACACGACGCTGGCGAGGAGGCCCGCCATGCCGATCATGGTGGTGACGACCAGGAGCAGCCGAACGTCGAAGTTCTTGACGTGGCTCAACTCGTGGCTCAGCACGCCCTCGAGCTCCTCGCGATTCATCATCTGGAGCAACCCCGTCGTCACCGTCACTGCGGCGTGCTTTGGGTCGCGGCCCGTCGCGAATGCGTTGGGGCTCGGGTCCTCGATTATGTAGACCTTGGGCAGTGGCAGCCCATCGCCGATTGCCAGCGTCTCGACGATGTTGTAGAGCTGCGTGAACTGACCCCGGTCAGCCTCGTGCGCCCCGGCCGCCGACAGGACTGTGGCCGAGCCAAGGTAATAGGAGTAAAGCGCCGCACAGATCCCCAGGATGCCGAGGATGATCGCGCCGCCGACCGCAGCCGTGACTCCGCCGCCGCCGAACTCGCCGATTACGAACCCGGCCAGCAGCCAAACGGCGATGAACAGCACGACCACGATGATGCTGTTGCGCTTGTTGCGCGCGATCTGGTGGTACATCCGCCTCTGATCCTACGAGGACGAGCGGTTGCTTTTGGTGACCGAGCCCCTCACCGAAGCAGCCACCCACCGCCCCCAGATCTGGGCCCACACCAAACCGTTGCCGAAAGCAGACACATCTTTGGAGTGGTGCTTGAAGTGGTAGGTCCACATCGCCCGGTGGCGCTGGTAGTTCGCCTCACGCTGAGCCCTGGTGGTGGCGACTCGGCTCTGGTGCTTCGCGATGGCCGTGGGCAGGTAGAAGATCTTCCAGCCGCCCAGCTTCAGCCGGTAGCAGAGATCGATGTCCTCGCCGAACATGAAGTAACGCGGATCGAAGAACCCGATTCGGTTGACGGCGGCCATCCGCAGCATCAGGCAATCCGCGCTACCCGCGTCCATCTCATGCATGTCGGATTCGTCGAGGTGCCCCATGTTGTGGCGACCGAACCGCGGGCTCTTCGGAAACAGGCGGCTCAGCCCGAGGGTGCGATAAAAGAGCGATTTCGGCACCGGAAAGGCGCGTCGTGAGTCGGGGTCTCGCTTGCCGTCAGGCATGAGAAGCCGTGGACCGACCGCGCCCGCATTGGCGTGGGTGAGCAGGAAGTCCGCGAGCCGGCCGACGGTCTGCGTGTCGACCACGACGTCCGGGTTGAGAAGCACGGCGAACCTGCCCTGGCAGCGTTCCAGGCCGATGTTGGCGGCCCGGCCAAAGCCCAGGTTCTTCTGCTCGAGCAGCACCGTCGCCTGGGGAAACTCAGCCGTGATGGCTGCCGCGGAGCCGTCGGTCGACCCGTTGTCGACGACCACCACCTCGACTGGCACCTCAGCTGTCGAGTAGAAGGCGCGCAGACACTGGAGAAGCAGCTCTTTGTCGTTATGGCTCACGACCAATGCCGAGACCATGGGCTTCGACTGTTCGGGCATCGCTGACGAATTATCACCGGCGGGACCCCCCAGGGGCGTCGGATAGAATGCCGAGGACTGTGCAGACCGGCGCACCACGGGGTCTCGGCCAGCGCCTGGCCCAGATTCGCGAGAGCCGGTTGGTCCGGCAGAACCTAACGCTGTTTGCCGGCGGCCTGGTCGCCGGGATCGGCGGTTTCGTTTACCACGCCATCGCCGGCCGCGTGCTTGGTCCGACCACGTACGGTCAGGTTGCGTTCCTGATCGCGGTGTACTCGGTGGGCACCGCCCCCGCACTGATCCTCATCGTCGTGCTGGCCCGCTACACAGCGACGCTCATCGCGCGGGGAGACGCGGGCGTGCGGTCCCTGATGACCAGAACCATCCGCCTGGTGGCCATCCCTGGGCTCGCGGCCGTGCTCGTCACCACCCTCATCGCGCGCCGCGTCGCCGAGTTCGAGCACCTTGGCTCGGCGCTGCCGGTGCTGATCCTTGGCTTCTCGATCGCCCTGGTCTGGCAGGTGGCGATACCCCGCGGGATCCTGCAGGGGCTGCAGCGATTCACCGCCCTGTCGCTGAACCTCGGCCTCGAGCTCGTCATCCGCACCACGGTTGTGTTCGGCTTGCTCACCGCCGGCTACGCGGTGTCGGGCGCCATGGCCGCGGTCTTCATGGGCCTGGCGTTCTGCTTCGGCCTTGGTCTCTACTCGCTGCGCGATCACTTCGGGAAGAGCGCGACGCGCGTGCCTTTGCGGGCGATGTTCGGCTTCTCGCTGACCGCCGCGGCCGGAATCATCGGCATTCAGGTGCTCTACAACCAGGACGTGATCCTCGCCGAGCACTACCTGAGCGGGCACGCGGGCGGGATCTACGGGGGGCTCAACAAGATTGGGACGATCCTGTTCTTCCTCACCTTGAGCGTCAGCCAGGTGCTGTTTCCCAGGGTGGTGGAGGCCGTCGCCAAGGAGGAGCACCCTGGGCGCATCCTGGCCCAGTCCGCGGGCATCCTTGCTGCGCTTGGGGCGGCGGCGCTGCTCGTGTTCGCCGTGGTGCCCGGGCTCGTGGTGGGGATTTTGTTTGGGCCCCAGTTCCGCGACGCCACTCCTTACGTGCTCCCGGTCGGGGTGATCGGCCTGGCGCTGTCGCTGGACAACCTGCTCGTGCAGTTCTTCATGGCGGTGCATGACAGGACTTTCGTGCCGATCCTCGCCGCCGCCTGCATCGCCGAAGCGGCACTGATCGTGCTGTTCCATGCGGGGGTCGGTCAGATCGTTGGGGACGTACTGGCCGCGCTGTTGGCGCTGCTGGTGCTGCTGAGCATCAGGTGCTACCTGCTCCTGCCGCACCTGCACGCGGAGAGCCTCGGGGACGCGCCGGTCGCGGTATGAAAATTAAGTCCCGCCTGCCCCTGCGAGCCTGCGGGACTTAATAAACGCTCGGCAACGACCTACTCTCCCACCGGGTTACCCCGACAGTACCATCGGCGCTGGAGGGCTTAACTACCGTGTTCGGAATGGGAACGGGTGTTTCCCCTCCGCCGTAATCACCGAACCGACTAATTGTACGGAAAATGTCCTCCCCGCTTGCCGGGGAGGTGGCCCGAAGGGCCGGAGGGGGCGTGGGAACACATGAACGTTCGCCGGCTGTGGCTGAGCGCGGACTTTGGCAAGCTCTGGCTCGGCCAGGGAATCAGCACGCTGGGCAGCTCCATCAGCGATCTCGCGTTGCCAACCCTGGCGGTGCTCACACTGCACGCGGGCCCCTTCGAGGTCGGCCTCCTCGTCGCCCTCCAGAAGGTTCCCTTTCCTTTCGTCTCACTGTTGGCCGGGGTATTCGTCGACCGCCTGCCGAAGCGGGCCGTCCTAATCGTCTGCGACCTCGGGCGCGCCGCGGTGCTTGGCGCGATCCCGCTGGCGGCAGTCTTCGGCCACCTGGGCCTGGGCCTCCTCTACGGAGCGGCCTTGGCCAAGGGCGGCCTGACTGTGTTCTTCGACCTCGCCTACCTTTCGTATGGCCCGATCCTCGTCGGCCGTGAGGACCTCTCCGCGGCCAACACCCGCCTCGACATGAACTTCGTAGTCGGCAACGTCGCCGGTCCCGGAATCGCCGGTCTGCTGGTCCAGGCGATTGGCGCCGCCAGAACAGTGGCCCTTGACGCTGCCTCCTTCCTTATCTCGGTCCTGACTCTGCTGGCCATCCGGCACAAAGAGCCACCCTCCGAGAAGCAGCCAGGCCGGAGCGTGCGCGTCGAGCTGGCAGCCGGCCTTCGTTACGTGCTCGGCAACGTGATCCTGCGGGCACAGTTCTTGACCATGACCCTGGCTCTGTTCGGTGCCAGCTTCATCGACGGGATCATCTACCCGTACGCGTACCGCGATCTTCACCTCACACCTGGCGAGCTCGGGCTGGCACTCACCATCGGGGGGCTGGCCGGGTTCCCCGGCGTCTGGCTCGGACCGCGCCTGGTGCGGGCTATCGGTGTCGGCCCGGCGCTGGTCATCGGCTTCTTGGCCATACCGGTCGAGATGTTTGTCTTCCCGCTCGCGGGCTTCCTCCCAGCCGTCCCCTTCCTCGCCGGGCTCTTATTCTTCAGCACCTTCTTCGGCGCCGGAGCCGACCTGAACCAGCTCACCCTGCGTCAGACATTGACCCCGGACCCATACCTGGGCCGGATGAACTCGATCTACCGGACGTTGGTCTGGGGCGCGCTCCCATTGGGAAACTTTCTGGGTGGGGCGCTCGCCTCAGCCGTCGGCATTGTCGAAACCTTCTGGATCGGCGGTCTCATAGCCCTGCTGGGATGCGTCGCGATGTGGCTCAGCCCGGTCGGCCGCCTGCGCCAGATTTCAGTGGTCGACACGAACGCGGAGAGTTGAACCCCCCCATCCCCCGGCTGCGCCGGGTACTTCCCCGGCAAGCGGGGAAGACGACCTACCTGGTTCTGCGGCGCCGGGCGCGGAGGCTCTTGATCTTGCGGGCCTCCGACGGCGGCACGTAGTGCGAGCGGCGCCGCATCTCGCGCACGAGCCCCTGCTCCTGCACCTTGCGACGGAAATCCCGAAGGGCCTGTTCGAACTCCCCGGGATCCTTGACGACTATTCGCACAGCCGGACAAGGATACCGGTTAGCAGCAACGCGTTGCCTACTCCAGAACGTCCGGCCGCACGGCGCGACCGATCGCGATGACCGCGAAAAGCACCGCCCAGACCCCGATCACGATCAGCGCATGCCGCCCATCAACCGGGTTGAGGGGAGGCGCGAACGCTGCCCGCCCAAGGTGATCCGGCTCGATGACGTTCAGCACGATGTTGAGATTTGGCCCCAGCAGGTACTCGGTGATGTTGTGCCAGGGTGAGTCGTGCCTGGTCGCCCGAGCCGCGAGGGCCATGATCCCGACCAGGAAGTTGTCAACCGGAAAGAAGGCCAACGAGGCAGCCATGGCGAAGGCTAGGGAGCGGCCCAACCCGGCAGCGGCTGCGGCCAGCAGAATGACGACCCCAATGCTGATCCCCTGGACCAGGAGCCAGTAGCCGAAGTCCTGCTTCAAGCCCGCGTCGAGGGTGCCAAGGCCTGTCAGGCCTCCCGTCCAGGTGGCGTACAGCGCAGCTACTATCGCGCCGACGACGAGCAAGTACCCCACGAGCAGGCCAATCCCGACGATGACCAGCAGCACGAGCTTCGCCAGCAGCAGCTGGAGCCGGCCCACCCCACGCGCGTAGGCGACACGAACCGTGCCGGACGAATACTCCATCGCGATCAAGCGCGACCCAACTATGAGGAGCACGATCCCCGACCCGATCTGGAAGATGGTGCCGTACACGTCGAGCATCTGGCGGACGAACCCGCTCGGGTCCGTTCGCGCTGTGTCGGGAAGATTCCCAACCGTGTTGATCCCAACGACCGAGATGCCGAGCAGCACAAAACCGCCGGCGATCATCAGCCAGAAGCTCAGCTGGTGCGACACCTTGATCGCCTCGGCACGAACCGCTCCGACGAAGCTGGGTCGCCTCATGAATCACCCGTCAGGCTGAGGAAGATGTCCTCCAGGTCACGCTGGCGCTCTCCGACCGAGTCGGGCTGGTGGCCGTTCTGGACCAGGAAGGCGATGAGATCGCGACCTCGGCCCTGGGGCGCGCGAGTGATGACCAGGCCGTGCTCGACGCGGGCTTCTTGCCCCCAAGGCTGGAGGCGGAGCGCGACAACCAGCGCGTCTGGCGAATCGACCTTGATCTCGAACTCGCCTGGCGCGTCGAGCAGCTCGTGCACCGGCGCCAGGCGGATGAGCTTGCCGTGGTTGATGATCGCAACGCGCGTGCAGATTTGCTGCACCTCGCTGAGGACGTGGCTGGAGATGAACACGGTCTTTCCCTCGGCGGCAAGGCTGCGCAGCAGGTCGCGCATCTCCACGATGCCCGCGGGGTCCAAGCCGTTGGCCGGCTCGTCGAGGATGAGAAGGTCGGGGTTGTTGAGCAGCGCGACGCCGAGGCCGAGCCTCTGCTTCATGCCCATCGAATAGGTCTTCACCTTGTCCTTGTCACGCCCGGTCAGCGAAATGATCTCGAGCACCTCGTCGATCCGCTTCTCCGGCACGCCGCCGAGAAGATCGCCGAACACGCGCAGGTTGTTGCGGCCCGACAGATAGCCATACAGCGCGGGAGATTCGACCAACGCTCCAACGCGAGGCAGGACCTTGGAGCGGTTGTGGCGGACCTCGGCGCCGAGAATTTCCACGGTTCCGTTGGTCGGAGCGATGAGGCCGAGCGCCATGCGGATCGTGGTCGTCTTGCCCGCACCGTTGGGGCCGAGAAAGCCGAACAGCTCGCCCCGGTCGACCTGGAGGTCGAGACGGTCCACCGCCAACCTCTTGCCATAGGCCTTGGACAGGCCGATGGCGCGAAATGCGGGTTGGGCGCCGATCATCCCTGACTAAGCACCGCGCTCGGGGCTTTTGTGACGCTGATGAAAACGAAGTGCGGCGACGTCAACTCGAGGACGTCGCCGCAGATTCGCTTCTTACTGAACTTGTTAGGGATTGACTCCCGCCAGCGTCATCGTCGTCGTGTGCGAGCCGGTCTGGTCGGTCCAGCTGATCGAGACGGCGTCTCCCGCCTTGTGTGAGCGGATCGCAGTACCGAGCGACGCGCTCGTCGTGATCGTCGTGCCGCCGACCTTGCTGATAATCGAGCCGGGCGAGATACCCGCCGAGTCTGCAGGCGAACCAGGCTGCACGGTCACGACCTGCGCACCACCGGCGTTGGTGTCGCGGACCGAGACACCCATGAAGCCGACCTGGCCGTAGACGATGTCCGAGGCCGCCTGGCCGGAGCGGATCCGGTTGACGAAGGAGATCGCGGTGTCACTCGGGATCGAGTAGTTGGTGGTGGAGGTCTGCGAGCGGAAGCCCTGCACGTCGCCGGCCGTGATCATGCCCACGACCTGACCCGACGAGTTGACGATGGCTCCCCCTGAGTCGCCTGGCTGGATGGAAGCGTCGCTCTGGATCATGCCCGAGAGCTGCTCAGAGTTGCCGCCACCCTCGCTTGCGGTGATGGTCTGATCGAGTGCGGTGACGTTGCCGCTGGTAACGCTCGGAGCGCCGCCCTGGCCGAGGGCGTTGCCGATCGCGACGATCGCATCGCCGACTTTCACATTGGACGAGGCCGCGAGGGTCACAGTCGGAAGACCGGTCACGCCCTCAATCTGAATGAGCGCGACGTCACGTGCAGGCGCTACGCCGATGACGTGCGCGTGGAAGTTGCCGGTTCGGCCGGCGATGACGACGCTGATGCTCGTCGAGCCATCGACGACGTGGTTGTTGGTGAGAACCTCGCCATCCGGGGTGAGGATCTGGCCGGTGCCCGACGCCTGCCCGGAGGTCGTGACCGTGTTGATGTCGACAATCGCGGGAGTGACCAGCGCGGCGATCGCGTTGGCGTCGAGGCTGCCGCCGTTGCTGGGGGGCGTGGTGGGGCTGGCAATCGCAATCGGAGACGTGACGACGGCGGACGGGGACGGATGGCGGAAGACGCTGGCGAGGCCCCAGCCGACTCCGATGCCGCTACCACCTGCGGCTATGGCCGCAACCAGGAACGCGACAACGATCCAGCGACCGATGTGCTGCTGCGAGCTAGGGGGCGGCGGGGGCGGCGGTACCCAATAGGTAGCCTGGATCGGCGGGGGTTCCGCGCGCGGCGCCAGGGGTTCTGCCGGATCGGGATACTGCTGCGACATTGGATTCACCTCCGCATCGTGTGACATTGGATTTCTAGACCACACGATGCCTTCGAAACCTTTGAGCTTGCTGGACGGATTCTTACGGTTTGCTGAGAAACGCGTCGAACACGTCGCCCGGCCAGGCTCGTCTCATATTCACACTAGCCGCCGAAGCTAGCTCGTGGTGGCCGGGATATGCAGGACGACGATGCGGGTGGTCGCCCAGCTTGCGTTGTACGAGGCCAGAGTCCAGTACGCGTGGTAACGATTGTTGGTGTGAGCGTCGACCAGATCCCACGACGTTCCATCGTTGGCCACGACAATTCCCTCGTGGTCGTAAACGCCGTCGTTGTTGAAGTCATACAGGACGATGTCGCCCTGGGTGGCGTTATCGGCGACCTTCTGCCCCGGCGCGACGCCGTAGTACGACGCGACCTGGGTGACGCCCGGCAGATGCTGGAGGGCGAAGATGCTGTTGTCCTGGGCATTGACCCACGGCAGGGCGTAGGACCACTGGCGCTTGGACTTCACCATGTACCAGGCGGCATTGCCGCTGTTCGGAGGCGAAAGGCGCATCGTGATACCGCCCGCGAAGAGGGCCTGGGATACGAAGTTCGTGCAGTCTCCACCACTATTGGCGAATGAAGGGTAAGCCGAGTTGTACCTCTGCCAGTAGGTGTCGGCGTAGGCCGCTGCGGCGACTCCGTTGTAGCCCGAGGCGGCGAAACCGGTCGTGGGCGCCGAGACTGCAAGCAGAGCCGTTACGAACGCGACGACCAGCAGGGCTTTTCGGATCATCGAAGTTCTCCTTTGACCGCTGATCGCTTCAGCAGTCGCTAACAAGATTGTCACACGCATGGACCCGCGATGGTGTATCCCGCCGGCCGCTTCCCAGTAAAGGGGACGCCGGGGAGCTGAATCGCATGGCGCATCAGCCCGGTTGCCGCCGTCCAGCTCCAGAGGTATTTGGCGTCGGCGTTAGAGAACCAAAGAAAAGATCCGTCGTACACGACATTGAAGGGGTCGAAGTCTTTCTTGTCGTTGGCGACGCCCGTGTAGATGTCGGTCCGCTTGCCATCGATGATCACGAAAAAGGTGTATTTCGTATCCAGGCTGCCGGTCCTGTAGATCATTCGTTCCGGGTCCATCCCCGATGTCCCCCACTGACCGGCGCCGGCGAAGAGCGACAGATAAGGATTGAAAGTCGCCCTGTCGATCTCAGTCGCCTTTCCGGTCTGAGCGTCAACTCTCCAATACCGCGGGGGGGCGCTGCTCCCCGAAAGGTCATCTGTGAATGCGTAGATTCCATCGTCCTTCCATCCCGTAGGAGTGGTTACGACGCCCTGGAGCGTCCACACAGCTCGATCGGTGTGATGGACCACGTCGAAGATGTGCAGCGTCGACGCTGACCCCTTGATGGTCACGTACACGTAGGACAGCTGGTCGGGAGACAACACATCGCTTGGCAGCCAGCGCTTGAGCACCGGATCGTAGACGCCACCGGTGACCGAAACGGTTGCGCCTTCAGTGTTCGACGCGAGATCTGCGAACGACACATCGGTAGCGGCGGAGAACTTGCCCGTCGCGACATCGATGAATCCCGCTGCAAATGGAGGCGCCCAGACCAGCGAGAAGTCGACAACCACCGGCAGACGGCACGCGTTTGCGTTCGGGGACGGTGAAGGCGCCAAAGGTGACGGCGAAGCGATTACGGCCGGTTGCTGCGAGCGGGTGTAAAGCCGTGGCCCGATCAGCGCGGCCACCACGGCGACAGCCGCAACCACCGCGGCCAGGATGGCCAGACCCTCCCGAAAATGTGGCCGCCGACTCGCGGATTGCGTGGGCGCAGCTCTCAACAGCGCGGTCTGCATGCGGGCCTCAAATCCGGACGCGGGCGAAAGGTGGGCTCGCCCGAACGCGGCCTGGATGGCAGAACGCGCGTCGTTGTCGTTCATGTGGAAACCTCCCGCTCCTGGAGCGCTGGACGCAGCGCCCTGACTGCTCGGATGACACGCGATTTGGCGGCGCTCCTGGAGACACCGAGGGTGGCCGCGACCTCATCGATCGGGAGGTCGAGGTAGTAGTGCAGCGCCAGCACCAACCGCTGCTGGTCGTTCAAAGTCCGCAATGCGCTTTCCAGGTCCAGCCTGGCGTCATCGCCGGGGCCGGAGCGGCCGGCCTTATCCGGCAGGTTCGGCAGTCGAATCACCCGCCACCAAGGCGCGCGCCTAGTCGACCGGCACTGGTTGGCGACGATGGTCAGGAACCACGGGCGGAGGCTTGGGGTGCTCCGCCTCAAGCGGCGGACGCCTCGCCACGCATTCAGCGCTGCGTCTTGGACAGCGTCTTCGGCCGCGTCCCGGTCACCCAGCATGGCAAATGCCAGTCGGTAAGCCGGATCCCAAAGCGGATCGAGCATCCGTGCGAAGGCGGCGACGTTGCCATCGATGGCATCTGCCAGTAGGTCCGGACTCGCTAGCGAAACGCCCACCGACCTATACAACGATGCGGCGACCAGAACGGTGGCAGCCGCGGCGGTTTCAGCTGATGGGCCTCAGCGGCGGTAGTCCTGCGGGAGCAGCCCGCTGCCCACCGCTATGAAGT
>Ga0208849_1001396_pt1 | contig 17004 bp, 16 predicted proteins | sample NGESurdeep072012_10_FD_184470 | JGI IMG/M metagenome (GOLD analysis project Ga0208849, IMG submission 184470) | Arctic peat soil microbial communities from Barrow, Alaska - NGEE Surface sample 53-3 deep-072012 (SPAdes) | ecosystem: Environmental > Terrestrial > Soil > Wetlands > Peat ...
TTTCGCACCCGGTGTCGTGTTCCGAGCTGCCCTGATGAGGGCCCTGGACCCGATGAGAGAGAGAAGGGAGCGGTCGGCTATCTCAGCGACACTCGAAAAGTAAAAGTCATCGTCCACGAGGATCAGGCTTGGGCGAATGAAGTATGGATACCGCTACTGGTGGTGCCGGCGTTAACGTTTTGGCCTGGTGACAGTCGGCGGCGGGATTGGGCCAACTCTTGGTCGAGGACGTCATCCAACTGGACGACAACAGAGGGCTGCTGATGCGCGGTTTCGACTCTCTTGATCGGGCGCGCAACTGGTTGGCGGAGGCCAAGGGGCCAGGCGTAGCCCATCGGTCGAGCGCCCGAGATCGTCGCTCATCGAGAAGAGCACTCCTTAGTCGGCCAGGCCGGTCGCTGCGACCGCTCGTCAGATCGAGATTGTCACACTTTGGCAAATCGCGGCACGGGGTTCGAGTCCGGCGTCTTCGGCCGGCGCTGCTCGTATACATGGCGGTCGTCCAGCTTGAAGACGAGCCCACGCAACTCCGATATCGCCCGGTCCAGCTCCTGGACGCATTCGTTCAGATGCACGGACACCGCAGGATCGTCACCCTTCAAGGAAAGAGCCTGTAGCGTCAGCCCGATGCCGAAGAGCCGATAGACGGTGAACTTGTGAAGTTCGCGCGCGATACGTTCCCGCTCTGCCACCAAAGCCTGTTGGGCAGTCCCACGCAATTCGCTGGATCTAGTTGAGCGGCTCATGATGCGAACCTCCACTCCCGACGGCGGTATCCCCTCCGGCCCGCGTACAGGCAGTCATCGGCTCGGGCGATGAGCCCCCACGCCTCATCCTCATTTCGAAGCTCGGCAAAGCCAGCGCTGAAGGACTGTCTTCGCTGACTCTGCAGCTGTCGCGAAGCCTCGAGCAGCAATGCACCCGCCGACTCGAGGTTCACGTGTGGGAGCCCGCATACGAACTCATCTCCGCCGTACCTGAAAACAATGTCCTCGGTCCTCAGGCAGCCCTTCAGAACATGCGCTACCCCGCACAGGGCTAAATCACCGGCTGCATGCCCTTGAGTGTCGTTTATGAATTTGAGACGATCGACATCCAGGAAGACAAGCACGAGCTCGGGTTCGGCCGACCTCCGTACTTGCTCGATTTCACTCGCCAAGGCGGCCAGACCTGCCCGGCGGTTCAACACCCCGGTCAGATCATCGAGCGCGAGCTGGTCTCTTAGTCGACAGAGAACCTGGACAGGGATCCCGGTCAGGTGCCGAGCGTCGATCTGAAGCTGCGTAGCCAGATGCCGTCGGATCTCCTCGAGCGCGTGCTGACCCGTTTCGTGTCGCGCTGCCATGCTGGGCCTCCATTCGGTATTCGTAGCGACGTCAGGGGCAATTGGTTCCGGATGCCGCGATGGCGCGCTCTGTTGCTCCTGCGTATGCTCCAACCAGCGCAGGTAGAAGGTGCTGATCGGGATGGTTTGGGTCTGTGGTGGGGGGTGTCGTTGAACGCCGTAGCCCCGGTGTGAGCGGGTCTCTAACTCCAGCGAATCAGGATTGCATAGCTGGTGACGCATGGCTGCCTCCTCTGCAGGGTGTCCGCCACCTCTAAGGGCGGCGTTCGGTAGCAACGATCGCTGCGGCTCCTAAACCGTTGCTAAAACCAGCCTGTTGCGCGAACGTCGGCCGGTAATTGACGCTGGTCTAGCGGTCCTCAGGAATGTTGCTGCCCGTCCAGGTGGTTAGATGCCCAACACTGCTTTTAGCTGCGGTACAGCGAGGCTCGCCAACGTGGCAGGCATGAAGTTCCACGCTGCGACTCACCCCGCTGCCTCAGTACTTGAGAAAAATCGTCGCTGGCTACTTGCTACGACCGAGAACCTCGCCAAACCCAGTTGTGAACCTGCCGAGAACTGGAGCGAGGCGATCGACTTAGCGCAGGCGGCCGTTGCACGCGATACCTCGGAGGCTGTCCGACACGTGCTCAGCGAGATGCAGAGGGATGTCGAACGTGCCCTCGCCAGGCTGGAGATCGGTGGCTACGGCATCTGCGAGGATTGCTCTCGGGCCATTTCGCTGGAGCGGCTGCGCGCCCTACCAGAGGCCACTAGATGCGTGAATTGCCAGCGCGGCCGCACCTGGTATCGAGGCATCAGGACCAGTGCATGACCGCGTGCGCTGCAGATCACCCCCGAACCTTTCTTGATGTTCCGAACCGGACTAGCTGAGTCAGATCTTGCGTGCCTCCTCAGCGAGATTAGTCGTCCCCGCTCCCGGCCCGGCCGCCGGCAGGCGGAGTTGAAAGGCGGCGCCCCCGACCTGATCGGCAGCCAACCGCAGGCTACCACCCTGAACCTTGGCAAAGGCTAGGCTCAGAGCTAACCCAAGCCCCACGCCAGCCCTACCGTCGCGAGTTCGAGCAATATCAAGCTGGCCGAAGCGCTCGAAGATCCGTTCACTTTGCTTTGGCGGTATCCCGGGGCCTTGATCAACGACTTCGAGTACCCACCACGATGACTCTCTGAAAGCCCGCAGGAGGACCTTGCCACCGACTGGCGAATGCTTCGCGGCATTGTCCATCAGGTTGTCCAGGATCCGCCGGGCCAGGCCCACATCGGCCATCGCCGTGCCGGAGTCGGGCGCCTCCACCTCGAGCTGCAGTTGGCGGCTGGCGGCGAGAGCCTCCCAACGTGCGGCTGTTTCGTGCAGGAAATCGGCTACGTCCAGCTCCTCGAGGGTTGCGCTCAGCTGTCCTGCGTCAGCCCGGGCCAGCAGAAGCAGTCGTTCGACCAGCTCGGCCATTCCGCGGAGCTCCGCCTCCACCAGCTTCAACGTGTGCCTGTACTCAGTGGATGAGCGCTCTCGTCCAAGCGTTCTCTCAACCTCAATAGTCATCAGCGCAAGCGGTGCTCGGAGCTCATGCGACGCGTCCGCGGTGAACCGGCGCAGGGTGTTAAAGCTCTTTTCTAACCGGGACAGCATCCGGTTGAAGGTAGCGACCAGCTGACCCAACTCGTCATCAGGAGCGCTTACCTCAACCCGCCGGTGGAGATCCCGCTCGCTCAAGTTCTCGGCCAGGCTTGCGATACTGCCCACAGGACTAAGCACGCGGCCGACGAGCGAGTGGATGAGCAACCCGACGCCGACCAAAGTTCCCAGCGAAAGCGCTCCTACCAGGACCATTGCCCCGGCCACCGAACGTCCGACTTGGCCAGTAGGCGTCGACGCCACTAATACGAGGCCGGGCGTCGCCAAGACGAGCATTGCATAGGCGTGCCTGACCTCCCCTTGTGAATCGACGATACCCGTCGATGAAATTGCGTGCCCGGTGCTGCGGACGGCACTTGCAAGGCTCTCGAGTGTGCCCGACCTAAGTGGCTGGCCAGGCGCCGCCGTCACCACCCCGTTCTCATCGACCACCGCCATGTCGACAGCGACACCGGTCGGCGTCTCGTGCGGAAGGTCTCCGCCCGCGTACGTGACCTGTCCGTTCTCAACACTCAACTGAGCGGCCACCGTGACAACTTCCGCGCGCAGCTGCACGTCGAGCTCGTTGTTCTGGGCGAATGTGTAGGCAACGTAAATAGCAAGGTCGGCCAACACGAGGGCGATTGCCAGGATCGCGACCGAGATCAGGGTCAACCGGCCGCGGGTCGTCCCGAAAAGGCGCCTCAAGATTGAGCCTCGAAGCGGTAGCCGGCTCCTCGCAAGGTGGCGAAGGGATCGGTGGCGCCAGCTTCGACGATCTTCTTCCTGAGTCGTCCTATATAGACCTCAACCAGGTTGCGGCCGCCTTCGAAGTCGAAGTTCCAAACATGCTCGATGACCTGCTGACGCGTGATCAGCCGGTTCTGATTGAGCATGAAATACTCGAGAATCGCGTACTCCTTAGCCGTCAGCGGTACGTACTTGTCGAGCACGGCAAGTTGGTGTGCGAAGGTATCCAGCGAGATCGGGCCCGCTGCAAGCACGGAGCTTCGATCCGCGAGGTGCCGCCTGGTCAGCGCCTTGATTCTCGCCACCACCTCGCGCAGGGCAAACGGCTTGACGAGGTAATCGTCGGCGCCTCGTTCCAGGCCGAGCACCTTGTCTTCCAATGAGTCGCGCGCGGTGAGCATCAAGATCGGCGCGTGCATCCGATGGCTACGCAGTTGACGACTGACTTCGATCCCGTCCAACTTAGGCAGCATGACGTCGAGAAGGATCACGTCATAGTCCGTCGTAAGCGCGGCGGCTACAGCCTCCTCGCCGTCGTAAACGGTGTCGGCGGCGAAGCCCGCCTCTTCAAGCCCTTGCCGCAAACTCGTTGCCAAGCGGTGATCGTCCTCGACGATGAGGACCCTCATTCCCAAGGGCTCCCGAGGTTCACTGCAGACATCGGGTCGCGTTCATGAGCGTACACCAGCGGACAACAATCGACTTCAGTTCTAAAGCGAGTCTAAAGGCCCACCCTTTATGTCGCGGTTAGGAACGTGGCCGAGCATGTACGTCCGGAGCTAGGTCAGTGACACGCACACGACAACCTGAAGGTCAGACCCTGAAATGGCATGCCGGCTACGTCGACGGCCTGGTCAGCGGCAGGGAACGGCTGGGGTGAGCGCGGGATATCCTCCTAAACAGAACAACGTGCCGGATGTATTCGTCCGGCTGCGGCGAGCTCTGCGCCGCTCGATGGTGATCGTGGCAGCGGCGGTTTTGTTTCCGGCGGGTGCGCTGATGCTGCTGCTCCCTGGTCCTGGGCTGCTTGTCATCGGCGCGGGCCTGGCCTTGCTCGCCAGCGAGTTTCCGGTTGTCTGCAGGCAGCTTCAGCGGGTAGCGGCGATTGCCACCGCCGTGCGAACCCGACTGAGGGGCTAAGCAGGGCGGAATCTGCAATGAATGAATCCTTGCGACTTGCCTTGATTTAGCGCCGTTCAGGTCGCATCGCCACGCTTTGGCGACAGCCGCACCTCCTGACGCTCGCCTCCACCGCGTTGCGGGCTGGTCGGTGAGACATAACGTCAGTCGGACCGCTGGTAAGACTCCGGATCAGCGGTGAAAGCTGTCCAGCGGTGTTGTCACGTTGTGGATCTGACGAAGAACGCGGCCGCGGCGATAACGATGTAGGCGCCGACGAGCTGAACGCCGGACAGCCAGTTGCTGCGGCCGTCGAGCGAGATCAGTGCATCAACCTGAAGGATGCTGTCAAGGACAACGAGTTCTATCGCAAGGTGCTGTTCACCGGTCAGAACAGCCAGCTGGTGGTGATGACTCTGGCACCGGGCGAGGAGATAGGGTTCGAAACCCACGCGGTCGATCAGTTCATCTACGTGGTCAAGGGCGAAGGCCGCTCCGTCATAGGCAAGGACACAGCGGAGTTCGAGGAAGGAAACGCCATCTGCATTCCAGCGGGCGAGTTCCACAACGTGGTCAACACCGATGACAAGCCGATGAAGCTCTTCACGATCTACTCGCCGCCGCAACACCCGGCGAACCTGACTCAGGAAACCAAGCCAGCAGAGGCCACCGCCACCGCATAGCGCCAACCAGCTGCAGCGCTTCTAGCCCGGCAGTTCTCCAAGGGTCACAGAGAGCGAAGCCACGGAACCGTCTGGCCGCGTGATCTGGACCTGGGCTGACTGCCCGGGCTGGAGGCCTGACAGTACCGAAGCCATACTCGGCTGGTCGGGTGTGGGGCGCTCCCCGATCGCGGTTATGACGTCGCCGGTCTTGAGCCCAGCCTTGTCCGCTGGCCCACCTGAAACCACCGCGTAGATGGAGACACCACTTCCGTTGGGGAGGCTGGCGCCTTGCACACCGAGATATGCACGATGGCTGTTCGTGACGCGACCGCTCTTGATCAATTGGGCAGCGATGTCTTTGGCGACATTGCTGGGAATCGCAAAACCGATCCCGGGAGCGGTTCCGCCCGCCTGCGGATCTTGAGCCGCCAACGTCGGGATGCCGATCACCTCGCCATTGAGGTCGACGAGTGCGCCGCCGGAGTTGCCCGGGTTGATGTCCGCGCTGGTTTGAATCAAGGGCGGCAGCGCGGTGCCGTTCGGTTCGGTCACCTGACGTCCAAGCGCCGACACAATGCCTTCGGTGACCGAGCTCTGTAGTCCGAGCGGGCTGCCGACAGCCATCACGATGCTGCCGACGCGCAAATGGTCGGAGTCGCCAAACACGGCCGGCCGGAGATCGGGCGCGGTGATCCGGATGACCGCGAGGTCATCCGGCACGAAGGCCCCGATGAGCTTGCCGTCATAGGATTTCCCGGTGGCGAGGTAGACGCGAAAGACGCTGGACTGCCCCACCACATGGGCGTTGGTGACGATGTCGCCCTCGGTGTCGACAATCACGCCTGATCCCAGGCCGCTCGCGGTCTCGATCACCACCACGGATTGGCTCACCCGGCTGATGACCGATATGAACTGATCCTCGAGGGCAGCCGCGTCGGGTCCAGCCGGTTGGCTGGCAGTCGGGGTCGTCAGCGCGGATGGCGGCGGTGGTGGTCCCCCTCCGCATGCGGCCAGCGCAATTACAGCGATGAAACCCGCGAGCCAGTATCGGGTGCGGCCGAAGCTCGCGAGCCTCAAGGTTCGATCCAGCAGCCGGTTGTCTTTCCAACCATCGAATTCCTGCCCAAACCGTCGCATCGGGTAAGCCATATCTCCAGAGCCGAATGCCCCTTAGTGAGTGGGCCTTCTGACGTGTGGCGGGTGTCGAGCACTAGCTCGTCAGTGGCCTGGATCCCTGCGCGGCGGTCACGCGGCTGGCCAAAATGCGCCGCGCAGCAGCTCGCGTCGGGATTTCAGGCTCAGTTTGGCTCGGATATTGGCGGCGTGAGTCTCGACGGTGCGGCGCCCGATTCCGAGCATCGTCGCGATCTCGCGATCCATGCAGCCGCTCGTGAGGAGCCTTGCGACCTCTGTCTCACGCGCGGTCAGGTGCTCTGGCGACCTGCGATCTGTTTGCCGGCGGTCGATGACATCGGAAGTCGCCGGACAGAAGCCGCCGCGTCCGTCTCCTCTGCAGACGGTGATCTCCCCGCTTGAAACGTTCAGGACGGCGAGATCGAGCTTGCCATCGCCATCGAAGTCGGCATTGACAAGGGCCAGTGGACCGTCACCGGTGAACACGACCGTCCTGGGGTCTGCAGCAACGCTTCTGGAGAGTTCGTCGATCGACGTGCGCATGCTTTCCTCCACTCATTTCGAGCAGAGGTCTTGCCGCAGGCTGTCCTGCGCCGCTTCCGGGTTAAACCCCGCTCAGGCGGGTCCCAGTCGAAAGCGGCCTCCGGGCTACTCCCCTCGTCGTGGTCCAGAGGTTACCGCCGGGCGACAGCAAAGATCCGTATCGACTACGGAGGCGGTTTGCTGCGGACTCGGCTAGCTTGGTCCTCGAAGCGAAGGGGAGTAGCCCACGGCTCCGATCCCGTCAAGACGGTGGACGCACCCGGGGTCGGGGGTGGCGGCGAACCACTGGCAAGACCTCCGCGAAGAACACCGAAAGGAGGCCACTCATGCAACCGCCGCACCAACCCGACCAGCGCCGGAAGTGGACCTTATTTTGATGACCCAGATGAGCCTGGACAGGCCTACTCGCCTAGAGGTGGTGCCGCTGTTAGCGGCCGAACGGCAGCGAATTGCTGAGGAACTGCAAGGACGTACCATTCACCGGCTGTTCGCCATCGGTCTCAAATTGCAGGCAATGTCCTCTGACCGCGAGGATGCTGAGATCTCCAATCGGGTCGACGCTTGCGTGAGCGAACTCGACGTCACGATTACCGATCTTCGGGCGCTCATCTTCAACTTGGGTCCTCGAAATGTCTAGCTCCGCGTTCTCACCGAGCACGCGTTCCTGGCCATTGCTCGAGGCGCGGCGCAGTACCGTCGCTGAACTCCAGGAGTCGCTCAGGTTGGCCGAGCGAGAGGAATTCGGCATTCGAGTCGTGGAGGTTGTCGGCGCTTTTGACGTTCTTGACAGGGCAAACGCGGTCGAGAGCCGCGACTCCGCGATGTTGAGAGCGGAGGTTCTGTCCGGCAACCAGCTTCAAATCGAGCACGCAATGCAGCGAGCGGTCGAGGGTCGATACGGCTTATGCGAGGACTGCGAAGATCAAATTCCTGGCGAGCGGCTGGACGCCTGGCCGGAAGCCACGCGCTGTGTTGAGTGCCAGCGCCGACATGAGCTCAGTCCTGGTTCGTAACTCCAGTCCGTTGCCTGTGGAAGGTCGGACAGTCGGGCCAACCGGGCACCCTGCTTGGGGTCATTCGGCCCTGGCTCGGGGGTGTACTTGTGAGACACGCTTTCTCATGTCATGACCATGAAGAACATCATCCTTGGGGTCGATAACGACTCATCTGGCGGTGCGGCTGCAATCGCGGCTGAGTTTGCGAAACGGCTTGATGCCCACGTAACCGTGGTGCACTTCGGCAGCCAAGCTACGTTCGGCGACGATGCCGTAGCCGATTTGGTCAAGTCTCTTGAGCAATCCGGGGTGGCGTTCGACATTCGGCTGGAGCAACCGACCATGGGTGCAACCATCACCGACAGTTTCGTGAACATGGCAGACGCTATCCATGCGGATCTGATCGTGCTCGGCTCGCGTGGCCGTCCGGCTCCGGTCGCGAGCCTGTTCGGCAGCGTCAGCCGCGAGGTCGCACGGGCTGCCCATGTTCCAGTCCTGATCGTTCGTGAGGCAGCTCAGCAGGCGGGGCTGCCGGCTCGCATTCTCCTCGTCGTCACCCAGGAGACACTTGGCTCGACTGAGCCAGATGCCGCGTTGGAGCTGGCTCGCGGGCTCGGCGCCAGGGTGACGATCCTGCACGTGCACGGCCTCCTGGAGGATGCCGTCGAGGACCTGCTGAGAGTCCCGGCCACCCGCCGTCCGGACCATATCGCGAATCTTCTGCTGGCCAAGTTCGGAGCCGCCGGGATCGAAGCCAATCTTGTTATCGCCGACAACCACGACGGGCTCGCCAGCGAGATCACCCGTGCTGCTCACGACGCGGGCTGCGATTTGATCGTGATTCCAGCCGGGACGAGCGATGTTGCTGAGCGCTGGGTGCTGGGCACGGTCGACGAGGAGGTCGGACGCCGTAGCGACAGTCCGGTCTTGGTCGCACCTCCGACCGATTCCGCCCGGACTGGACCCGGCGAACGCTAAGGTCGGCGCCGCCCTTGCGAGGGCTCAGGCGACCGATAGACCTATGAGTCCTCTCACCGAACCAACGGAGGCTGGAACGGTCCCTGCGAGTAGGGCAGCTTTATCCCCGGGGGCCCGCCCGCCCATGGCAGTGGGAAATTTGGAGCCCATGCCTCTTTCCGAGACACCCTCCGGCGGCTTGACTGAGCAAGAAGCTCGGCGACGAGCCGATTCGGGCCTGGCGAACACGATCCGGGAGACCACCAGCCGGAGCGTGCCCGACATCTTGAAAGCGAACCTGCTGACCCGTTTCAACGCGCTGCTCGGCTCGTTGTTTGTTGCAATCCTCGTGGTCGGCCCGATCCAGGACGCAGTCTTCGGGTTGATCCTGGTCGCCAACGCTCTCATCGGCATCGGCCAGGAGCTGCGCGCAAAGGTCACCCTTGATCGCCTCGCCATCCTGGCCGCGCCGCGAGCGCGAGTAGTCCGCGATGGCGTCGCGCGGGGACTGCAGGTCTCCGAGATTGTTGTCGGCGATCTGGTGGAGGTGGAGGCCGGCGATGAGATCGTCGTCGATGGCGTTGTGGAGTCCGACGAGCCCTTCGAGTTGAACGAAGCTCTTCTCACGGGCGAGTCGACGCCTGTCCTCAAGCTGAGGGGAGCCGGGGTCCTCGCGGGAAGCTTCGTCAGCGCCGGTCTGGGTCGTTACCGAGCGACTCATGTCGGAGAAGCGAGCTACGCGCGCCGGTTGACTGCAGAGGCGCGGCGCTTTCAACTGGTCCGATCAGAGCTCATGCGCGGAATCAACCAGATTCTGCGGATCGTGACCTGGGTCATCGTGCCAACAAGCATCGTGCTGGCCGTCTCACAGCTCAGGGCCAACCCCAGTCTCCCCGATGCGATTCGAGGTTCGGTGGCCGGGGTGATTACGTTGGTGCCGGAGGGCCTGGTCCTGCTGACCAGCGCGAGCCTGGCTCTGGCGGTGATCCGACTGGGCCGGCGCAGGGTACTTGTCCAACAACTCCCTGCGGTCGAGATGCTGGCCCGCACCGATGTCATCTGCCTAGACAAGACCGGGACGTTGACCGAGCCGGAGAGCCACGTGGAGCGTGTGGAACCGCTCGCGGCGGGTAAGGACTGGGAGGATGCCCTGGCTTCAATCAGCCGAGCGGATCCTCGTCCGAATGCTTCGATTCGGGCCATCGCTACCGCCTATCGAGCTCAGACCGGCTGGCTTCTCGAATCGATGGTGCCATTCTCGTCAGCTCGTAAATGGAGCGCGTTCATGTTCGTGGGTCACGGCTGGTGGGTCCTCGGCGCGCCTGATGTGCTGGTGGATCAAACCGAGCAGAACCACAGTCTCGAATCAAATGTGGCTCGCATGACGTCCGCGGGCGAGCGCGTGCTCCTACTCGCGCGGGCAGAGAACGCTCACGCAGAGCGTGGTTTACGCGGTCTGGAACCTGCTGCCCTAGTTGTGCTGACCGAGGAGATCAAGCCGGACGCGGCCGAGACACTCGCGCAGCTGGTCGACCAGGGCGTGGCCGTCAAGCTGATCTCCGGCGACCATCCTTCCACCGTGGCAAGAGTTGCTTCCAGGGTTGGCCTTCAATCGTCGACGGCGATCGACGGTCGAGACTTGCCGGAGTCGGAATCGGAGTTGGCAAAGTTGGCGGCCTCCACCTCTACCTTTGGGCGGGTGACCCCAGATCAGAAGCGCAGGCTGATTCGAGCCCTCCAGGCGGGTGGACACACGGTGGCCATGGTCGGCGACGGTGTGAACGACGTCCTGGCGTTGAAAGAGGCTGATCTCGGAATCGCCATGGGTGGCGGCAGCGGAGCCGCTCGGGCAGTCGCCGCAGTGGTGCTGATGGACGGCTCTTTCGCCGGTGTGCCGGCCGTGCTTGCCGAGGGCCGGCGTGTGATCGGGAACGTGGAGCGGTTGGCCAGCCTCTTCTTCACCAAGACGGTCTATGCCTTCCTGCTTGCGGTGTCTGTCAGCGTCGCGGTGGTGCCCTTCCCGTTCCTGCCCAGGCAGCTCACTCTGATCAGCGCGTTCACGATCGGCATCCCATCTGTCTTTCTGGCTTTGGCACCGAGTTTCGAGCGGTCCCCCGGGAACTTTCTAGGGCGCGTCATGCGCTTCGCGGTCCCTGCGGGCCTGGTCGCAGGCGCCGCCACTTTCGCCGCCTATGCCCTGGCGGTCAACGAGCCCAACATTTCGGTGTCCGAGGAGCGCACCGTGGCCACCATCGTCATCGCCGCAATCGGACTGTGGATCCTCGCCCGCTTGGCGCGACCACTGACGGCACGCCGCCGCGCTCTGCTGGTGGCGATGACCGGTGGGCTCCTGATCGCTTTCCTGCTTCCGTCACTGCGTGCGCTTTTGGATCTGGACCTACCCAGGCCGCTGGTCGCCCTCGCCGCCGTTGGCATCGTTGCGCTGGCGTTTCTCGGCCTCGAGGTCGGCGATCGAGTTGCGGCGTTGATTGGGAGCCTGGCTCTCCGTCTGAGAGGAGTCGGCTTGCAAAGCAAGCGTCGCCGCCAGCACAGCCACGTGAAATGACCGATGAATCGGCGGTCGCGGTGATCCGAGGCCTGACCGAGTCGGATGCTCAGGCCAGGCTGAAGGCAGAGGGGTATAACGAGCTGCCCCGCCCGGGTCGGCGCACGCCTTTCCGCATCGTCTTCGAGGTCTTGCGCGAGCCAATGATGGCGCTGCTGCTCGGCGGCGGCGTGATCTATCTGGCTCTCGGAGACCGTACCGAAGCGCTCATTCTGCTGGCCTTCGCGACGCTGTCAGTCTCGATCACAGCGGTACAAGAGACCCGCACAGAGCACGTCCTCGAGGCTTTGCGCGACCTGACGAGCCCGCGCGCCCTGGTCATTCGCGGTGGCGAGCGCAAACGAATCGCCGGCCGCGAGGTGGTTCGTGGCGATTTCGTGGTGCTCGCCGAGGGAGACAGAGTGCCGGCCGACGCGATACTCGTGCAGGGGCACGACCTCCAGACCGATGAATCGCTGCTGACCGGCGAGTCCGTGCCGGTGCGCAAGGTCGCACGCGGTGTCACATCGCCGAATGGTGGTCGACCGGGTGGCGATGACCTGCCATATGTCTTCTCCGGCTCGTTGGTTGTGCGCGGCACCGGAATCAGCGAGGTGACCGCAACTGGCGCATTGAGCGAGATCGGCAAGATAGGTCATTCGCTGAGCACGTTGGAGACGGAGCCGCCACGTCTGCGAGAGCAGACCCGCCGACTTGTACGGAATTTCGCAATCGTCGGGGGCGCCGTCAGCGTGCTGGCCGTGGTGCTCTATGGAGTCTCGCGCGGAGGATGGCTCGAAGCGCTGTTGGCCGGCATCGCCCTGGGCATGTCGATGATGCCGGAGGAGCTCCCGGTGGTGCTCACGGTGTTCATGGCGGTCGGTGCTTGGCGAATCTCGCGGGCGCGTGTGCTGACCCGGCGCGCTGCAGCAATTGAAACCCTCGGCTCAGCGACGGTCTTGTGCACGGATAAAACTGGCACCCTGACCGAGAACCGAATGTCGGTGGTCGAGCTGCGCCTAAGGGAAGGAGAGACTGACCAGCTCAACGCCTCTTCTGACGGAAAGGTGCCGGGCGCCTTTCACGACCTGGTCGAGTTCGGCCTTCTCGCCAGTGCACCCGACCCCTTTGACCCAATGGAGAAGGCGTTTCATGATCTCGATCGCGAACAACTGGCTGAGGGCGCCCACATTCACGGCGCCGATTGGAAGCTCGTTCACTCCTACGGGCTCCGCCCCGACCTACTTGCGATGTCGCAGGTCTGGGGGCCGAAGTCTGGCAACCCAGGCTTGGTCATTGCCGCCAAGGGCGCACCTGAAGCCATCGCCGACCTCTGCCACCTCGGTGCGGCGGAGCGCAACGCCCTGACACAGTCTGTCGAGGCGATGGCCGCCGAGGGTCTTCGGGTGTTGGGCGTAGCACGCGCATCATTCGCTGGGCACGACTGGCCGGAGTCACAGCACAACTTCGACTTCGAGCTCCTCGGTCTCGTGGGCCTTGCCGATCCACTTCGCCAGAGCGTGCCGGCAGCAGTCAGGGAATGCCGGTCAGCAGGTATCCGGGTGGTCATGATCACCGGCGACTATCCCGCTACAGCGAGAGCCATAGCCCGCCAGGCCGGCATCGATGCGACTGACCTCGTCACCGGAGCGGAACTTAAGCAGCTCAGCGACGCCGAGCTTGCTCGACGTGTGCGCACGGCGACCGTCTTCGCGCGGATCTTGCCGGAGCAGAAGCTCCGCATCGTCCAGGCCTTAAAGGCGAACGGCGAGATCGTCGCTATGACCGGTGACGGCGTCAACGATGCGCCGTCGCTCAAGGCGGCGCATATCGGTATCGCCATGGGCGGACGTGGCACCGATGTGGCGCGCGAGGCTTCGTCGATCGTGGTCCTCGACGATGATTTTGGATCGATCGTCAAGTCAATCCGGCTCGGGCGCCGAATCTACGACAACCTACGCAAGGCGATGGGCTTCATCTTTGCCGTGCACGTCCCGATCGCGGGACTCGCGCTGCTACCGCTGCTGTTCGGTCTGCCTATCCTTTTCGGACCCATCCACATCGCGTTCCTGGAGATGGTGATCGATCCTGTGTGTTCGCTGGTCTTCGAAGCGGAGACGGAGGAGGGCGATGTGATGCGTCGCCCACCCCGACATCCAAATGAGCCGCTGTTCTCGCGTCGGTGGATCGGATGGAGCCTATTGCAGGGCGCCTTCGCATTCGTGGTGGTCGCCGGTATCTTCCTCGTGGCACTCAAGCGAGGAATGCCAGAGGTTGAGGTTCGAGCGCTGACGTTCTTCTCGCTAGTTGTGGCAATAGTCGGCTTGATCTTTGTGAACCGCTCGTTCAGTGCCTCGCTCTGGACGGCATTCGGGCGGCCGAATGCTGCGCTCGGGGCAGTGCTCGTTACCGTCGTTGCGGTCTTGACCCTGTCGCTCGTATGGCCGTTTGCTCAGGGACTGTTCAGCTTCGGGCCGCTGCACGTGGACGATCTCGCGGTGACGGTTGGCGCCGGCGCCGTTTTGCTCGTTCTGCTCGAGGTCGTGAAGCCGTTGTGGTGGCGAACTCGCGCGCGATCCTCAGCTGTGAGCTGAACCGCGAATTCTTGTTCTGAGGAATCAACATGCACCTTCACCCCGAACACTCGGAGAAGCACTTCACCGCAAGCGACACCGTTCGCGACGTGGTGGTCGGCATGTCGGACGGTCTCACGGTGCCGTTCGCTCTTGCCGCTGGCATCTCCGGTGCCATCGCCGTCAGTCACCTGGTGGTCACGGCCGGCCTGGCCGAGATTGCGGCCGGCTCGATCGCCATGGGCCTTGGTGGCTACCTGGCTGGCCGAAGCGAATCCGAGCACTATGCGAGCGAGCGCCGCCGCGAGGAATCGGAGGTGAAATCCGTGCCAGATGTCGAAGCGCGGGAGGTCGAGCAGATCTTTGAAGGCTACGGGTTGACGTCAGAGGAGAGCGCGCCGGTCGTGCAGGGATTGCGCCGGCGTCCGCAAGCGTGGGTGGACTTCATGATGCGGTTCGAGCTCGGGATTGGATCGGTGAGGATCCAGCCCGAAGTTGTGGACTCGAAGTCGAGCGATCCGTCGCCTGGCAGCTGAAACGAACGCCAGCTCGCCCCTGCGTTCTGGGTCACCAGCATGGTCGGAATCTGATCGGTCGAGTAATAGTCTCCGACCATCACCGCGTCGGTCGGAGTGATGAAGATCGGGGTCCCAAAGCCACCGCCGGAAGCCTGTGAGCCGGCCAAGCTTGGAAGGGCGATGCTCTTCCAATGCACCCCGCCGTCGACGCTTCTATAGATATAAGGTGGACCACCCGCGCAGAAGGTCGGAAGCAGGCCGACGGTCGCGCTCCCAAATGTCGTCGGACTCTTGTCGCAGCCGAACTCGAGGCCGCTGGGGTCTGGTTGGGTCGAAGTTGGGTCCGCGCTCTTGGCCACCAGTGACCAGACGGCCCCGCCGTCGCTCGATCGCATCACCGCCACTGCCTGCGAGCCCGCCGCCGCACCGCTCGAGACCGTGATCCAACCATGCGCGCGGTCGATGAACGACATCCCCATGACAAAACCTGGGGGGTGAGTTGCAGTCGCTTGCGCCCAGTTGCGCCCGCCATTGGTTGTTCTCCAGACGTCAAAGGGCGCATTCGTGCCCTGTGCCGGGTCTACAAACCAGGCGGCCTGGTCATCAAGGGCGAAGAAGGCAACAGGGGCTCCGGCCGGCGCGTAAGGCGTAATTTCCGACCAGTGCCGTCCTGCGTCGTTGCTCCGAAATATCTGGTGCTGGGTCGCTGCCCACATTACGTAAAGAGAGGTCATCCGGAAGGCCAAGAGGGCATCGGGTTCTGGGGTGGGCGGCGTTGGGGTTGGTGTCTGAGCCGGCGAGGCTGTCACAATCGGAGCCGGCGGATTCGAAGGACTGGCGGACGGGGCCGGTCGGGAGGCTGACCCCGACGTCGAATTACAGCCGAGCAATACGACCGTCAGTGCAACCAGCAGAGCTCGACCCTTCACAACTTGCGTGCTCCTCAAAGTCCGTACGTTTGGATGCGCAGAGACGTTACGCGGCCGTAGGCTGCCCGACTTAATACGCAGCAACCCGCCAGCCGGTTACCCGATATGGGCGACGCGCAGTGACAGATTGCGACCGCCATAGTAGAAATCTGAGCCGCACAGCGCGACTCCTCCCGGACTGACGGTCAGGTCTGGCGACACCTCCGCGGTTCGGGCACCGATGCGTGCTGTCACCGCGCCGCGGATCCCGGCTAGCCAGACCGTGATTTGGTCGCTGGCCCAGATCGGCGTCACCCCCGTCGTCTGAGCCAGTGTGCGTATCGCTCCGCCAGGTATCGTCACCTCCTGGATCACATAGGCCGGAGCCCCGGTGGTGGAGCCGTTTACCCACACCGCTCGAGAGGGCGTGAGGACCGCCCTGGTCACAACCGAGCTGCTCGCGAGATGGGTGATCTGCCCGCTTCCCATGTCCATGAGCAACGGCTCTCCTCCCCTCCCAAGCCACGTTTCAAATGCGTGCGCCGGATCGCGTCCGTTGTCTAGGAACAGTAAGGACCCACCCGCCGCGGAAGGGCGTAACGGATACGTGCCGCTTGGGAGCGTGAGTTGTGTTGTCGATCCAGAGATCGTGTCGTAACGCCACAGGACCTTGTTGCCACCGTTCATCAGCTCGTCCCAAACGATGAACCCGTCGCCGACGGTCGGAAACGGCAGCTCGCTCAGCTCCGTCGCATTCGTGCCGCTTGCGAGCACAACCGATCGTCCGCTGGTCATCTCGACCCCATAAACAGTCCAGGACGCCAGAGGGCTAATTTCCTGTCCGGCCTGCGCGTACACGGCAAAAGCCGCCCACGAGCCGGTCATGCTGATGGGTCCGATAATTCCGGCAACGGTCAGCAACTTGCGAGGCTGAAACGCAGCTATGCCGGTTGTGTAAAGAGTGTGCTCAGGACCGTCATTGAAGACAAGCTCAGACGACGAGCACGCCATGCTTCCACCAACGCCTGGCGCGAAGCCCGACACCAGCTCTCGCGGTGCGGAGTCGAAGAATGGGCTCGGACTGGCCACAGCCGATGGCGAAGGCGACTTGGCCGCCGCTGTGGGTTGGGGGCCACCGCAGGCCGGTCCCAACACCGCCACCACGGCGATACAAGCGAAACCACACGTTACGCGCAAGGTCCGGCCACCTGATAGACGACCGGATGCGTCGCCGAACTGGGTCCCGGAGGAATCTCTAGCGAGTGGCTCGTAAGTCCTGCGGCTGCCGTCCAACTCCAAAGCAACTTGGAGTCGAAGTTCGAGAACCAAAGGCGCGGGCC
>Ga0208849_1001397_pt1 | contig 17003 bp, 14 predicted proteins | sample NGESurdeep072012_10_FD_184470 | JGI IMG/M metagenome (GOLD analysis project Ga0208849, IMG submission 184470) | Arctic peat soil microbial communities from Barrow, Alaska - NGEE Surface sample 53-3 deep-072012 (SPAdes) | ecosystem: Environmental > Terrestrial > Soil > Wetlands > Peat ...
GGTCGGCGAGCACGCGGGCGCGGGCGGCGCGGTGACGCGTGCGTCCGCAGCGGCACGCAACGCGCGCCGCGCCGGCGCCGACGGCGCCGGCAACGGCGAGGGCCCCTCGGCGCGTGGGGGCGAGACGACGATCCGCCCCGAGCGCTTCGCGCGGCTGGTGACGCTCGCGAGCATCCTGATCCAAGCCGGGCGCGCCGGGGGCGCACAGCCCGGAGGGCTGGGTCGCGTGAAGATCGCCGAGGTGTGCGAGCGGTTGCAGCTCTCAGAGGAGGAGCTGCGCGAGGACATCAACGTCCTCAACGTCGTCAACTTCGGCGGTGGCTCCTACGTGCTGTATGCGGAGATCAAGGAGGAGGAGGGCGAGATCGAGGTCGACCCCGAGCCCTACAGCGACAACTTCGACCGCCCCGCGCGCCTGCTGCCGGTCGAGGCGAAGGCGCTGGTCGCGGCGATTGACCTGATCGGCGAGCACATCCCCGAGGGCTCGCTCACCTCCGCCCGCGCGAAGATCGTCGCGGCGCTCGGCGAGGACCCGATGGAGCAGGGCTTGCAGGTCGCTCACGCCGGGGGCGACGATTCCGAGGTGGCGCGGGTTGTCTCCACCGCGATCGTCGAGCGGCGGATGATCGAGCTGGAGTACTACAAGGAGAACGAGGACCAGATCGTCAAGCGCCGGGTCGAGCCCTACGCGCTGACGAACGGCCGCGAGGGCTGGTACGTCGCGTCGTTTGACCCCGAGCGCGACGCGATGCGCCACTTCCGCCTCGATCGGATCAAGCGCGTGGACGTGAGGAAGGACACGTTCGAGCCCCGGCCGGAGGTCGATCCGGCGGCGGAGGTGGACGGCTGGCTGCGCACCGGCGAGGTCGAGACCTCGCGCGCGGCACGAGTGCTCGTCTATCCAGAGCGCGCGCGCTGGGCGCGCGAGGCGCGGCGGGTCGTGGAGGAGCGGGGCGACGGCTCGGTCGTGGTCGAGCTGAGCTTCGCCGGCACCGACTGGCTGGTGCGCGAGATCCTCAAGGAAGCCGGTGACGCGGCGGTGCTCGAGCCGAAGGACGCGCGCGAGGCCGTACGCGCGGCGGTGGCGAAGTTGCGCGAGGCCCACGCAGTGCCGGCTGGGGTATAGACACTCGTGAGCCACCGCGAGCAGATCAGGATGGGCGACGCGGAGGTCGCCGCCTTTCTGGCGGAGGAGCGGACCGTCACCTGTGCGACCGTCGGCCCGCGCGGATGGCCGCACATGATGCCGCTCTGGTACGTGCTCCGAGACGTTTCGGGGGGTGAGCCGAGCCCACCCACCCCGCGGATCTGGGCGTGGACTTATGGGGCTTCGCAGAAGATCATCAACCTCGAGCGCGACCCGCGCGCGACATTGCAGGTCGAGGCCGCGGAGGCCTACCAGGAGCTGCGTGGGGTGATGCTCGAGTGCGAGGTGATCATCCATCGCGAGCTCGAGCTGGTAGCCGAGCTGGGTGCGGAGATCCTGCTGCGCAACTCGGTCCCCCGCGCCGTCGAGCCGCCGCCGGCGCTGCCATCGGAGGTACGCGACGTGGTCGCAGCTCAAGCGGCCAAGCGCGTGGGGCTCGAGTTCGTCGAGCGGCGGCGGACGAGCTGGGACCACCGCAAGCTCGGCGGGCTCTACTGACCCTGTCCCACTTAGCGGGGAGGGCAGGCCCGGGAGGGTGGGCCCTCTAATCCCCCCTCCCCTGTTTGAGCTTGGTCCATTAGGCTCCCCCGGGCAATGAAGCCACTCAAGGGTTTGATCCTCTCCGGCGGCAAGGGCACGCGCCTGCGCCCGATCACGCACACGAGCGCCAAGCAGCTCGTGCCGGTCGCCAACAAGCCGGTGCTGTTCTACGGGATCGAGGCGATGGCGGCCGCCGGAATCGAGCAGGTCGGGATCATCATCGCGCCCGAGACCGGCCAGGAGATCCGCGAAGCCGCCGGCGACGGCTCGCGCTTCGGGGTCCAGATCACCTACGTCGTGCAGGACGAGCCCGCCGGGCTGGCGCATGCGGTGCTGACCGCCGAGCCGTTCCTTGGCGACAGCCCGTTTGTGATGTACCTCGGCGACAATCTCCTGCAGGGTGGGATCGCCGACCTGGTGGCGGCCTTCCGCGAGCACGAGCCGGACGCCCTGATCCTGCTCACACCGGTGCCCGACCCCGAGAACTTCGGCGTCGCCGAGCTCGCGCCCCCGGAGGCAAGCGATTCGATGCCCGCCCGCTCAGTGGGCCGGGTGGTGCGACTGGTGGAGAAGCCCGCCGAGCCCGCGACCGATCTGGCGCTTGTGGGCGTGTACATGTTCACCGCCGGTATCCACGACGCCGCGCGCGCGATCGAGCCCTCCCCGCGCGGAGAGCTCGAGATCACCGACGCGATCCAGTACCTCGTCGACGCCGGTATGCGGGTGGAGCCACACATCGTGCGCGGCTGGTGGAAGGACACAGGGCGGCTGGAGGACATGCTCGAGGCCAACCGCCTGGTCCTCGACAACCTGCTCGAGCGCCACGACGGAGAGCTGATCGACTCGCAGGTTGACGGGCGCGTTGTGATCGAGGCCGGCGCCCGCCTGGAGCGCACGACCGTGCGCGGGCCCGCGGTGATCGGCGCCGGGGCACAGCTGCGCGACTGCTACATCGGCCCCTACACCGCGATCGGCGAGAACTGCTCGATCTCCGGCGCCGAGATCGAGCATTCGATCCTGCTCGCCGGCTCCTCGGTCTGCGATCTGGACGGGCGGATGGAGTCCTCGCTGCTCGGGCGCAACGTCACCGTGCGCCGCGGCGATCGCTCACCGCGCGCGTACCGCTTCATGGTCGGCGACAACTCCGACATCTCCATCCTGTGACACGGCCGTATGCCGGCGCCGGATCGGCGTCCTCGGTCGCTCGCGTGCTAGCCGATCGGAGATCCCTCCGATCTCCGATCGGTACGCCACGCTCCCTGCGTCCTTGCCCGGCTTGGCCTACGACCGTGTCACACGGTAAATGCGGATACAAATGCGGATACTGATCACCGGCGCGGCGGGAATGCTCGGCCACGACGTGCGCCGTGTCGCCGAGCGCTCGGGGCACGAGCTCCTGCTGGTCGACCTACCCGAGCTGGACATCACCGACGCGGCGGCCGTAGACGCATTCTTCGCGCGCGAGCGGCCCGAGGCGAGCATCAACTGTGCCGCCTGGACCGATGTCGACGGGGCCGAGACCAAGCAGCCCCAGGCCCAGGCGGTCAACGCCGAGGGCGCCGGCAACCTTGCGCGCGCGGCCGCCGCGCTCGATACCCCGCTGCTGCACCTGTCGACCGACTACGTGTTCGACGGCGTCGCCCCGCTCGACGGGAACGGTCAGCCCCGACCCTACGTGGAGTCCGACCCCACCGGCCCCCGCTCGGTCTACGGCTCGACCAAGCTCGACGGTGAGCGTCAGGTGCTTGCTGCCTCGCGCGCGCATTGCGTGGTGCGCACGGCCTGGCTCTACGGGATCGACGGCCCCAACTTCGTCGCGACGATGCTGCGTCTGGCCGAGGAGCGTGACGCTGTGCAAGTTGTCGATGACCAGATCGGCTCGCCCACCTGGTCCGGCCACCTGGCGCCGGCCATCGTCGGGCTGCTCGAGCGCGAGGTGAGCGGTCTCGTACACCTGACGGGCGCCGGTCGGGTTTCCTGGAACGGCTTCGCCCGTGAGATATTTCGCCAGGCTGAGGTCGACTGTCGAGTGGAGCCTGCCACGAGCGAGCAGATGGCACGCCCCGCGCCCCGCCCCGCGTGGTCGGCGCTGGAGTCCGAGCGCGAGGATGTCCTACCGATGCCCCCATGGCAGGACGGGCTTGCCGGCTACTTGGCCGCGCGGAGCGGGATCCTGCGCACTCATGAGGGCGAGTGATGGGATGATGCGCGCATGAGGCTCCTCGTCTGTGGCGGCGCCGGGTTCATCGGCTCGACCTTCGTGCGCCTGCGCCTGCAGGAGCAGGGCGACGAGGTGACCGTGCTCGACAAGCTGACCTACGCGGGGCGCGAGGAGAACCTGCGCGACGTCGCCGAGCACCCCGGCTTTCGCTTCATCCGCGGCGCGATCGAGGACCCCGACGCGGTCGCCGCGGCGACCGCGGGCCCGCCCGGATCCCACCCACCCGACGCGATCGTCAACTTCGCCGCGGAGACCCATGTTGACCGCTCGATCGCCGAGCCCGACGCGTTCGTCAAGACCCACGCGCTCGGCACGCACGTGCTGCTGGAGGCCGCGCGCGCCGCGGGCGATCTGCGCTACGTGCAGGTCTCAACCGACGAGGTCTACGGCTCGATCGAGCAGGGCTCCTTCACCGAGGACAGCCCCCTGCGCCCCTCCTCGCCCTACTCGGCCACGAAGACCGGGGCGGACCTGCTCGTACAGAGCTACTTCCACACCTACGAGCTGCCCGCCGTGATCTGCCGGGGCTCGAACAACTACGGTCCCTACCAGTACCCCGAGAAGCTGATCCCGCTGATGATCCTCAATGCGATCCACGGCGACGCGCTGCCGGTTTACGGCGACGGCATGCAGGTGCGCAACTGGATCCACGCCACCGACTTCGCCCGCGCGATCGGCCACGTGCTCGAGCACGGCGTCGCCGGCGAGGTCTACAACGCGGGCGGCCCCGACGAGTGCGCAAACGTGGATGTCGTGCGGCGGATCATCGAGCTGACAGGTGCGAACGAGTCCCAGATCGAGTACGTCACCGACCGGCCGGGGCACGACCGTCGCTACTCGCTCTCCTCGGACAAGGTCCGCGCGCTCGGCTGGCTCCCACGGGTACGTTTTGAGGAGGGCCTGGAGGAAACCGTCGCCTGGTATCGCGACAACGCCTGGTGGTGGGAGCCGATCCGCTCAGGCGACTATCGCGAGTATTACGAGCGTCAGTACGGCCGCGCGCTGAGCTGAGCCCTCAGCCCAGCCCTGAGATCTTCCACTTCCCGCCTTCCTTGACCAGGGTGATCGTGCTGACCCGGCTCTTGCCGGCGTAGGTGCCCTTCACCATCGCGCTCGCGCTCGCGCCGCCGTGCAGCTGGACCGACTCGATCGTCAGTTCGGGGCTGTCCACCTCCGTCAGCTGACTTTTCACCGCCTGCGTGCAGCCGCCACCGCTCGAAGATCGGCTGGCTGCGTTCAGGCGTGCGGTCACGCTGCCTGCGAGCAGGTTCTTACAGATCTTCTGCGCTTCGCCCGCCGTCGCCTCGCTCTGCAGGTTGGAGATCGTCTGCGCGACTTCGTGCTGTTCGCCTTTGAAGGAGCCCGAGGACGCCGTGCTTGCGCACGCCGTCACGCCGAGCGCCAGCAACGGGACGCAGAGCAGCGCTGCTGGACGGGCCGAGCTCATCGGCCGCAGAGAGTACGCGAGATGACGCCTAAGACTCGTCGTCGCGGCGATAGCCGAGCCTTGCGGAGACGCGATCGGCCGTCGACACCAGGTGCGGACCGAGCGCGTCCACAAGCTCCTCGAGTGAGATCATCGAGCTGTGCGCCGCGAGGTTGACCGCGGCGACGACCTCCCGCGCCTCGTCGCGCACGGGCGCGGCGATCGAGTGCAGTTCCGGGGCCAGCTCCTGGTCGTTGACCGCGAAGCTCTCCTCGCGCACCTGGTCGAGCTCATCGCGCAGCGCTTTCTTGCTGGTGATCGTGTTGGGGCCGCGTTTGGTCAGCTTCATGCCCGCGAGCAGCTCGCGCTGCTCGTCCTCGGGCAGAAACGCCAGCAGCAGCTTGCCCATCGCGGTGCAGTAGGCCGGCAGGCGTGACCCCGGGTGCAGCCCGAGGTCGATTTTGCTCTGCCCGCGGCGGAAGCTGCGCGCGCGATCGACGTACAGGATCTCCGGCCCGTCGAGCACAGCCAGGTTCGCCGTGTAACTGCTCCGCTGGCGCAGCTCTTCGAGGTAGGGGTGGGCGTGCTCGCGCAGTCCCGTGGAGTTGAGCGCAGACATGCCCAGATCGGTCACGCGCAGGCCCAGGCGGTACTTGCGCGAGGCACCCTGCTCGAGGTAGCCCAGCGCGACGAGCGTGATCACGTAGCGGTGGGTGGTGCTGCGGCTCATGCCGAGGTCGTCGGCGATGTCGGCGATGCCGAGCACCGGACGGGCGGGCGTGAAGCAGCCGAGGATCGCGAGGCCGCGCTCGAGTGACTGCGAGTAGCGTGGCTCGCGCAGGCTGGGAACCGACCACGTGGGCTCCTGCGCGCTTTTCGAAGGTTTAGGATTATTTGATTTGGTTCTAGGCATTTGTATTCAAGTTCCTATTCTAGTGCCCCATTGCTGGAGACTTTCCCCTGTTTAGGATTTCCGCCCTGATGGTTATCATACTTTCCGACGCCCACGGGTGCAATCATAAACAACGATTTCCCAATCGACATAGACATGACGGTGAACTCCGCGCATGATGCCGTTCGACTCCCCACGGTTACGCGGCTGTCAGATCCGCGACCGGAGCGCGATCGGGCCGCTTGGTCGCACGCACGCGAGTGAGGACAGAACCCCAGTCGTCGGTTCCCGCCAGAGTGGATTTTGGATACCGAAGATGGCCGCATGTGCGTTGGTCTTGGCGCTCTCGCTCGCGAGCCTGGGATGCGAGTCCCCGGGCTCGATCACCAGCTCTCCGCTCGCGCCCCGCGCGCCGCTGAGGATTGGTTACCTCACTTCGCTGACGAGCTCCTGCGCAGCCCTCTCGCAGGCATCTGTGCGCGGCGCCCAACGCGCGGTCAACACGATCAATCAGCGTGGCGGGGTGCTCGGCCACCGTCTGCGGCTGCTCCTCCGCGACGATCGGGGGCGGCCGCGTGTCGGCGTCGAACAGGCGCGCGATCTGGTGCTTGGCGCTGAAGTGAAATACCTCGCAGGCACGTGCCTCGGCGCGGTCGCCTCGCGTGTCGCGCAGCTTGTCGCCAACCCTTTCCACATGATCTACATACCCGGAATCGCCCATTCTATGGTCTTTTCATCCGGCCCGAGCTCCTACGTCTTCGATCTGCCCGCGACTGCCGCCGGCGGCGCATTCGCCGACGGCGTTGAGCAGATACAGCTCATCGCCCGGGGCATCGAGAACGCCGGCTCGACCGACCCGAGCGCCGTCCGCAACGCGCTCAACGCCTCTCCGCGCGCCCGAGGAGTCGCGAACCTTGACCGTAGGTCCGAAAGCTGGACTTTTCGGGCTGGAACTTTCGGGCTGAAAACCTAGGATTTCATGGTGATTTGCGCTAGCTTTGAGGCCAGGCAAACCGAGCTTGGGCATCGTCCAACCTCTCCGGCGATGCTTGAGGAACGAGATCCAGGTGTCCCCCGACGCCAGGTCTCCGCGGGCGCCGTAGCCGCCAACGCTACGGCGTCCGGGAAGGCCTGCGCTGGGACTCGCGTGTCGCTCTCCGACCGCCTGCGTGTAGTCCCTGAAGATTGCGCTGGCAATCTCCGGATGGCTCGGGCCGCTCGACACGGTGGGGCGCTAGCCTCGCTGGTGTAATGGCGACTGTCGCGACGAAGCCTCTCTCCAGCTTCCGGCCGCCTGTGCGCGAGTGGTTCGAAGCGGCCTTTGCCGCGCCCACTCCCGCCCAGGCGCAGGCATGGCCGGCGATTGCGCGGGGGGAGCATGTGCTGCTGTCGGCGCCCACCGGATCGGGCAAGACGCTCGCGGCGTTCCTCTGGGCCCTCGACCGGCTCAGCGCCGGCCCCCCGGATGGTGGGGATTCCGGGGTCGGTCCGCGCGCGAACGGTGAGGCGGCGGGCGTCGCCGGTGCCTCTCACGCTGAGGCGGCGGGCGTCGCGGGCTCACGCGGGGATGGGCCGGGGCATGTGCGCGTGGTGTATGTCAGCCCGCTCAAGGCGCTCGCCTATGACATCGAGCGCAACCTCCGCGCTCCGCTGCGGGGAATAGGGATAGCCCGCCCGCCCGCCTGCCCGCCCGTCCACCCGCCCGAGGAAGTGCGTGTGGGTATCCGCACGGGTGACACCTCTCAGCGCGAGCGGGCCGCGATGATGCGCAATCCGCCGGACATCCTGATCACGACGCCCGAGTCGCTCTATCTGATCCTCACCTCGCGCGCGCGAGCGATGCTCAGCGGGGTGGAAGCGGTGATCGTCGATGAGATCCATGCCGTCGCCCACTCCAAGCGTGGCTCACACCTGGCGCTCACACTCGAGCGCCTCGAGGCCCAGGCGCGCGTCGGTCGCCCGTCGGGGACGGTCCAGCGGATCGGCCTCTCCGCGACCCAGAACCCGCTCGCGGAGATCGGCCGCTACCTCGTCGGGCCCCACCGGGAGGTCACGATCATCGACGCCGGTGCTCGCTTGGAGCTCGACCTGCGGATCGAGGTGCCGGTCGAGTCGATGGTCGAGCCCGATGCCCGCCCGCCTGACGCGCCCGGCGACAGGGACCCCTTGGAGCCGCTCGCTGGTGGCGAGTCCACCCGGTCCTCGATCTGGCCGGCGATCTACCCCGAGCTGCTGGGGCTCGTGCGCGAACACAACTCGACGATCGTGTTCGTCAACAACCGCCGCTCGGCCGAGCGTGTCGCGCTGCGCTTGAACGAGCTCGCGGCGCGTGAGGCAGGCGAGGAGAGTCCCGGCGGGCTGGGGCTGCGCGAGATTGCGCGTGCGCACCATGGGTCTTTGGCGCTGGAGGAGCGCACGAAGGTCGAGGAGCTCCTCAAGGCCGGTGAACTGCCCTGCCTCGTCGCCACGAACTCGCTCGAGCTGGGGATCGACATGGGCGCCGTCGACCTCGTCCTCCAGATCGAGTCGCCCAAGTCGGTCGCCCGCGGACTGCAGCGGATCGGGCGCGCCGGTCACGGGGTCGGCGAGGTCAGCCGCGGACGGATCTTTCCCAAGTTTCGCGGTGACCTGCTCGAGTGCGCCGTTGTCGCCCGCCGCATGCACGAAGGCCTGATCGAGTCCACCGTCGTACCGCGCAACGCGCTCGACGTTTTGGCCCAGCAGATTGTCGCCATCGCAGTCGCTGGTGATCTGATGCCCGCCCACCCAGCCGGCCCATTAAAAGGAAAAGACGCCGATCGCGAGGTCGAGCGAGAGTCACTCGATGGAGGCGTGTCGGTCGATGAGCTGTACGCGCTCGTGACCCGCACCTACTCCTACTCCGAGCTCTCGCGCGAGCTGCTCGAGAACGTGCTCGACATGCTCGATGGGCGCTACCCGTCGAAGGAGTTCGGCGAGCTGCGCGCGCGCATCGTCTGGGATCGCGTCGCCGGCACGATCCGCGCGCGGCGGGGCTCGCAAGCGCTCGCGATCGCAAACGCCGGCACGATTCCCGATCGCGGCCTCTACGCGGTCGTGCTGCCCGATGGCCGCCGCGTCGGCGAGCTCGACGAGGAGATGGTCTACGAGGCCCGTCCCGGGCAGGCGTTCCTGCTCGGGGCCTCCAGCTGGCGGATCGAGGAGATCGGCCGCGACCGCGTGATCGTCACCCCCGCGCCCGGCGCGCCCGGCGCGGTGCCGTTCTGGAAGGGCGACTCCGTCGGTCGCCCGCGCGAGCTGGGTGAAGCGATCGGTGCCTTCTCGCGCTGGGCCGTCGAGCAGGACCCCGAGACGCTCCAGCGCGACTACGACCTCGACCCGCGCGCCGCGCGGAACCTGTTCGACTACCTACGCGAGCAGCAGACAGCCACGCGCGTGCTGCCGAGCGAGCGGACGATCGTCCTCGAGCGCTTTCGCGACGAGATCGGCGACTGGCGGCTGTGCATCCTCTCTCCCTACGGTCGCCGTGTCCACGCGGCCTGGGCGCTCGCCCTCTCCGCGCGCTTTCGCGAGCGCTTCGACATCGAGTCCGACGCGATCTCCTCCGACGACGGGATCGTCCTTCACCTCCCGGATCTCGACGCCGACGAGGTCGACCGATCGGAGGACGGCCAACGCGCCGGGGGGGACTCGATTCTCGACCTGGTGCTGCTCGAGCCCGACGAGGTCGAGCAGGCCGTCACCGCGGAGCTGGGCGGCTCCGCCCTGTTCGGCGCCCGCTTTCGCGAGAACGCCGGCCGGGCGTTGCTCATCCCCCGCGCCTACCCCGGCAAACGCACGCCCCTCTGGCAGCAGCGCCTGAAGGCCCAGAACCTGCTCGAGGTCGCCAAGCGATACGCGGACTTTCCGATCATCCTCGAGACCTACCGCGAGTGCCTGCGCGACGTGCTCGACCTGCCAGGCCTCGAAGGCCTGCTGCGAGGCCTGCACAGCCGCGAGATCTCACTCGTCGAAGTCGAAACGCCCACCGCCTCCCCCTTCGCCTCCTCGCTCCTCTTCGACTACGTCGCGACCTACATGTACGAGGGCGACACGCCCAACGCCGAGCGCCGCGCGGCGGCGCTCTCGCTCGACCGCGATCTCCTGCGCGAGCTGCTCGGCCAGGAGGAGCTGCGCGAGCTGATCGACCCCGGCGCGCTCGCGCGCGTGGAGGACGATCTCCAGCACCGCTCGGAGCTCACCCGCGCGAGGAGCCGCGATGCGCTCCACGATCTCCTCCGTCGCGTCGGCGACCTCACCGCCGCGGAGGTCGTTGAGCGGGTGTTCGAGGGGGTCGACGCCGCGGGCATGCTGCGCGAGCTCGAGCGCGAACGGCGCGCGATCCGCTTGCGCGTCGGCGGCGAGGAGCGCTATGTCGCGGCCGACGAGGCCGGCCTCTATCGCGACGCGCTCGGCGCCGCTCCCCCCGGCGGCCTGCCCGAGGCTTTTCTGGAGGACGTCCCCGACGCGCTACGCGTGCTCGTCGCGCGTTTCGCACGCACCCACGGGCCGTTCACGAGCGAGGAGATCCACGCCCGCTACCGTCTCGACGCCGCCGCGGTATTGCGCGAGCTCGAGCGTGCGGGCGAGCTGGTACAAGGTGAGCTGCGGCCGGGTGGGCACCGGACAAGCGAGCGGGAGTGGTGCGACGTGGAGGTCCTCCGTCGCCTCAGACGCGCCTCCCTGGCGGCGTTGCGTAAGGAGATCGAGCCGGCCGACTCCCGCGCCCTGGCGGCCTTCCTGCCGTCCTGGCAGGGCGTCGATCGCCACGGGCCGACCGGGCTGAGCGGATCATCCGCGGGAGTCGACCGCCTGCGCGAGATCCTCGTGCCGTTGCAGGGGCTGGCCCTCCCTGCCCAGATCTGGGAGCGCGACGTGCTCCCGCGACGGACCGGCTCCTACTCGCCCGCGTGGCTCGACAGCCTCTGCGCGAGCGGCGAGCTCGTCTGGGTCGGCGCCGGCTCAATCGGGCGAAGCTCCGGACGCGTGGCCCTCTACTTCCGCGAGGACGCGCCGTTGATCGGGCCGCCCTCCGCGCCGCGCTCCTCCGGCGCTCTCAGCGCATCTGCGCCCAACGCTCCCGAGCACCAGTTGCTGCGCGCGCGGCTGGCGCAGGGGCCGTGCTTCTTCACCGATCTGCTCGCAGAGCTCGACCTGGTCGCCCAGTCGCTCACCGAGGCTCTCTGGGACCTCGTCTGGGCAGGCGAGGCGACGAACGACGCCTGGGCGCCCCTGCGGGCGCCTCACCTGACGCTCGCCCGCGGCGCCCGGGCCCCGCGCGGACAGGACGCCTGGGCCGGCGCCTCGCGCCCCGGACGCTCGATGATCGGCCGTTCGCGTTTCGCCGCGCGCCGTACCGCGCGCCGACCGGAGATCGCCCAGCAGGTCCAGGGCCGCTGGTCGCTCACCGACGACCTGTTCGCCGCGCCCCTCGATCGTCGCCCCGCGTCCTCCGCCTCCTCGTCGGAAGCGAGGTCTTCGCCACAGCCGGGGTCTTCGCCACGGCCGGGGTCTTCGCCACGGCCGGGGTCTTCGCCACGGCCGGGGTCTTCGCCACGGCCGGGGTCCTCGGACTCCTCGCCTGCGCTTCCCTCACCCGAGCGTAGGCGCGCCCTGGCCGAGCTGCTGCTCGAGCGCTACGGGATCGTCACCCGCGAGCAGGTCCTCGCCGAGGGGATCCGAGGCGGCTTTGCGCTGCTCTACGACGCGTTCTCCAAATTGGAGATCCTCGGCGTGTGCCGCCGGGGTTACTTCATCGAGGGGATGGGCGGGGCGCAGTTTGCGCTACCGGGCGCCGTCGAGCGACTGCGCGCCATGAGACCCGGCCCAGCCGCGGACGCCAGTGAGCGCGCACGCACGCTCGTGATCGCCGCCGCCGACCCCGCCCAGCCCTACGGCGCCGTGCTCCCATGGCCGAAACGAGCCGGGCGGGACCGCCGCCCCGCCCGAGTGGCAGGGGCCTACGTCGTCATCGTCGCCGATCTGCCGGCGCTGTATGTCGAGCGCGGGGGCCGCGGCCTCCTGACGCTCGCCGGCGCTCCGCTCACTGACGCTCCGCTCACTGACGCTCCGCTCGGGGGCGCTCCGCTCGGGGGCCCTCCGCTCGGGGGCCCTCCGCTCGGCGAGGCTCTGCACGCCCTGGCCGAGGCCGTGCGCACCGGGCGAGTTGGAAAGCTCGCCCTCGAGCGGATCGACGGCCAGCCGGCGATTGCCTCTCCGCTCGCCCAGCAGCTGCTCGATCTCGGCTTCCACTCCGGTCCGCGCAAGCTCACGCTCAGCGCCTGAGCTGCCCCTCTTGTTCGGGCTCCGCTCGCCTGGGTCGCCGTGGCGTGGAGAGCGTGGGCGTTGCGGAATTTCTTCAACCGCGCAGGTGGCCGCTCCATCTGACATCGTGCGCGCGATGGCAGAGGCCTCGCGCACGCGTCCGCTACGCACGCGCCCGCTACGGGTCGGTCACAAGGGCGCCGACCTGCTGGTTCCCGGCAACACGCTCGCGAGCTTCCGCGCGGCGCTGGACGCGGGCGTGGACATGATCGAGTTCGACGTGCTCTCAGAGCACACCGACGGCAGCGGGCGGCTGCTGCTGGCCCACGACTACGAGATGCTGCACGACGGATCGCCGCTGACCCTCGAGCAGGGGCTCGCGCACCTGGCGGGCGAGGAGTTCGCGGGGGTGGAATTCGATGTCGATGTGAAGATCCCCGGTTACGGTCGCCGTGTGGTGCTGGCGCTGCGCGAGGCCGGACTGACCAAGCGCTCGCTGGTGAGCGGCATGTATGTCGAAGAGCTCGACGCGATCCGCGCGCTGGAGCCGACGCTGCGCCTCGGCTGGTCGGTGCCGCGCCTGCGGCGCGACTACACGACAGACATGCTCACAGCGATTCCCGCCCTGGTGATCCTCAGCGGCTACCGCGCACTCCTGCCCCGGCGTGTCCGCGTGGCGCTGCAGACCGGTCGCTTCGACGCGATCATGGCCCACTGGCGCCTGGTCACGCCCGCGCTGGTGCGGGCGGTGGCCGACGGCGGCGGCGAACTGTACGTCTGGACGGTGGACGACGCCGCGCAGATCGCCAGGCTGAGCGCGATGGGTGTGGACGCGATCATCACCAACGATCCGCGCCTGTTCCAGCGCTGAGGCGTAGCTCGGCCCGCAAGTCGGCCGAGCCGCAAGTCGCCGAGTCTCGGGCCGCAAGTCCGCCGAGTCTCAGGCTCAAGTCCGCCGAGTCTCAGGCTCAAGTCCGCCGAGTCTCAGGCTCAAGTCCGCCGAGTCTCGGGCCGTCGAGTCTCAGAGGTCCACGAGTCTCGCGTCCGTCGACTCAAGTTCGCTCAGGGCACCGAGCAGTCAGCCGCGCTGAAGCCCGCCGGGTCGGCCCCCGAGACGCTCTTATGCCTGGCGGTCGTGGGCCGGGAGATGGCGTACTCGACGGTCGCGCCTCGCCGCCACTCGAAGCTAACGACGCCGCGCAGCATGAACGCCGGCTTGCCCGCGACGGGCGTCAGCTGAAAGCTGAATCCGGCTTGACGCGCGGATTTGGCGGCGCCGACGGCGACGAAGCCCGAATCCGCGCCGTTGGCCAGATCGGCCCAGTGTTTGGTCGTGCTGTCCAGGTACTGGAGGCGAAAGCGCATGTACATCGCATCCTTGGGGTGTTCGTCGCCGGGCATCGAACCGCGGACACCGACCGTGTCGGGCTGGTCGGTTGGGTTGCACACGTCGACCGTGGCCCAAAGCTGAGGTGAGCGCAAGATCGCGGGCGTGGGGGCGGCGATCTTCAGGGGCGGCACGCTCGCGGCCGGTGCGCCCGAGCTGCTCGGCGCTGCTGGTGGGGCGGACGCGGCGAGGGCGGGGGCGGCTCCGAGCACGGCAAACGCGGCCAAGGATGCGACTGGCCTGGCGATGGTCACGCACTGAAGATAGCGCCGCTGGACACCAGCCGGGCCGGTTGGGCGCTCGGCTTGTGATATGCCTGCGGCGATGGCGGGCATGCGCTCAGGGGAGGTGGTGGAGCTGCTCGCACGCGTGCCGGTGCTCTCCACGCTCGAGCGAGATGACCTGGAGCGGATCGCCGACCTAGCGGTGCCGCGCCAGTTCGAGCCGGGCCAGGTGGTGTTCCGCGAGGGTGACGCGAGCGACACCTGCTACATCGTCCGCTCCGGACGTGCCCGCGCGGTGCGCGAGCACGCGGGTGGGCGCACGATCACGCTGGCGACGTTCGGGCCCGGCGACATCTTCGGCGAGCTGGCGCTGTTCGAGGACGAGCGCCGCTCGGCCACGGTCGAGGCGATCGAGCAGACGGACGTGGTGGCGGTGCTCGGCCCGGACATGCGCAGGCTGATGGTCGAGCATCCCGGGATCTCCGGGCGCCTGGTGATCGCCCTCGGCCGACGGCTGCGTGAGACCAACGAACGTCTCTCGCGCCAGTCCTTCCAGACCGTGCAGAGTCGCGTGGCGGTTGTGCTGAGCGAGCTCGTCGCACAGGAGCTGGCCGCGAAGGGGCAGGAGGCGGCTGCCAAGGGACAGGAGCCGGAGAGGGCCGGCGGGGGGGCGCCAGGCGGGGATGTGTCCGCCGGGGACGTGCTGGTCACGGCCACCCAGGCCGACCTGGCGCAGCTGGCGGGCTCCTCACGCGAGTCTGCCAGCCGCTTCCTGGCGGTGCTGGAGCGCGCTGGGGTGATCTCTCAGGGGAGAGGTCGCCTGGTCGTCCACGATCGGGAGGCGCTGAAGCAATATGTCTTCTAAGGACGGCAAGAAGCGCCGCCGCGGAGCGACGCGGGCGCAGGAGATCTCGGCCGGTGGCGTGGTGGTGCGGGACGGCAAGGTGATCGTGATCGTCCCCACGCGCCGCTCGCCCGATGGCTCGCGCGTGCTCGCACTGCCGAAGGGACACGTCGATCCGGGGGAGAACGCGCTGCAGGCCGCCGAACGCGAGGTGCGCGAGGAGACCGGGGTCGTCGCCGAGCTCGTGCACGATCTGGGCGAGGTGCGCTACTGGTACCGCCGCGATGGGCGGACGATCCCAAAGTCGGTCGCCTTCTACCTCTTCAGCTACGTCTCCGGCGACACCGCCGACCACGACGACGAGGTCGAGGAGGCCCGCTGGATCGGGCTGCGGGAGGCGCTCACGGCGCTCAGCCACTCGGGCGAGCGCGAGATGATCGGGCGCGCGCTGGCCTATTTGGAAGAAGACCGATAGCCTGCGGGCACCATGCAGGTGCTCAACTTCTATTCGACGATCTTCGCCGACGAGCTTAAGCGAGGTCGCAAGACGGCGACGATCCGCCTCGGCGACAAGTCGGGCAAGTACCGCAAGAACCAGGCGGTGCTGGTCACGATCGGCTACCAGTACTCGCCGCGGGAACGAATCTTCGAAGCGGTGATCGACCAGGTCGAGGTGACGAAGATCGCCGACCTCTCGCCGCGCGACATCAAGCACGACAACCCCGAGTTCCGCCGCCACGAGGAGCTGCTCCACTTCCTCGAGCAGATCTATGGGCGGAAGGTCTCGCCCGAAGATACGGTCACCGTCGTGCGCTTCTCGCAAATCCTCGACAAGCCGACCGGCATGGCCGAGGCGATGAAAGGCTTCGGCGGGGCCCAAAACTAGCGCAGGGACGGTACGTTTTCGGTTTGGCCGAGAAGACTCGGCCAAACCGAAAAGTCCGCCCTGCTTGGCTATGTGACTGAAATCCGGCGGTCGGTGGTCGGCACTCGGGGTTGGCAACTGCCAATTTGCCCTTGAAAAGCGCCGCCGCTTGTATATATTGGACGTGTCGTTGGCACTCTCCCGGTGAGAGTGCCAGTAGGCGGCCGCCTACTTCACAAGAGCATCGCGAGCCGCCGGACGTATTCCTAAAGCGGAGGTTTTCAACATGAAGCTCAAGCCCCTGGGCGATCGTCTGATCGTGCAGGCAATCGAGGAGGAGCAGACCACTGCCAGTGGTCTCGTGCTCCCCGACACTGCCAAGGAGAAGCCACAGAAGGGCAAGATCGTCGCGATTGGCGACGGCAAGCTCGACGAGAACGGCAAGCGCATCCCGTTGGAGGTCAAGGAGGGCGACGAGGTCCTCTACAGCAAGTACGGCGGGACCGAGATCAAGATCGACGGAGAGGATCTGCTCGTTTTGCGCGAGTCAGATGTTCTCGCCAAGGTTTCATAAGGAGATTTGAACTGACATGGCACACAAGGAACTGAAGTACGGCTCCGAGGCACGCAAGGCGCTGGAGACAGGCGTCGATGCGGTCGCGAACGCCGTCAAGGTCACGCTCGGCCCGAAGGGCCGCTACGTGGTGCTCGACAAGAAGTTCGGCGCGCCCACGATCACCAACGACGGTGTGACGATCGCCCGCGAGATCGAGGTCGAGGACGTCTTCGAGAACCAGGGCGCCCAGCTGGTGCGTGAGGTGGCCACGGCCACCAATGACGTCGCCGGTGACGGCACCACCACCGCCACCGTTCTGGCTCAGGCGATCGTTCGCCAGGGCCTGAAGAACGTCGCGGCCGGGGCCAACCCGCTCGCGCTCAAGCGCGGGATCGAGAAAGCCGTCGACCAGGTCGTCGCGCACATCGCCTCGCAGTCCAAGGAGGTCTCCGGCAAGGACCAGATCGCCCGCGTGGCGACGATCTCAGCCGGCGATGAGGAGATCGGCGACGTCATCGCCGACGCGATCGAGAAGGTCGGCAAGGACGGCGTGGTCAACGTCGAGGAGGGCCAGACGTTCGGCATGGACCTCGAGTTCACCGAGGGCATGCAGTTCGAC
>Ga0208849_1001398_pt1 | contig 16990 bp, 15 predicted proteins | sample NGESurdeep072012_10_FD_184470 | JGI IMG/M metagenome (GOLD analysis project Ga0208849, IMG submission 184470) | Arctic peat soil microbial communities from Barrow, Alaska - NGEE Surface sample 53-3 deep-072012 (SPAdes) | ecosystem: Environmental > Terrestrial > Soil > Wetlands > Peat ...
CGAAGCTCGGCATTTCGGCCCGCCACCTGCGGCGGCTGTTCGCCACGCACGTTGGCGCGACCCCCGATCAGCTCGCCCGCTCCCGGCGCGCGCACTTCGCGCGGCGGCTGCTCGACGACACCGACCTGACGGTCGCGCAGATTGCCTTCGCGTCCGGGTTCGGCAGCGTCCGCCAGCTCAACAGGGCCTCGCACGAGGTGTTCCGCGCGGCCCCGCAGGAGTTGCGAACCCGCCGTCGCGCGGCTGATCGGCTTGCGGCAGATGGCGGACTCGCGCTAAGGCTTCCCTTTCGGCCGCCCCTCGACTGGGAGATGATGCTCTCCTACTTTCGCGCCCGCGCGATCGCCGGCGTGGAGGACGTCTCCGGGGAGGTCTACCGACGTACCGTCACGATCGACGGCGACCCCGGCGTGATCGAGCTGAGTCGTCGAGCTGAGAATCACCTCCTGCTGCAGGTGCATCTGCCGCACTGGGAGGGGCTTATCCACCACGTGCAACGGGCCAGGCGGATCTTCAACCTCGACGCCGACGTGGCGGCGGTGGTCAGCCGGCTCGGCGGCGACGCGCTGGTGGGTTCGCTGCTCCAAGCCCGCCCGGGCCTGCGCGCGCCAGGCGCCTGGGATCCGTTCGAGATCGGTATCCGGGCGATCGTCGGCCAGCAGGTCAGCGTGTCCGCGGCCAACGGCATCATCGCCCGATTGGTCGCGCGTGTCGGAACGGCGGTTCCGGGATTGCGCCAGCTGCGCCTGACCCACCTGTTCCCGTCCGCTCCGGAGCTGGCACATGCCGACCTCGGCGGCCTCGGCCTGACGGCGGCGCGGGCGCGCGCCCTCGGGGCGTTTGCCCGCGCGGTGGCCGGCGGCCAGATCGATCTCGACCGCAGTAGAACGCTCGAGGAGCTCACGGACTCGATCACCGCCACGGCGGGATTGGGACCGTGGACGGCGCACTATGTCGCGCTGCGTCTCGGCGAGCCCGACGCGTTTCCCGCCGGCGACCTCGGTCTCCGGCGCGCGCTCGGGCATCGGACGGGTCACACCGTCACGACCCGGCAAGCCGAGGAGCTGGCCGAGCGCTGGCGTCCTCATCGGGCGTACGCCGCCGCGCAGCTGTGGCTGGCGTAGATTTCGGCACGTGCCGATCGACCGCGCCGCTGCCGAGAGCTTCCTCTGGTCCGCCGCTCGTCTGGTGGACCGCCACCGCTACGCGATGCTGTTCGCCAGGGGCCCGGCCGATTCGGTAGTGATGGCCCTGCGCGGCTACCAGAATCCCGACGGCGGTTTTGGCCACGCCCTCGAGCCTGACCTGCGCTGTCCGGCGAGCCAGCCGGCGGCGACCCTCTATGCGCTCGAGATGCTGCACGAGGCGGACGCGGTGAATGGCGAGATGGCGAGGGGCGCGCGCGCGTGGATCGCGTCGATCGCAGACTCCGATGGTGGGATTCCGTTCGCAGTGGCGGGCTTCGAGGCGTATCCGCACTCGCCCTGGTGGTCCGCAGAACCTGGTTCGTTCTTGACGTTCGGTCTCGCCGCGACCCTCCACGCCGGCGGCGTGACGGATGACGAGTGGCTCTCTCGCGCTGAGAGCTGGTGCTGGAGCGCCATCGAGCGCACGGAGCGCCCGAGCGGCTACTGGCTCAAACACGCCTTCGCGTTCCTGGACGCGGTGCCCGACGCGGAGCGGGCACGGCAAGCGATCGCCTCGCTGGCTTCACGCGTGGAGCCCGGCGCCCTTGCCCCGGTGGGCGGAGCCGAGGGGGAGGCGCTGCGCCCGCTCGATCTCTCCCCCCGGCCTGACAGCCGCACTCGTGCGCTCTTCGACCGTGCGCAGCTCGACGCTCATCTCGGCGACGTCGAAGACGGCCAGCAGGAGGACGGCGGCTGGACGTTCGACTGGCTGGCGTGGTCGCCGGCGCAGACCGCGGCGTGGCGCGGGACCGTCACGATCCGAGCACTGACGTGGCTGCGCGACAACGGACGGCTCTAGTCGCGGCGCTCGTGGCGCTCGCACGCTCACGATCTCGCGAGCGCCATCCGATAAAGGGAGCGTGAGATCCGCCGAGCGTGCAACCGCGAGCGAGGAGCCCCGCGCCGCCGTCTCGCCGGACGCGAGCGCCGACTCGACCGCGCTGCGCGTCGCGCGCCAGCCGATCCTCGACCCGCAGATGCGCCTGCTCGGCTACGAGCTGTTGTTCCGCGAACCGCCGGCGGAGCACGCGGAAATCCTCGACGATCGGGCCGCCACAGCGACGGTCATCGTTGACGGACTGCTCGACGTCGGTCTCTTCGACCTCGTCGGCGGGGCGCTCGCCTATCTGAACGTCTCACGGGAGTTCCTGCTCAACTTCCGTCCACTGCCGCTGCCGGCTGGGCACGTCGTGCTGGAGCTGCTCGAGGACCAGCGAGTCGACGACGAGCTGCTCGAGGTGCTGCAGGAGCTGGTCGCTGCGGGCTTCGCGATCGCGCTCGACGACTTTCGCATGACCCCCGCGACCGAACTGCTGCTGGAGCATGCGCAGATCGTCAAGCTGGACGTGCTCGAGCACACCGCCGAGGGCCTCGAGGAGCTCGTCGCCCGCCTGCGCGCGGAGCGCCCATCCCTCAGCCTGATCGCCGAGAAGGTGGAGAGCCGCGAGATCTTCGAGCAGTGTCGTGAGCTCGGGTTCCAGGGCTTCCAGGGCTACTTCTTCGCGAAGCCGTCTCTCGTCCAGCGCCAGCGTCTGCCGTCTCAGGGCTTCACCGCGCTTGGCGCGATCGCCGACATGAGCGCCACCGAGGACTTCGACGAGCTGAATCGCATCATCACGCGCGATGTCGGGCTCAGCATGCGCCTGCTGCGTTACGCCAACTCGGCCTACGTGTCGCTGCCCCGGCGCGTCAGCTCCGTACACGAGGGCCTCACGTGGCTGGGCGCGAGCACCGTGCGCCGCTTCGGCATGATGGTCGCGCTCGCGAGCGTCCGCGACGTGCCCGACGTGCTCCTCGTCACAGCGCTCGTGCGGGCGAACATGTGCCAACTCGTCTCGGGCGTCGGCCACGGCCCTGTGGGTGACTCCTACTTCACCGTCGGCCTGTTCTCCGTCGCAGACGCGCTCGCCAACGCGCCGATGCAGGACGTGATCGCGCAGCTTCCGTTCCGCGAGGACGTCGCCGCCGCATTGCTGCGCGGCAGCGGCGATCTCGGCGCGACGCTGACCGAAGTCATCGCGTACGAGCGTGGTGACTTCGACGCCGCCGGCGAGCTGATCCGCCGCCACCCCAACATCCAGCAGATCTACCGCGAGGCCGCCGTATGGGCCGACCTCAGCATCAGAGGCCTCATCTGAGAGGGCTCAGCTGAGGTGCTGCTCGAGCCATAGCTCCAGCAGCGCGACCTGCCACAGCTTGTTGCCTTCGAGCGTCGTCTGGTGCTCGTTCGGGTCAGCCAGCAGCATCTCCACGTAGCCCGGGTCGAACACCGCGCGTCGCTCGACGCGCTCGCTGCTGAGCGCGTCGCGCACCAGCGCGAGCACCTCGCCCTCCAGGTGTGACAGCGCCGGGACCGGGAAGTAGCCCTTGGGTCGGTCGATCACAGCGTCGGGGAGCAGCCCGCGCGAGATCCGCTTGAGGATGCCCTTGCCGCCGTGGGCCAGCTTGAGCTCCGCAGGGCAGGCGGCCGCCAGCTCGACCAGCTCGTGGTCGAGGAACGGCGTGCGCGCCTCCAGCCCCCACGCCATCGTCATGTTGTCCACGCGCTTGACCGGATCGTCGATCAGCATCACTTCGCGATCCAGCCGCAGCGCACGATCCAACGGCGTGCTCGCTCCGGCGGTGGCGAAGGAGCGCTCGACGAGCGCGCGCGAGGGATCGGCGCCGAGTCGCAGGCGCTGATCCACCATTGCGCTGGACTCGGCGTGCGAGCGGTCGACGAACTCGTCGATGTACTCCTCGCTGCCGCTGCCGGGCGCGCCGGCGAGCGGCGGATACCACGAGTACCCCGCGAAGACCTCGTCGGCCCCCTGGCCCGACTGCACCACCTTGACGTGACGCGATACCTCTTCGCTGAGCAGGTGAAACGCGACGCAGTCGTGGGAGATCATCGGCTCGCTCATCGCTCCGATAGCGGCGCCGATCGCCGGCAGCAGACGCGCGGAATCCACATCTATACGCTGGTGCTCGGTGCCGAACTCGGCCGCCACGAGATCGGAGTAGCGGAACTCGTCGCCGCGCTTGCCGCCCGCGTCCGCGAACCCGATCGAGAACGTCTGCAGCCCCTGCTGGCCTTCGTCGGCGAGCAGCGCGACGATCAGACTCGAGTCAAGGCCTCCGGACAGCAGCACGCCAACGGGTACGTCGGCGACCATCCGCCGCTGCACCGCGATGCGCAGCGCCGCCAGCGTCAGCTGCTCCCACTCGGCGTCGGAGCTCGCACGGTCGGCCCCGGGGGTGGAGGACCAGTAGCGGCGCTCGCGACGCGTGCCGTCGGGCTCGATCCTCATCAGCGTCGCCGGCGGGAGCTTGCGCACGCCGCGCAGGATCGTCCGCGGCGCCGGTACGACCGAGTGGAAGCTCAGGTAGTGATGGAGCGCCACCGGATCGATCCCGGTGTCGATTCCCCCGCCTCCCGCGAGCAGCGCCGGCAGCGTCGAGGCGAAGCGAATCCCGCCGTCGACCTCGGCGAGGTACAGCGGCTTGATCCCCAGACGGTCGCGCCCGAGCACCACGCGCCCGGACGCCGGCTCGACGATCGCAAACGCGAACATCCCGATCAGGTGATCGGCGAAGCGCTCAGCGCCCCAGTGGTGAAACGCCTTCAGGATCACCTCGGTGTCCGAGCTCGAGCGGAACGCGTAGCCCGCGGCGGCGAGCTCCGCACGTAGATCGTTGTGGTTGTAGATGCAGCCGTTGAATACGATCGCCAGGCCCAGGCCCGGGTCGAGCATCGGCTGATCGCCCCGCGGGCTCAGGTCGATGATCTTCAGACGGCGGTGTACCAGCGCGACGCCGGACTCGTGCCATGCGCCGGCGCCGTCCGGTCCGCGCGGCGCGAGCGCGTCGGCGATGCGCTCGAGCGCATCCAGATCAGGAGCGCGGCTCCACGCGACCTCGCCTGCGAGCCCACACATCAGAAGGAGTCGGCTAGAGCCTCGACCAGTCGCGCGAGACCCCCCGCCTCGCGCGCGCGCTCGCGCTGGCGTTCGGCCCCCGGTCGCAGGCTCAGCTCCCGCGCGCGCTCGAGCTCCTCGCGGCAGCCCAGTTCCTCGGCGTGCCGCCCGCATGAGTCGAGCGTCCGCGCGAGCACTTCGTGCGCGGAGAGAAGACCTTCTAGGCCAGGATCCAGGAAGTGCGCCTGCATGCCATCGCGTGCTGCCAGAAAGCGATTCTCGGCGAGCAGCTCGGCGCTTGCGTGCGGGACGCCCGGGCCGGCGTCCGCGGTGGCTTCCTTGTGCACGAGCGACTGCACCAGCGCGACCAGCCCTACCGAGTCCTCGACCGTCGTCTGCGCATCCATGATACGCACCTCAACCGTTCCCCAGCGCGGCTGCAGGCGTACGTCCCACCACAGGAACGTCGGCTCCGGGAACGCGCCGCAGCGCAGCAGCAGGTCGATGCTCTCGACGTATTCGTCGTAGTCGGCGAACGCGCGCGGGAGCCCCACGCGCGGGAACGCGCCGAACATCGGCGTGCGGGTCGAAGCGAGCCCGGTCTCGCGTCCCTGCCAGAACGGCGAGTTCGCCGACAGCGCCAGCAGCAAGGGCAGGTGCGCGCGCAGGCCGTTCATCGCGCGCAGCGCGTCGTCGGGCTCGGGCACGGCGACGTGGACGTGCAGCGCGAACGTCGGCTCACGGCGCGCGAGCTCGCGCAGTGACGCGTACAGCAGCTGGTAGCGCTCCCCTCCGGAGATTCTCGTCTCCTGCCACACGGTCGTGGGGTGCATGCCCGCGGCGGCCGCGCGCAGTCCTCTGCTCGCCAGCTCACCACGCAGCTCACCACGCAGCGTCGCCAGCTCGCCGATCGCCTCCGACACGCTGTCGTGCACGCCGGTGCGCAGCTCGATCGCCGAGCTGTGCGTCTCCGCGTCCACGTGATCGGCCAGATGCGGAGCGAGAGTCGGCAGGATGCTGTCGACCCACGGCGCGAGCGCGTGGTCGCTGGCGTGCAGCAGCATCACCTCCTCCTCGATGCCGACAGTCCATGGCCGGCGCGTTTCGGGGGCCGGCCATTGCCCCCAAGCGGGGCGCGCGCGTCCCTCCGGCGAGCTCATCGCTCAGGCCGCGCGTCGGGTCGATTCTGCGCGTCTGCTCGAGCGCTCCCGCTCTTCGGCTGCTCTCACGAGGTGTTCGAAGAGGGCGAGCTGCGAGGGGTCATCGACGAGCGTCTCCGCATGCCACTGAACCCCGAGCAGGAGCGGCTTGCCGCGTCCTTCGATGCCCTCGATCACGCCGTCCTGCGCCCACGCGACCGCGTGCAGGCCGCGTCCGAGCCGCGCGACGCCCTGATGGTGAAACGAGTTGACGGCGACGCGGCGCGCCCCGAGGACGCGCGCCAAGCCGCTGCGGGCGGCGAGGCGCACCTTGTGCGTGGCGACGTTGCCGGGCTCGTGTTGGCGGTGAGTGGCAGAGCCGTCGGTGATGTCCGGCAGGTGTTGGTGAAGCGTGCCACCGCGGGCCACGTTCAGCGCCTGCGCGCCGCGGCAGATACCGAGGATCGGCAGCCCGCGGGCATCCGCCTCCCGCGCGAGCGTCACCTCGAAGGCGTCGAGCTGAGGCTCCGTTGGCCCGAGCTCGGAGTGGGCGGCCTGTCCATAGGTGCCCGGGTCGAGGTCGGGCCCGCCGGAGAGCAGCACGCCGCTGAGGCGGTCGAGCAGCGGCGCGATTCGCTCGAGATCGAGCGGCGGGAGCACCACGGGCAGCCCCCCAGCGCGCTCCACCGCGCGCAGATAGGACATGCCCAGCGCCATCTCCACGCGCGGCGGCTCGCCGTGGCGCTCGTGGCGCACCTCGCCGCCGAGACGCAGCTCCGAGGTCGTCACGCCGATCAGCGGCAGGCTCACGCCAGCACCCATGTGTCCTTGGCGCCGCCGCGCTGGGAGGAGTTGACGACGAGCGAGCCGCGCTCGAGCGCGACGCGCGTGAGTCCACCCGGAAAGACCTCGACCCGCTCGCCGATCGCGAACGTGAACGGACGCAGGTCGACGTGGCGCGGCTCGAGCTCGTCACCGCAGACGGTCGGCTGGCGCGAGAGGTGCACCGTCTCCTGCACGATGAACTGCTCGGGGGCCGCCTCCAGCTCCCGCGAGACCTCCTCGAGCGTCTCGCGGTCGGCGCGCGGTCCTACGACCACGCCGACGCCGCCGTGTCCGCTGCGCGGCTTGACCACCAGCTCGTCGATGCGCTCGAGCGCCATCGCGAGCACGCCGGGCTGCGAGAGGTCGTGCGTCGGCACCGACGCGAGGAGCGGGTCCTCGCCGAGGTAGAAGCGCACCATCTCCTCCACGTAGCTGTGCACGAGCTTGTCATCCGCGACCCCCGTGCCGAAGGCGTTGACGCATGCCAGCGTCTGCGCCTCGAGCGGGGGAAGCAGTGTGTGCGCGAGCGTAGTGCGCCCTCCGGCGGCATCGAACAGGCGATCCTCGTTCGTGCGCCGGTACACGACGTCGACGGCGAGCAGGCCGTCGTCGGTGTGGGCGAACAGCCGCTTCGAGCGAACGCTCAGATCCCGCAGCTGCACGAGGGGCAGTCCCAGTCGCTGGGCGATCGCACCGTGCTCGTAATAGGCCGAGTTGGACGGGCCGTCGGTGAGCACGACGACCGCAGGGTGCTCACCGGCGTCGGCGGGAGCGGCCGCGCGCAGCGACTCTCCGAGCCACCTGTACGCCGGCTCCAGCGAGCGCACGTGCATGCCGTCTGGCACCGACAGGTGCCCGCTCAGCGCCTCACGCGCCGCGACTGCATAGGCGATCCCTGACGGCGTGCGCACGTTGTCCTCGAGCACCACGAAAGGACCGTCGCCGTCGCACACGACGTCGAGTCCCGCGATCGCGATCCAGCGTCCCGCGGCGGGGGGCAGCTGCGCCATCCGCGGCTCGAAGAGCTCGGCGCTCTCGATTGCCGACCACGGCACGCGCCCGGCCGCGACGATGCGCCGCCCACCGTAGACGTCGGCGACGAAGCACTCGAGCGCCCGCGCGCGCTGCGCGAGGCCGGCAGCCAGCTCATGCCACGGCTCGCGTTCGATCAGCCGCGGCACGGGGTCGACGACGAACGCCTCAACCTCGCCACCGTCCGCCGCTCCGAACGTGACGCTGCGCTCGCGTAGGTCCTCGGTCAGCGAGCGCGACAGCGCGCGCAGGTCGCGCTCGTCCAGCTCCGCGAGCAGGCGCGCAAATGCATGCTGGGGCTCCAGCGTCGCCATCTGCCCAAGCTACCCGCAAAATGCGGTTTGGAATATGGCCAGACGGCCAAGCGCGAAGGCCGCAAAATGGGCCTTTGTGTAGGCGCGCCGCGAACTTTCGCTCACGCGGTGGTCGCCGCCCCCAGGGGGAATCGCGTTCCGGTCAGCTCCTCCGAGACGTCCCACAGCCGGCGCGCGACCTCGGCGTCCTTCGCGGCGGCGGAGCGTCCCACGAGCTTCGCGGCTCCGCGCTGCTCCATGAAGCCACCCGGCCCCGCGTAGCTGTCGCCGGGGATGTCCGCGAGCGCGGCGTAGAGCGTCGGCAGCGCGCCACCGTTCTCGTCCTGTGCGAGCAGGCGGTTGCCGACGGTGCTGAGGAGGTCGAACATGCGGTGCCCGCTGTGAAACTGGAGGTTGGTGGCCGCGTAGCCGGGGTGGGCAGCCGTGGCCAGTACCGGGGAGCCGGCTGCGGTCAGCCGTCGCTGCAGCTCGGAGGTGAACAGCAGGTTGGCCAGCTTGGACTGCCCGTAGGCGCGCCACCCGCTGTAGGGCCTGCGCTCCCAGTTCAGATCGTCGAAGTCGATGCGCCCGGAACGGTGTGCCATCGAGGACACGGTCACGACACGGCCGCTAACCTGCTCGAGCAACAGGTTGGTGAGAGCGAAGTGGCCGAGGTGGTTGGTGCCGAACTGCAGCTCAAAGCCCTCGGCAGTGCGACTCAGCGGCGGGATCATCACGCCGGCGTTGTTGATCAGGAGGTCGATCTCGCCGTTGCATCCCGCAACGAACTCGCGCACGGAGTCGAGGCTCGCGAGATCCAGCTCGCGGACCTCCGTCTCGCCGCGCATGCTCGCGGCGGCCGCTTGGCCCTTGTCGGTGTTGCGCACGGCGAGGGTGACGCGTGCGCCGGCGCCGGCGAGCCGGTGGGCGGCGGCGCGGCCGATGCCGCTGTTGGCGCCGGTCACGATCACGTTGCGCCCGGTCATGTCTGGGATTTGGGTGCTGCTGCTGGAAGTTGTCATAGCCTACAATGTAGACTATGACAACAATGATGTCAACGACAACTTCGCTCGCTACGCTCTCGTCCGATGCCTGAGCGCCCCTATCACCACGGCAACCTGCGCACCGCGCTGCTCGAGCAGGCCGAGCGCATCGTGCGCGAGCGCGGGGTCCAATCGCTGTCGCTGCGCGAGCTCGCGCGCGAGGTCGGTGTCAGCCACGGAGCGCCGCGCCGGCACTTCCCCGATCGCCAGGCGCTGCTCGATGCCCTCGCCGAGGATGGGTTCGCGCGACTCGGCAGCGAGCTGCGCAGCGCGGCCGACCGTGCGGGGGAGGCGTTCGAGCCGCGCCTGCACGCGACCGCATCGGCCTACGTCCGCTTCGCGACACGCGACGCCGCGCTGCTCGAGCTGATGTTCGCGGGCAAGCAGGGCGAGCACTCCGCGGCCATGAACGAGGCTGCTGACCGGGCGTTCGCGGTGATGCTCGAGCTGATCGAACAGGGCCAGTCAGAGGGACAGCTCGAAGCGGGTCCCTCTGAGCGCGTTGGCCTCGTCCTGTTCGCAACGATTCAGGGCATCGCTACGCTGCACGCGAGTGGCATCGTCGACGCGAGTCAACTCGACGGCCTTCTCGCTGACGCGATCGCGCACTTCCTGCGCGGCACGCGCGGCGCTGCCCGCGTCACGCGCGCCGCAGGCGCTCCCGCGGCAGCTGGCCGCTAAGCCGTCGAGCTGGCGCTGTGCGCACCGCTTGAGGTCAGATGCGGCTCGAGCCATGCCTGCAGGCGCGCGAGCGGTGCGGCGCCGACGAGCCGGTCTGCCTCCGACCCGTCACGAATCACCACCAGCAGGGGGATTCCCTGGACGCCGAAGCGCGCCGCGCTCGCGGGTGCCTCATCGACGTTCAGCTTCACGACCTTCAGCCGTCCCGCGTTCTCCCGGCCGAGGCGCTCCACCAGCGGCGAGACCATCCGGCACGGGCCGCACCACGGGGCCCAGAAGTCCACCAGAACCGGCAGCGAGGAGGTGACCTCCTCGTCGAATGTGTCAGCGCCGGCTTCGACGATCCATGGGAGCAGCGTGTGGCAGACGCTGCAACGGGGCGCACCCGTGGGCGTCGGGCGAACCCGGTTCTTCGTCCCGCAGTTGGGACACACCACGATCGTGCCTGAACTGGCCATTGCTCCTACAGCGTAGGTCCGGGCAGCTCAAAGCGCAGCGCGCACGCCACGAGCTGCTCGCCGAGCTCGGTCTCGGCACGCACCTGGCGGACCGAGCCACCCTCTTCGATCACGGTCTCGATGAGTTCATCGATCACGTCTGGCGTCTTACGTAGCTGCGCGCCGCACACCGGGCAAAGCTCACCGGACGCGGCGAGCCAGCGCGAGCGATCGCACACGACACCGGGGTGGATCGCGCCCTCCTGCACGTAGAGCGACTCCACGCCCGCCACCGAGCCTGCCCACAGGCACGCGTCGAGGCCCACCACCGCCTTCTCGCCGGCCGCGGATCTCGCGAGCACGTTCGCCACCGACCGCCGTTGCTGGTCGAGCTCGTAGCGCTCGAGGGCCGCCTCTGCTCGCTCGCGGACGGTGCCGGCGTTCCTGGCGGCGGCGGGGTCGATCGCGAACGTGCCGGCGACCCGATCGCGCAGCGGCCGTGCCATCGCCTCGAGGAAGTGCGGCAGCTCGTTCTCGTGACCGCCGAGCGCCAGCACCTCGCGGCGGTCGCTGCCGAGCAGGCCCTCGAGCGCCTCCGCGACGCGGCGGAAGTGGTGCTTCTCGTGTTCTTCTTCCTTGTGCTGCGCGCTGCGCTCGTTGCTCCCGCGCGGACTCGGCGCACCCGAGTCGCGCACGAGCGCCCCACAGTCGCGCACCTGACCGACGTACAGCTCCCAGGCGTGCGCCTGCTCGCGGTCGACGACGACGGCAAGGCAGCGGTGGTGTTGCTCGAGCACGGCGAGCAGTGGGCGCACCCACGGCGTCTCGTCCACCATGATCCGGTCGCGCATCACTGCGCGCGGCAGGTGCACCACCTCGAGCGCTCCCGCGCCGCTGCACGAGATGATCGCGAGAGCGCCGGGAGTGCTTGCCGACTGCTCGACCACCTCCTCGATCGTCTCGATGTCACCGCGCAGTGACATGCGCGCGTCGTGATCGAACCCCCGATCCGCTTCGAGCGAGCGAATCTCGTGCAGCAGGCTGTCGGCTTTGGTTACGGCGCTCGCGTGCACGTCGCCAGGTTCCGGAGCGAGGCCCAGGTACATGGAGACAATCGGCAGCCCGCCGCCGCTCACGCTCTCGATGCGCTGGACGCGCTCGACGCTGAGGAACTCGTCCTGTTCGGGCAGCGAAACCTCTGGCCCGTGCTTCGCGAAGCGCCGACGGTGCGGAGGTGTCCCGGTTGGGCGTGCTGACATCCGCCGCTCAGCCCTCGATGACGCTCTCGACCTTGGCGAGCAGCCTGAGCTGAGCCTCCGTGATGCCCGCATGTCGCGGGTTGGCGATCGTCAGACGAACGAGCGCATCCTCAACGCGGCGCCAGCCCGGGAGGACGGGCTGGCGCGGCGCCAGCCCGGGAGGACGGGCTGGCGCCGCTGTGGGGAGAGGGTCTGCAGGCTGCTCACGCCGCCTTGACCTCGATACGGGCTCGGGGTGAACGGGTCGATTGCACTGCTGCTAGGCCGGCGGCCGAGGATGCCAAGCGCGGGCGGCGCTTGAAGCCCTTGGGCGACGCCCTACAGACACGAAAGAGACCCGCTTGCACGATCGAGAGGAGCTGGCATGGCCAAGGCTGTAGGCATCGATCTGGGCACCACCAACTCGGTGGTCGCGGCGACCATCGAGGGCGGCCACGCGGAGGTCATCCCGAACGCGGAGGGCGCCCGTGTGACGCCGTCTGTCGTTGCGTTCACGGAGGACGGGCAGCGGTTGGTCGGACAGGTGGCCAAGCGCCAGGCGATCCTGAACCCCGAAGCGACGATCTACTCCGCCAAGCGATTCATCGGCCGCCGTTGGGGTGAAGTCGACGAGGAGGCCAAGATCGTCTCCTACAAAGTCGTCAAAGGCCCCAACGACCCCGTGCGCTTCGAAATTCGCGGCAAACAGTATGCGCCGGAGGAGATCTCGGCACTGATCCTGCGAAAGCTTGCCGAGGACGCCGCGAAATTCCTCGGTGAGAAAGTCACCGAGGCCGTCATCACGGTGCCCGCGTACTTCAACGACGCGCAAAGGCAGGCGACCAAGGACGCGGGAACGATCGCCGGCCTGGAGGTCCTGCGGATCATCAACGAGCCCACCGCTGCGGCGCTGGCCTACGGGATGGACAAGAAGGGCCAGGAGACCGTGCTGGTCTTCGATCTCGGGGGTGGCACCTTCGACGTGTCGCTGCTCGACGTCGGCGACGGCGTCGTGGAGGTCCGCTCGACGAGCGGGGACGGGCACCTCGGCGGAGACGACTTCGACAAACGCATCGTCGACTGGCTCGCCGACGACTTCAAGCGCGACCAGGGCATCGACCTGCGCTCGGACCCGCAGGCGCTGCAGCGACTCTACGAGGCGGCAGAGCGCGCCAAGGTCGAGCTGTCGAGCACGACCCAGACGCAGATAAACCTGCCGTTTGTCACAGCCGACGCATCAGGCCCGAAGCACTTGAACACGCCACTCACGCGTTCGACGTTCGACCAATTGACGGAGGACCTGGTCGACCGCTGCCGGGGTCCGGTTGAACAGGCGCTCGCCGACGCGAAGCTGACCGCAGACGACATCGACGAGGTGATCCTGGTGGGCGGCTCGACACGCATCCCGGCGGTGCAGAGCCTCGTGCGCAGCCTGACCGGTGGCAAGGAGCCGAACATGACCGTCAACCCCGACGAGGTCGTCGCGATCGGTGCGGCGCTCCAGGCCGGCGTGCTCAAGGGTGAAGTCGAGGATGTCGTGCTGCTCGACGTCACCCCGCTGTCGCTCGGTCTGGAGACGCTCGGAGGCGTCAACACGCGGGTGATCGAGCGCAACACCACGATCCCCGCGCGGCGAACGGAGACCTTCTCGACCGCCGAGGACAATCAGACGGCCGTCGACGTGTCGGTGCTGCAGGGCGAGCGCGAGCTCGCCTCCGACAACCGTCAGCTCGCGCGCTTTCGGCTGGAGGGCATCAAACCGGCGCCGCGCGGCCAGCCGCAGGTCGAGGTCACCTTCGACATCGACGCCAACGGCATCCTCGACGTCTCAGCCCAGGACAAGGAGACCGGCAAAGAACAGCGGGTCACGATCTCGGAGAGCACCCGCCTCGACAAAGGCGAGATCGACCAGATGATCCGCGACGCCGAATCGCACTCCGACGAGGACCGCCGCCGCCGCGAGGAGATCGACGCGCGCAACGAGCTCGATTCGCTGGCCTACCGCGTCGAGCACCTCGTGGGCGAGCTGCAGGACGACCTGCCGGTCAATGACAAAGCGCGAGCCGAACAGCTGATCGCCGACGCCCGCCAGGCGTTGCAGGAGCAGGCGGACCTCGACAGGGTGCGCCCGTTGATTGCAGATCTCCAGCAGCTGGTCCATGGCCTGCCCGCCAGCGCGGCCGCACAGGGCGCCGCGCGTGGCAACGGCGCGGGCACCAACGGCAGCGACAGCGGTGACAGCCATGACGGCGGTGCGCGGAGCGAGGCCGAGGACGAGGAAGTCGTGGATGCCGAGTTCACGAGGGATTGACATCGACGACGGGCGTGATCAGCGGGGCGCGGACGCGGGCGGGCAGGGGACCTCGGTGCACGGGTCGCCCGCGGCGGCGGCCAGCGGCGACGCGGCTGGTGAGGCGACCGGCACAGACGCTCTGAACGACGAGCTGGCGCGGATCGAGGATCGCTACAGGCGCGCTCTCGCGGATCTCGACAACTACCGCAAGCGCGCATCGCGCGAAGTCGAGCGCCGAACCGCGGAAGTCAGGGAGTCGATGACCATCGACTGGCTCGACGTGGTCGACAGCGTCGAGCGGGCAATACAGATGGAGCCGGAAGGACCCTGTCGCGAAGGTCTGCAGGCGGTCATGCAGCAGATGGACTCGGTGCTGCAACGCCACGGTGTGACGCGGACGGGGGCGCCGGGCGAGGCGTTCGATCCCGAACGTCACAACGCGGTCGCGACGCAGGCTGCTGGCGGGACACTGCCGCATACGGTTGTGGAGGTCCCACGCTCCGGGTTCGCGCTCGGCGATCGCGTGATTCGCCCCGCGCAGGTCGTGGTCGCGCGCGCGCCGGTGCATTCCGACTGATGCCAGTCGCCTACCAGGACTACTACGAGGCTCTGGGCGTTCCGCGCGACGCCAGCGAGCAGGACATCCGTCGCGCCTACCGCAAGCTCGCGCGGGAACATCACCCCGACGTCAACAAAGAGCCCGGTGCGGAGGATCGCTTCAAGGAGATTTCCGAGGCCTACGAGGTCCTGCGCGACAAAGACAAGCGCGAGCGCTACGACCGGCTGGGTGCCAACTGGAAAGCCGGTCAGGACGTATCCGGTTCACGCGGCGCGGGCGGCAACGAAGAGGCGTTTCGCGGCGGGGACGGCTTCCGCGACGTGCACGTCGACTTCGGCGGCGGCGACTTCAGCGACTTCTTCGAGAGCTTCTTCGCGGGCCAGGGGGTTCGCGGCCGTCGCAGCGGCGGGCGGGCCGGCGCCAACGGCTTCTCGCGTCGCGGCGGCGACCAGGAGGCGACGCTCGAGCTCTCCCTCGAGGAGGCCGCGAGCGGCGGCAAACGTCGCCTGTCGCTGGGGGACGGGCGCGACTTCGAGGTGGACATCCCGCGCGGTGTGCGCGACCGCCAGCGAATCCGCTTGGCCGGGCAGGGCGAGCCCGGGCGGCGGCGGTCCGGCCGGCGACCTGCTCCTGCGCGTACGGGTGAAACCGCATCCCCTGTTCCGCGTCAAAGGCAGCGATCTCTACGTCGATCTCCCGGTCTCGCCGTGGGAGGCGGCACTCGGTGCGGAGGTACCGGTCAGGACGTTGTCGGGCACGGTGCGCGTGCGCGTACCGCCCGGCTCATCGTCGGGCCGGCGGCTGCGCCTGCGCGGTGAGGGGCTGCCGACCACGGGCGGCTCCGCCGGCGATCTCCACGCGGTGGTCACGGTGCACGTGCCCAAACGACTCAAAGAAGAGGAACGCGAGCTGTTCGAGCGGCTGGCAGCGGTATCGAAATTCGACCCACGCAAAGCGCGCTGATGGCGTACGCGACGCGCACACGCCACGCCGTGCAGCTCGTGCGCACGCGCAGCGGCGGCCCGCCGCTCGTGACGCTCGAGGCGCTCTCGCGCGCGAGCGGCCTGCACCCCGACGTCATCCGCCGCTTCGTGCAGTTCGGCCTGCTCGCGCCGCGCGGCGGGACCGCGGCGGCGCCCCTGTTCGCTGAGCAGGACGCGTTATTGCTGGCGCGCGCCGCACGGCTGCGCCGCGACCTCGGCGTCAACTACGCCGGTGCGGTGCTCGCCAGCGAACTGCTCGCCCGGATCGAAGACCTGGAGCAGCGGCTGAGCGATCCGCCTGCTTGACGTTGCTCGTCTCATCGCTTCGTCTCCGGCATCGGCGACAGCGGCGCGAGCGCCTGCCAGGCTCGCGTTTGTGGAGTGCGACTGAAGCGAATCTGCGCCAGGTACTGCTCGACCAGCGCCAGTTCGCGCCGGCGGGTGCGGCGGGCCTTGGTCAGAGCGGCCAGGTGGGCGGCGCGGCGGTCGTCGTGGAGCCGTTGTTCACGTGCGAGGTTCATGACGCGAGCGCCTGCGTTGCGGAGCCTCCCTCGAGCTGGCAGACGGCGCGCATCGTCTCGAGCGCCGTCTGCTCGATCTGGCGGGTCCGCTCGGCGCTTATGCCCAGCTCTTCGCCGAGCTCGCGCAGCGTGCGCTCGGGGCCACCCAGGCCGTAGCGAGCGTCGATCACCCGGCGCTCGCGCTCGCTCAGGTGTGTCAGCAGACCCGGAATCTCCTCAGCAGCCATGCGCAGCGCCAGTTCGTCGTAGGCTTCCTCGGCGCGCGGGTCGCGCAGCGAGTCGCCAAAGGTGGCGCCGGTGCCCGACCCGTCGTCGAGCGGCTCCTCCAGGCCACGCGGCCGGCGATCCGCGACACTCAGCCTGTGCAGCTGCTGGAGCGTCAACTCGCTCGCCGTAGCCAGCTCGCTCAAGCTCGGCTCGCGACTGTTGGCGCGGACGAAGCTGCGCCGCGCGTCGCGCACGTGAGCGAGCTGGCGCAGCGCACGGTCGGAGAGGACGACCGGTCGCGACAGCTGGGAGACAACCTGCTGCATCGCCTGGCGCACCCACCACGACGCGTACGCCCAGAAGGGCGTCCCGAGCTCCGGGTCAAAGCGCTCGAGCGCGCGCAGCACACCGACGACGCCCTCCTGGATCAGCTCGGAGCGATCGACCGCCGGCACGTAGGCATAGATCCGCGCGACGCTTCCGATCAGCGGCATGAAGGACTCGACCAGTCGTGCGCGCGCGTGCGGACGGTTGAGACGGGCCGCCAGCACCAGCTCGGATTGGGTCTCGCGCCTCGGAGCAAGTCGCAGTCGCGGGCGCTCGGGGAGGTCGGGCGGTGGGGGGTGTACAACATCTTGGGGCGATTCGCCGCGTGC
>Ga0208849_1001401_pt1 | contig 16967 bp, 12 predicted proteins | sample NGESurdeep072012_10_FD_184470 | JGI IMG/M metagenome (GOLD analysis project Ga0208849, IMG submission 184470) | Arctic peat soil microbial communities from Barrow, Alaska - NGEE Surface sample 53-3 deep-072012 (SPAdes) | ecosystem: Environmental > Terrestrial > Soil > Wetlands > Peat ...
CCGCTGCGACACCCGAGAGTGGTGCCCAACGAACCGCCCTTCCTCCGAGGACAGGTTTCGCTGATGCAGGACAGGCGTCCGGGCTCGTCCCCCGAGAGGGCATCACCGTTGCGGGACAGCGCCGGGATCTCACCGGCCTTCGCTGGGCCTACACCGCTCCGGCTGGCGACCAGAGCGGACGTACGTTAGCCCTCCCCCGCGACCGTCGCCACCGCCACGGCCGGTCGCGACCGTCGCTCGGGTGCGAAGGAGGCCGGGTCAGAGAGGGGCGACATCGTCGAAGCCGATGGCGGCTTCGAGGGCGGCGGCGGAGCGGATCACGACCAGGTCGGCGTGCTGGGGCCCCACCAGTTGGATCCCGACGGGGAGGCCGTTCGACGTCAATCCGGCACACACCGATGCCGCCGGAGAGCGGGTCATGTTGAAGGGATAGGTGAAGCGCGCCCAGTTGGCCTCGATCTCGCCGTTGATGAGGCCCTGGGCCTCGAGGCTCCGCGGCGGGGGCGAGCCCGCGCACGTCGGAGTCAGGAGCAGCCGTACGTCGCGAAAGAGCTCCACCAACCGGAGGTTCATGGTGTGACAGGCGTCTTGCGCCCGCACGATGTCGAGAGCCGACAGATGCTCGGCGGCCCAGTCCACCTGGGCGGCCAGCAGGGGGTCCACCCGTTGCCACAGGTCGGTGTCCCGGTAGGGCGCCAGGGTGCGCCAGTTGTAGGCGACCGCCAACGTCAACCAGTCGCGTACAGGATCTTCTTCGAACACCACCTCGATCTCCACCACCTCGGTCCCGAGCGACTCGAGCCTCCCCACCGCCTCTTCACACAAGGCGCGGACCTCGTCATCGAGCGGTGCGTAGCCCAGGGTCGGGGACCACGCCACCTTGGTGGGCAGCTGGGCACGGTCGAGGGCAGCCGGCCACGAGGCCTCAGGCCTCGGCAGGGAGCGGATGTCGGTGGGGTCGGGCCCCACCGACACATCGAGTGCGGTCACCACGTCGGCCACGCGCCGGGCCATGGGCCCTTTGGTCGACAGATCGTGCCAGTCCGAGCCGTGATCGCCGCCCGAGGGAACCCGGCCCAGTGACGGCTTGATGCCGCTCAGCCCGCAACACGACGAGGGGATGCGGATCGACCCTCCCCCATCGGACCCCGTGGCCAGCGGGACCATGCCCGACGCGATGGCGGCCGCCGATCCTCCCGACGAGCCACCCGGGCTGTAGGCCAGGTTCCACGGGTTGCACGTGGGGCCGAACGTGACGTTGTCGGTGTCGGCCTTCCACCCGAGTTCCGGGGTGTTGGTCTTACCCACCACGACACAGCCCGCGGCCTTCAGGCGCGCCACCAGCGGCGAGTCGGAGACCGCGGCTGGGCCACCGGCGAAGACGGCGGATCCCTGTGAGGTCACGAACCCAGCCGCGTCGTCGAGGTCCTTGACACCGATGGGGATCCCGGCGAGAGGGCCCGGGTCCTCACCGCCGGCCACGGCGTCGTCGATGCGCTGCGCGGCTTCGAGTGCGTCGTCGGCTTCGACGGCGACAAACGCATTCACCTTGGGGTTGAGCGCTTCGATGCGCTCCAACGCATGCGTGACCAGCGCCCGGGCCGTGCGAGTGCCGGACCGCACGTCGGCGGCGAGGTCGGTGAGTGAATCACGTCGGTAGTCCATGTCCCACGCGTAGCACGCTCGGGGTGCCGGCGCCCCGAGGACGGGTGAGCCAGACCACGAGTGAGCCAGACGAGCAGAGATGGACACGCCGGCACCGGGCACGGCAACCTGGCCCGATGTCTCACACCATCGCCGGGGCGACACTCGACCACGTGGCGGTGGCGGTGGAACGCTGGTCCGACGCCTGGCCCCGCTACGCCGTCGAGCTCGGTGGGCACTGGAGCTCGGGAGGGCTCAACGTCGGCTTCGGGCCCGCTCAGCTCCTGTTCGCCAATGCCGGTCGGGTCGAGATCCTCCAGCCCTGGCAATCTGCCGACAACCCCTTTCTCCGTCGCTTCCTCGACCGCCACGGACCGGGCCCCCACCACCTGACGTTCAAAGTGCCAGACCTGGCCGCAGCCATCGACCTCGCCGGCGACGCCGGGTTTGCCGCCGTGGGCGTCGACCTCAGCCATGACGAATGGAAAGAGGCCTTCCTCCACCCCCGCCACGCCACCGGCATCGTGGTCCAGATGGCGCAGGCGGCCCACCCCTGGGAGTCGCCGCCACCGGAGGGCTTTCCTACCGCACGACGGGACCCGCCGGCGTCGCTCGTGCGGGTGACCCACGCCGTCGCCGACCTCGGCACCGGACTGGCCCTGTTCGAAGGCCTCCTGGGTGGACACCGCGTCGGGAGCGGAGCGGGGTCGGACGGGACGTGGGAATACACCGACCTGGAGTGGCCGGGGCCTCCTCGCCTGCGTCTCGTGGCGCCCCGTGTCGCCGACGGCGACAGTGCCCGGCACGACGTGACGCCGCTCGCCGTGTGGCTGGGCGGTTTGTCGGGACGCCTGCACCATCTGGCCTTCGAGGTCCCCGGCGGGACGCCGGGGCCGGCCTCTGTCGGCGCGCCCCCCATCGAGGTGCCCGGGCTGGTCCGGACCGACGCAGCGGACCGCGTCGTCGAGCCCGCCGACAACCTCGGCACTCGGCTCGTGCTGCTGCGCAGCCCGGCGGGCTCAGCCCCGTGAGCGGGCCCGGCGCCGTCGGTGGCGAGGCGGTAGGGGGCACCTGCAGCACTAGCCTGGTGTGCACTTTGAGCGAGGACCGGTGACTGACGACGACGTGGGCGGGCGCGGCGGGGCCCCGCCCAAGCTCACCATCGGGCAACGCCTCTTGGCGGCGCTTCCCAACCTGCAACGTGAGCCGACGGCGCCGGCGCGCGCCGCCACGTCAACGCCCGCCTCGACCTCCGGTGCGGTCCGCACGGCGAGGCCCGACGACGATGTCGACGGCGCCGACGTGGAAACCGAGTCCGAGGTCATCACCGCACTCGACGACGACTCCTCCGACTCCGGAACGACCGGCGCGCCCACAGGTCTGAGCGGACGCCTGAGCGCGCTGCTCAATCCCGCTCCCGCAGGAGCCAGGCCCCGGCGGTCCGTTGACGACCTCGGCACCATGACTCCCGAGGAGATCACCCACCGCATCAAGCGACTCGATGACCGGGAGCGGTTCCTGGCGCTCACGGCGGCGCCCATCGGCGTCGCCGTCGGGACCCTGCTCACGGTCTTCGCCCTCCACCTGAACCCGGCCTTGCGTGTCCACGGGAAGCTCAACCCCAAGCACGTGAGCGACTCGCTCATCCTGCTCGAGGGCGGCGTGCGCATCGTGCTGTCGGCGGTGGTGGTGGCCTGCGCGCTGACACGGCGGCGCTCGCTGGTCGGCTTCTCCCTCCTCTTCCTTGGCACCGCCATGGGATCCCCGTTGTTCGCGCTGCCCTTCTGGGCACTGGGGGGATACCTGATCTGGCGCGTGTTCAAGTATCAGAAGGTCCTCACCGCCCGACGTGCCGCCGCCCGGGGCACCCGGGCCGCGCCGGGAGGGCGTGCCCCGGGGGGCGGACGCGTGCCCGCCAGTCCCGGCGCCGCCGGGCGTGCCGGCGCGGCCGCGGCACGCCAGCGCGTGCAATCGGGCGGCCGGCGCGGCCGCAAGGAGCCGGCGCCCTCGGGTCCGACGCCTTCGAAGCGCTACACCCCGCCGCGTCCCACCCGACCCCGCCCGCCCGCGCCACCGTCCTGAGCCGAAGACCCGGCGGCTCCCTCGTCGACGAGCAGGGCCGAGCGCAACAAGCGCAGGATCTCCTGTCGGCGCCGTACCAAGGAACGGGGCGTCGGGTCCTCTCCCAGCGCCCGCAGGACCTCGACCTCGGTGATCATGCCCACCACCGTGGAATAGATGGCTAACAGCAAGAGCCGGGGCTCGTGGCGCCGCATATGGCCGGCGTCCATCTCCTCCTCGAGAAAGCTCGACGCCCGAGTCACGAGCGGCTCGAGGACCAGCATGAGCCGGGTCGCCGACGGGGGGCCGAGCCGTCCCACCTCGCGCAACAGGCCCAGGAGCTCGGGTCGGCGCGAAGCCAGGCGGAAGACCGACCGGACCACCGCCTCCACGCGCCACCACCCTGACCCGGCCCGGGCCAGGGACTCCTCCAAGGCACCGGCCAGCTCCGCGGCAGAACGGTCGATCAACGCCTCGAGGAGGACCTCTTTGGACGGAAACCAGTACAGGATCGACTGCTTGCGCACTCCCAGGGTCTCGGCCAGGGCGTCGAGCGAGGTCGCCTCGTAGCCGCGGGATCCGAACGAGGCCAGCGCGGCGTCGAGAATGCGATCGGCGGTGCCCCCCTCGGGGCGGTGCGTCGCCGTGCTGGGCCTTCTCCCCCCGTCCACCTACCATATGGTAGACAGAGATCGTGGTTGAGGTGACGACCCCCACGGCAGCCGGGATTCCGGGGGCCCTGCCCATCGCCGACGCCCTGTCGGGCAAGCGCATTCTGGTGACCGGCGCCACGGGCTTCCTGGGCACCGCCCTCGTCGAGCGCCTGGTGCGCGCCGTCCCGGACTGTCAGGTGGCGGTCCTGGTACGGCCCACCCGCCGCTCGGACGCGGCCGCCCGGTTGGCACGGGAAGTGGTGCGCAACGACTGCTTCAACCGGCTGCGCCTCGAGCTCGGCGACAACTTCAATGCCGTGGTGAGCACCCGCCTGCAGGCGGTGGCCGGTGACGTGGGCCGTGACGGTCTCAATCTCGACGAGGACGGTCGGCGGCTCCTCTCCTCGTGCGACGTGGTGGTGCACTCGGCCGCCACCGTGGCGTTCGACGCCCCTCTCGACACCGCCGTGGAGGTGAACCTTCTGGGGCCGTCGCGCGTGGCGTCGGCCATCGAGTCTGTGGCCGACGCCCGCCGGAGCGCGCATCCCGACGCGGCGCCCACCCATCTCGTCACCGTCTCGACCGCGTACGTGGCCGGGACCCACCAGGGTGACGCCACCGAGACCCTCGCCACCGAGGCGCTGGCATCGGGCGCTCGGGCCCGCACCCACACCACGGTCACCACCGAGGTCAACATCGACGCCGAGGTCACCGCCTCCCGGCGTCTGCGCGACGACCTCGAGTCCGCCTCGCGATCGCCCGAGCGCCTGGCCCAACTGACCAAGTCGGCCCGGGCCGAGCTCGGTGCGGCCGGCACCCACCTGTTGGCGGAACGAGCCGAGAAGCTCCGCGACGAATGGGTCCGCACCCAGCTCGTCGACCGCGGTCGGGCCCGCGCTCAGGCGCTCGGGTGGCCCGATGCCTATGCCTTCACCAAGGCACTGGGCGAGCGCGCCCTGGTGGGATCGCACCCTGAGCTCCCCATCACCATCGTCCGGCCGTCGATCATCGAGTCGGCCTTGGCCGAGCCCCGCCCGGGCTGGATCCGGGGATTCCGGATGGCCGAGCCCATCATCGTGTCCTACGGACGCGGCCTGTTACGCGAATTCCCCGGCGTTCCCGAGGGTGTCGTGGACGTCATCCCCGTCGACATGGTGGTGGCCGCCATCATCGCGGTGTGCGCGGCCGGTCCCGATCCCAGCGGGCCCACGGTGTACCACGTGGCGTCGAGCGTGCGGAACCCGCTGCGCTACGGCGAGCTCGTCGGCCTGGTGCGGTCATGGTTCACCGAGCACCCGCTGTATGACTCCGACGGCCAGCCCATCATGGTCCCGGAATGGTCGTTCCCCGGGCGCGGGCGCGTCCAGCGCCAACTGCAGCGCGCCACCAAAGCGCTCACGACAGCTGAGCGGGTCCTCGGCGCACTGCCCATCCGGGGCGAGCGCGCCGAGCTTGCCGCCCGGGTCGAAGAGCGACGCACGCAAGCCGAGCGGGCCCTGGGATACACCGAGTTGTACGGCGCCTACACCGAAACCGAGGCGCACTTCTCGGTCGACCGGCTCCTGGCGCTGTGGGAGCGGTTGTCTCAAGACGACAGGCAGGCCTTCTGCTTCGACCCCGGGGTGATTTCGTGGCCCGACTACGTCCGCGACGTGCACCTGCCGTCGGTGGTGGAACACGCCCGGGTGCGGTCCTCGCCCCGGCGCTCGACAGTCGCCAACCGCTCCGACCGCGCCCGCAGCGCCATCTTGTCGCCCGAGCGCCACCTGGCTGCCTTCGACCTCGAGAACACGCTCGTGGCCTCCAACGTGGTCGAGTCCTACGCCTGGTTGGCGAGCCGGCACCTGCCCGTCGGTGAGCGGGTCAGCTTCACAGCCCGGATCCTGCGCCAGGCTCCCGCCTTGCTCGCCCTGGACCGGCGCGACCGCGGCGACTTCCTGCGCAGCTTCTACCGCCGCTACGAGGGCGCACCCGCACAGCTGCTGCGTGACGACGCCCTCGACATGTTCCATCACCTCTTGCTGGCGAAGTCGTTTCCCGCCGGGTTCGCCCGGGTACGCGCCCATCGGGCCCTCGGGCACCGCACCGTACTCATCACCGGGGCGCTCGACTTCGTGGTCGAGCCCTTGCGACCACTGTTCGACGAAGTGGTGTGCGCCCAGCTCGGGCAGGACGCCGAGGGCAGGTTCACGGGGCGTTTGGAGCAACTCCCGCCCACGGGCGAGGCGCGCGCCCTGGTGCTGGCGCAGTACGCCACGAGCGAGGGCCTCGATCTCGGGGAGTCCGTGGCCTACGCCGACTCGGCATCGGACCTGCCCCTGCTCGAATGTGTCGGCTTCCCGGTGGCGGTGAACCCCGAGGCCCGGCTGGCTACTATCGCCCGCCGGCGGGGATGGCACGTCGAGCAATGGGACAAGGCCGGGGGTGGGGCCCGTCCGCCCCTGCCCTTCGGGCCCGTCGACCACAGCGTGTCGCGCTGGTGGGCGCGCCTCGAGGGTGTGCTCGAGCGCAGTGCGGGCGCGGTGACCTCGGGCACCGGCTCGGTGACCGGGCGCGGGGGGCGGCCATGAAGGCCCTCGTGTTCGAGCGCAACCTGGCACGCTTCGCCGCGTCCCGGGTGGCGTCGGCTTTCGGGGGCTCGGGCCGGGGGGCCGGGGTCGGGCCCCTGCGCCTGACCGATGTTGATCCGCCCGACCTGCCGGGGCCGCGGTGGCATCGCGTGCATCCGCTGTTGGCGGGCATCTGCGGGTCGGATCTGTCCACGGTCGACGGTCGCAGCTCGCGCTATTTCGAAGACGTCGTGAGCTTTCCCTTTGTCCCCGGCCACGAAGTGGTCGGCACCCTCGACGACACCGACACCCGCGTCGTGATCGAGCCCGTCCTGGGTTGCGTGGCGCGCGGCATCGTCCCGCCCTGTGCGGCGTGCGCCGAGGGGCGCACCGGAGGCTGTGAACGTGTCGCCTTCGGGCACCTGGCGCCGGGCCTGCAGATCGGGTTCTGCAGCGACACCGGCGGCGGCTGGTCCACGGGAGGGCTCGTGGCCCATGAGGCCCAACTGCACCGGGTCCCCGAGGCGCTCTCCGACGACGACGCCGTCATGGTCGAGCCCACGGCCTGTGCCGTGCACGGCGCCCTGGCAGCCGGGGTCGATGCCACGCACACCGTGGCCGTGCTGGGCGCCGGGACCCTGGGCCTGTGCACGGTGGCGGCGCTGGCGCAGGTGAGCCGGCCCGGAGCCTTGCTCGTGGGAGCCAAGTACGCCCACCAACGCCAGCTCGCCGAGGAGCTCGGAGCCGACGTCGTGGTCGACCCCGACCAACTGGTGCGGGCCGTGCGGAGCCGCTCGCGCTCGCTCGAAGCGTCGGGCACCTTGACCGGCGGCGCCGACGTGGTGATCGACTGCGTCGGGAGCGACGAGTCCTTGGCCCAGTCCCTCAGCATGGTGCGACCCCGGGGCCGGGTAGTCCTCGTGGGCATGCCCGGTCGCGTCAACGTCGACCTGGCGTCGCTATGGCACCGTGAGGTGGCAGTCGCCGGGGCCTACGCGTACGGGACCGAAGACGTCGACGGCCTCCTGCGCCGCACCTTCGACGTCGCCATGGAGGTCGTGGCGGCCAAAGGCCTGGGCCGGCTGGTGTCGGCGCGCTACCCCCTGGACCGATTCGAAGAAGCCCTGGCCCATGCCGGCGCGGCCGGGCGCCGCGGTGCGGTGAAGGTGGTCTTCGACCTGCACGCCCGGGACCGGCACCGCGCCACCTCCCCCGTCACGAAAGGACCTGACGCATGAGTCCCAGGCCCGGCTTCGTCCTCGAGGTCGACCGATCCACCCCGTCGACCCTGTTCTGGCACGGCGAGGGATACCGGCTCGAGAAGCTCCCGGTGGGGAGCCGGGTCCTGTACGCCCCCGAGCCCGTCGACGCCCTCCCCGACCCCATGGGCTCGATCCGCCGGGCCCTGGACGAGCCCTTGGGCGACGCCGCTCCCCTGCGGTCGCAGCTCCGGGCCGGCATGCAGCTCACCATCGCCTTCGACGACATCTCGCTCCCGCTTCCCCCCATGCGCGGCCCTGACATCCGCCAATTGGTGATCGAGCAGGTGCTGGAGCTGGCGGCAGAAGCCGGGGTCGACGATGTCGTGCTGATCGCGGCGTTGGCGCTGCACCGGCGCATGACCGACGCCGAGTTGCGCCACGCCCTGGGGAACCGCATCTTCGACGCCTTCGCACCGCACGGCCTGCTGTGGCAGCACGACGCCGAGGATCCCGAGCAACTCGTGCATCTCGGTCTCACCGATCAGGGCGAGGACGTCGAGATCAACAAGCGGGCCGCCACCTCGGACCTGCTCGTCTACGTCAACATCAACCTGGTGGCCATGGACGGGGGGCACAAGTCGGTGGCCACGGGCCTGGCCAGCTACAAGAGCCTGCGCCATCACCACAACGCCCACACCATGACCCAGAGCAAGTCGTTCATGGACCAGCACCGCTCGGAGCTGCACTCATCGAACTGGCGCATGGGCCGGCTCATCGCGGCGTCGGGCGTCAAGGTGTTCCAGATCGAGACCAACCTCAACACCGACACGTTCCCCGAGCAGTTCCGCTTTCTCCAGCGCCGCGAGTGGGAATGGACAGCCCGCGACCGGGCCGCGTTCCTGGCGTCGTCGAAGGCGCTCCAGGCCACCCCCGACCGCGTGGCGAGGTCGATCTTCCACTCCATCCGGGCCCCGCACAAGATGAGCGCCGTGCAGGCGGGGGAGGTCGAAGCGGTGCACGCCCGCACCACCGAGAACGTCTACGCCCAGCAGCTGCTCGAGGTCGAGGGCCAGAGCGACATCCTCACCATGGGACTGCCCTACATCTGCCCCTACAACGTCAACTCGATCATGAACCCGATTCTGGTGGCGTGCCTCGGGCTGGGGTACTTCTTCAACATGTACCGGGGCCAACCGCTGGTGCGCGCCGGCGGGGTGGTCATCATGAGCCATCCCACCCCCTGGGCCTTTCACCCCGGACATCACCCCAGCTACATCGACTTCTTCGAACAGGTGCTGGCCGAGACCACCGACCCCGCCGAGATCGGCAAGTACGAGGAGTCCTTCGCCACCGACCCGTGGTACATCCACCTCTACCGGACGGGCAACGCCTACCACGGCGTGCATCCCTTCTACATGTGGTACTGGTGCGCCCACGCCCTCGAGCACGTGGGCGCGGTCATCATCGTGGGCGGTGATCGCGCCGCCGTGCGGCGCCTGGGGTTCAAGCCGGCGACCACCATGGCCGACGCCCTCGAGATGGCCTCCGACACGGTGGGGCGCGACCCCACGATCACCCACCTGCACTCGCCGCCCCTGCTCATGTCCGACGTCCGATGAGCCCGGGGCAGCGCCTGGTGAACCGGGCCCGCCGCATGCGCCCCGAGGGCTTCCCCTGGGCCGCCCCCACCTGGCCCGTGCACATCGAGCGTGACGCGCCTCGCCGGCACCTGGGCGCCGACTACGACACCGAGTGGACCCGCCGCTACCCCGCCCGCCTGGTGCGGGCCGTGCTCCTCGACAACGTCACCCGGCCCCTCGCCCACATCGTGGCCTCACCCGAGGTACGGGGCGACGAGGTCCTCGCGCTGGTGGAGGCACCGGCAATCTACGTGGCCAACCACGCCAGCCACATCGACACCGGCTTGTTGTTGTCGGTGCTCCCCGCGGCGGTGCGGCACAAGACTGTCGTGGCCGCCGCCGCCGACCACTTCTTCGACCGGCGCTGGAAAGCGCACGCGTGGTCCCTCGTCCTCGCCGCCATCCCCATCGAGCGCCACAAGGTCAACCGCAAGTCCGTCGAGGACACCGCGGCTCTGCTCCGCCAGGGTTGGAACCTGATCATCTTCCCCGAGGGAGGCCGGACCCACGACGGGTGGTTCCAGGCCATGCGGGGCGGACCCGGCTACCTGGCCACCCGCACGGGTCGTCCCGTGGTGCCCGTGCACATCGACGGCACGTACCGGATCTGGCCCCGCGGTGGGAGGCGGCTGCGTCGGAGCCCGACGCGCATCACCTTCGGCTCCCCCATCGTGGCGGCCGACGGTGAGGATGCCCGCACCCTCGAGGCGCGCATCGACGCCGTGCTCGGCGTGCTGGCCGACGAATCACGATCGGACTGGTGGACAGCACGCCGGCACGCCGGCGCCGGGACGACCCCCTCGCCCCGTGGTCCCGCCGCCTCGGCGTGGCGGCGGGCCTGGGCACTGGGCCCCGACCCCCATGCCGACGACGACAGCGACGAGAAGCGCTGGGCGATCAGCCGCGACTGAATGGAGACGGGGCCATGACCGAGCACGGGAGCGACATCGACCGGACCACGGAGTGGGAGTCCCTCAAGGCTCGCCACCTCCGGCCCAGGGCCGATCGTCCGGCCTCGTCAGCCAGGGGTCTGCACCACTTCGCCCTGTTGTGCAGCGACGTCGAACGGACCATCGCCTTCTATCAGGACCTCCTCGAATTTCCGCTGGTCGAGCTGTTCGAGAACCGGGACTACGGGGGCTCCACCCACTTCTTCTTCGATGTCGGCCACGGCAACTATCTGGCCTACTTCGACTTCCCTGGCCTCGACCTCGGCGCGTACCGGGAGGTGCTCGGGGGCCTGCATCACATCGCCATCTCCGTCAGCCCCGAGCAGTGGGAACGGCTCGTGGCCAAGCTCGAGGCAGCGGGCATCGAGACCTTCATCGTCGACGGGACCTCTGTCTACTTCCCCGGGCCCGATGACGAGCGCCTCGAATTGCTCTCGTACCCGCTCAACGACATGTACGGAACCGTCGTGGGCTGAGCCGCGTCGGTCCCGGAGGCTGGGTCGTACCCTGCGTGCGGGGCCGGCAGGGGCGACCGGCGCGCCCCGCGAGGCGATGGAGCCGAAGGGCCCGGGCACACCCAGCCACCCATAGCGGGCCGGGGCTCCCGGATCCCAGAAGATCCAGCCCACGAGGGTCTGGACCGATCGAGCATTGCGCCTCGCCGCCTCGAGCCATACGACATCGCTCGGCACCGGCGCGAGGTTAGGTCGGACTCAGCGCGACCTCAGGACCGGCGCACCCTGACGAGCTCTCGCATGCGGCGCACGGCGTCGGCGGGTGCCGCGGTGGCGTGGCGCCAGCCTCGAGCCCCCACGGCCTCGAGCCGTTGCGAGCGCAGCGCCCGCTCCTCCACGTCGGCGAGAGGGGCGGGCACCGATCCCGTCGCCCACGCCAGGAGCAGGTCGGCGAGGCTGGGATTGCGCGCCAACGCCGGGCCGTGGGCGTAGGTGCCGAGGACGAGGCCCGAGCGCGCCCCCTCGGTGCCGTCCCCGCTGCCGTTGCCCACCCCGGCCACCACCCGCGCCAGCGGACGCGCTCCGACCCCGACGCTCGTCACCGCTGCATGGTTCTCGAACCCCGTCAGCGTCTCGAGGACGACGGGATCGGGCACCCCATCGCCGGCGCCCGGTCGGATGGGCTCGGCGCACAGCTCTCCGACGGCGCGCCGCCCCGAGCCCTTCACGGTGACCACGTCGAGCAGGCCCACGCCCGGATGCGGCCGCCCGTCGGCACCGGGGAAGCTCCGACCGATCACCTGGTACCCGGCGCACACGGCGAAGACCACGGCACCGGCCTCGACCGCGGCGGTGAGCACACCGTCACGCAAACGCTCTGCCGACTGCACCTGGGGCCCGTCCTCTCCGCCGCCGAGGCAGTAGACGTCGGCCCCGCCCGGCAGGGGCGCGTCGGAGAGGGCGTGGACGAGCTCCACCGGAATGTCACGCCACACGGCGCGCCCGGCCAACACCTGCCCGTTACCGCCGTCGCCGTAGGTGCCGAGCAGGTCGGGATGGACCACGACGACGCGCAGGGCCGAAGGCCCCGAGGCCCGGGGCCGGGCCCGGCGCCGTGGCTTGGTCGACGCACTCACCACCGCGACGGGCACGGGCATCCCCGGCGCCGGAGACGGTCGGGACTCCGGGGCCGGTGGGGGCCGCGTCGCGACCGGAGCCGTCGAGACCAAATCCCCCGACCCGACGCCGGGGGCGGCGCCGGCGAGGTGCCGGCGCAAGGCCTGGAAGGCGGTGTAGTTGCCGACGTACTCCACCCGGGGCGACGAGGCGGCGCTCAGCGCGGCGAGATCGTCGGGAACCGTCAGGTGCGCCACCCCGGCATGGCGCAGACGCACCGCCAGATCTCGACACCGCTCCCCCGTGGCCACCACCACACGCCCCCCCAGCCGTTCGAAGGGCACGTCCCACAACCACGAGGGGTCATGGCCGTCAGCGATACGGGCGTTGATGCCGACGACGACGGGATCGGTGCCCCCCTCGAGCAGATCGAGGAGCTCGGTCCACCCCGCCGGGTTCTTGGCCAGCAGAAGGCGGACGGTGGTGGCTCCCCTCACCACGGTGGCGAACCTTCCCTCCACGTCGGCGACCGAGGCCATGGCCGCCAGCGCGGCAGCCTCGTCGACGCCCAACGCGGCGGCGGCCACGGCCGCCATTGCGGCGTTGGCGAGGTTGCACCGCCCGGGCAGCACCAGGCGAACCGGGAGTCGGCGACCGTCGACGGTGACGAGGACGTCGCCGTGCAGCGCGGCGTCGGGGTGGGGTCGACGGAACCCGCACGTGCACGACCAGTCGTCGTCGTCGGCGAACACGATCCGACCGGCGCACACCGGGCACCCCACGGCGTCCTGTCGCCATAGCTGCCCGGCCGCCACCCAGACCACCTTGGCCGCGTCCCGGGCCCCGAACACGACGAGAGGGTCATCGGCATTGGCTACCACCGTGATCTGCGCCGGCGCTCCCGTGGCATCACGACGGCTCGGCCCCGCCAGCACCCGCTGCCAGCGCGCCGCCACCATGCGCACCTCACTGACGCGGTCGAGTTGGTCGCGCGACAGGTTGAGCAGCGCCACCACTTCGGGATGCACGGCGTCGGCCACTGCACCGAGGTAGCCCTCGTCGACTTCGAGCACGGCCGGCACCCCCGGTGCCGCCGACGCCAGCGCCGTGGCCAGCCCGGGCGGCAGGTTGGCGCCGGCGGCCGACGTCGCCACCCGGGGAGCGCCGCCCAGCGCCGCGGCCAGCAAGCGGGTGGTCGTGGTCTTGCCGTTGGTGCCGGTCACGAGGGCCACTCGGCGGCCCGCCGCCAGCGTGCCGAGCAGGTCGGGGGCGATCAACAGCCCGACACGGCCGCCGATGACCGACCCGCCCCCGAGTCCCAGCCGTCGCGAGGCCGCGCTCACCGCCGTCGATGCCCGACCGGCCAGGCGGGCCCGCACCGCCACGCTGCGCTCGGCGGGCGCGTCGCTCACGTGTCGGTGTGATCGGGCGGAAAGGTGCGCGCCAGCTCCTCGGCGGTGGGGTCGTGGGGTCGGAGGGCCTCGGCGGGGAGCTGGGTGATGATCGCCGCCATGATCGCCTCGGTATCGGCGGCGGCATCCGACAGCCCGAGATGCACGGGCTTGCCCACCCGGACCCGCACCGACGGCGGGTGCAGCAGGTTGGCGACGTCGGGGACGCGGGCCGAGCGCGGCCACACCGCTTCGGTGCCCCACAGGCCCACGGGCAGCACCGGGGCGCCGGTCATGGCGGCCAACCGAGCCGTGCCGGTCTTGCCCCGCAACTCGGTCTCGAAGAATTTCTCGCCCCGGGGGATCGTCCCCTGGGGGAGGATCACCACGACTTCACCCGCTTCGAGCGCCCTGCGGGCTTCGCGCAACGGCGTGTCCGAGCGGCTGCCGCGATCCACCGGAATCCCACCCAGAGCACGGGCCAATTGGCCCACCACCGGGGCGTCGAACAACTCGCGCTTGGCGAGGAACCGCACGGGCCGGCCCAGGCGCGCCGCCACGATGGCCAGCGCCACCACGTCGAAGTAACTGCGGTGGTTGGCAGCCAGGATCACCGGTCCGCGCCTCGGCACCCGGGCGATGCCGTCGATGTCGAAGCGCGCGTACGGGAACATGGCGGGGCGGACCACCGGCCGCAACATGTCGTAGGGCTCGAGCCCGCCGACCTTGGGCACACCGGGCGGTCGGTCCCAGCGCTCCACCGGCCAACGCCGCAGCCGGGCCACGGCGTTGAGGCGTCGATCCGGATTGACCGCATGAGGACGCCCCACCGCACCGAGCAAGGGGAGGTCGAACACGCTGTCGGAGTAGGCGTGGCTCGCCGACAGGTCGACGTTCGACTCCCCCGCCCACCGTCGCACCGCCGCCAACTTGCCCGTCGACCACACGAAGTCGCCCTCGATGCCCCCGGTGTAGCGACCCTCGTGGCGGGCATAGCGCGTGGCCAGCACGTGGTCGAACCCCAGCATCCCGGCGAAGGGGGTGATGAGGTCCGCGGGCGTGGTGGTGGTGAGCACGATGAGGTGGCCCGCCTCGCGGTGCTCGGCCAGCACGCCCGGGGCGTAGGGCTGCACGAGCTCGACAAGCTCGGGGGCGGCCAGCTCGCCGGCGCGGCACACCGACTCGACCGGCCAGCCCTTGGTGAACCGGGGTGCCACCCGCACCATGGCCATGAAGGCCAGGCTCTCGCCCATGAGGTCGTAGAACCCGTAGAAGAGCCGCTCACCGGGCAGTGATCGACGCCCCTCGAAGAGCCCCTCGGCGTGCATGGCCGCACTCAGCACCAGGCCGCTGGCCCCACGCAGCAGCGTTCGGTCGAGGTCCACGAACACCGCGGGACGCGACTTGGGCGCGTCGTACGCCGAGCCGTTGCCGTTGTGCACATGGGTCTTCGGCGAGCGGGCCGTCACCATGGCGCAGACCATATCGCCGTCCACCGTGCCCCCGACCGGAGGGTGCCCCCCACCAGGGCCTTGACGCGGCAAAGGGACCAGAGGGGGATCCGGTCCCTTTGCTCGGACTCGACAGGCTCGGAGGGGGGCGTCCGATTCCTGTGGTCTCTGGTCTTCATTGTGAAGGATCCGCTCCGATCAGTCAAACAGCTATTACAGATTTCTACTATCGTAAAAAGAGATGGAACTTCGACACCTGCAAGCCCTGGTGGCGGTGGCCGAGCACGGGTCGTTCTCCTCCGCGGCCGACTATCTGGGTACCGTCCAGTCCAACATCTCGGCCCACGTGGCCCGGCTCGAGCGCGAGCTGGGGACCACCCTGGTGGACCGGTCGGCGGGCCGTCTGACTGCCGACGGGGAGGTCGTGGTGGCCCGGGCGTACCGCGTCATGGGGGAGCTCGACGCCCTGGTGGCCGACGTGGGGGCGCTTCGCGAGTCGGTGGCCGGCAACGTGCGGGTAGGCATCTTGGGCACCACGGCCCGGTGGCTCGTGCCCATGCTCCTCGCCGATCTCGCCGAGAACCACCCCCGCCTCCACCTGATGGTGGCCGACGGCACCACCTTGGGCCTCGAGCCCCAGCTCGCCGCGGGGCGATTCGACCTGGCCGTGCTGACCTTCCCCGTTCCCGGACGCGACCTCGTCTCCGAGCCGCTGTTCGAGGAGGACATCGTCCTGGTGGTCCCGGTCGAGGATGACCCGCTGTCGGGTGCCGAACGGATCGACATCGCCGACCTGGAGCGTTTCGAGTTGCTGCTCCCGGCCCCCGGCACACCCTTTCGCGGTGAGATCGACGCGGCGGTCAAACCCGCCGGTGTGCGGTTGCGGCCCCGGGTCGAGCTCGACGGCGTGCGGCTGCTGGCGTCGTTGACCTTCGAGGGATACGGGCCGGCCGTGCTTCCCGCCACTGCGGTGCCGCCCCATCTCCGGGCCCGGTTCCGGCTCGTGGACGTCGACGGCCTGCGACCGCGCCGGGTCGGGATCGCCCAGCGCAGCCGGGGACTGCCCTCGGCCCCGGCCCGGGCCGTGCTCGACACCTTGCGCCAGCTCATGACGACGCCGGATCGCCTTCCTCCCGGTGTGCATCCTGTGGTCGGGGACCAGCGGACGCGCGCCGAGGGATCGCTGCGGGCGGTGGGAATGCCCAACGGCTGAGACGGGCATGTCGGGCGCGCCGGCTCACGCCGCGGGTGGGCGCGCCCTCCTCCACATCAACCACAGCGTGGGGCCGCCACGCGGGGTGCGAATCTCGCCGGTGACCTCGAAGCCGTGGTGTCCGTAGAAGGCGAGATTGCTCTCCTTGGAAGACTCCAGATAGGCGGGGAGCCCCTGGGAGTCGATGCCGTCGAGAACCGACCCCAACAGCGCCGATCCCACACCGGTGCGCTGTCGGTCGGGGTCGGTGCCGAGGGTGGCCAAGTACCAGTGCGGCTCCTGCGGACGCGCCGCGTCGACGGCGCTCAGCAGTCGGGCCGCCTCGGGCGTGTCACGTCCGAGGCCGGTGAGATAGGGCATGACGGGCACGAGGTGGACGAGGTCGCGCCATCCCGGACGGGCCCGGCCCGGGGGTGACCACATGGCGACCCCGGCCCGGTCGCGCGTCGTGAACACCTCGCCGCGCTCGAGGTAGGTGTGCCGGAGTTGGATGGCGAAGAACGTGCGAAGCCCTCGCCGACGCCGGCGCTCCCCCCGGAACAGCCACTGTGGCACGGGGTCGTCGTCGAACGCCCGGGCCAGCACTTCCACCAGGGTCTCGACATCGGCGGGGACGACACGGCACACGACATGCTGGGCCCG
>Ga0208849_1001402_pt1 | contig 16959 bp, 18 predicted proteins | sample NGESurdeep072012_10_FD_184470 | JGI IMG/M metagenome (GOLD analysis project Ga0208849, IMG submission 184470) | Arctic peat soil microbial communities from Barrow, Alaska - NGEE Surface sample 53-3 deep-072012 (SPAdes) | ecosystem: Environmental > Terrestrial > Soil > Wetlands > Peat ...
GTCATCGGCTGGGGTATTCGCCGCGCGGTCTTCAACCTGGCCGGTGAGGATGTCACCTATGAGCTTGCCGAGCTGCACGGGATCACGGGGACGGGGCAGGCGCTTTGCTGTCATCCTCGCAGTATGCCATCGCGCGCGTGAGGATGCGAGCGGCCCAGATTCCAAACTGTACCACTACCCAATTTGACCGGCGCTGCGTCGTGGGCGCATTAGCAATGCCTAGTGGTGCTTCCAGCAGCTAAGACGATGGGCCGGAACTAGACGATGGAAAAACAAGAATTCCGCGCCGCCGGCGCTCTCGCGGCCGTCTTTTCCGTCCGCCTGCTTGGCCTTTTCATGATTTACCCGGTGTTCGCGGCCTATGCCCGCACGCTCAGCGGCGCGAGCCCGTACCTGATCGGGGAAGCGCTGGGTATCTACGGACTGACGCAGGGGCTTTTGCAAATTCCGTTCGGCCTCTTGTCCGACCGCGTCGGCCGCAAGGTCATGATCGTCTTCGGACTCGTGCTGTTCGGGCTCGGTAGCGCCGTCGCGGCGCTGTCGTCGTCTATCGGCGGGGTAATTCTTGGACGAGCGCTGCAGGGCAGCGGCGCGGTCGGCTCGGTTATCCTGGCGTTGGTCGCCGATCTGACCAAAGAGGAAAATCGCACGAAGGCGATGGCGTTGGTCGGGATCACCATCGGCGGCTCCTTCATGATTGCGCTCGTGCTTGGTCCGATCGTCGCGCATTTCGTCGGCGTATCCGGCATCTTTTGGCTGATGGTCGCTTTGGCGCTGGCCGGCATTGCGATCACGGAACTTGTCGTGCCGAGCCCGCGCCTTGTGCGCGTCCATCGCGACGCCGAGGCGGTGCCGGCTTTGATCGGGGCAGTCTTGCGCGACAGAGAACTGCTCCGGCTCGACATCGGGATATTCGCGCTCCACGCCATACTGACCGCGAATTTTCTGGTCGTTCCCGCGCTGCTGCGCAGCACGCTCGGCTTGCCGGCGCAGGAGCAATGGGTCGTCTACCTTCCGGTGCTGCTCGTGTCGGTCGCGCTCATGCTGCCGGGGATCATTGTCGCCGAGAAATATCGCCGCATGAAAGGCGTCTTCGTCGGTGCCGTGGTTGTGCTCGCCGCCAGCCAAGTGATGCTCTATCTCGGCTCAAATAACTTATTCGTCGTACTCGCCGCGCTGACCGTGTTTTTCTCGGCTTTCAATGTTCTGGAGGCGTCGCTGCCCTCGCTCGTCACTAAGGCCGCACCGCCGGATGCCAAGGGCACCGCCATGGGCCTTTATTCGAGTTTGCAATTTCTTGGAATTTTCGTCGGTGGCGTTATCGGCGGCTATGTTCATCAGCACGGTGGCGACAGCGGCGTGTTTGTCTTTACTGCTGCGATGGCGTTGTGCTGGCTCTTCGCTGCGGTGACCATGGCGCAGCCAAGTTATTTGACGACGCGGCTCGTGCCGATTGCAGACGACAAGACCGGGGATGTCGAAAGCCTCGCCGCACGCCTGAGACAGGTGCCGGGCGTGGCCGAGGCCGTGGTGATCGCGGACGAGAAGCTTGCCTATCTGAAAGTCGATTCGCGCGTCTTCGATGCGGCGAAGGCCGAGGCGTTGACCGGAGCGGCGTGATTTACGCCGGCTGCGCGGCGAAGCGGCACACACGATTGCGGCCGGAATTCTTGGCCTCGTAGAGGGCAATGTCGGCCCGTTTCAACAATTCGTCAAAGCCGGCCATGCCGGCCTCGGCAATGCTGACGCCGACGCTGACCGTCACTGAAATCTGACGTCCCTTTGCGATGACTGGCCGCCCGCCAATCAGTGCGCGGTACCGTTCGGCGGCGGCCATGGCACGGTCCGGCGTCGCCTCCGGCAAGACCAGCGCGAACTCTTCGCCTCCGAGCCGCCCGGCGATGTCAGATGAGCGCTTGCTTTTGTGCATCGTCTCGCTGACGGCTCTGAGCACGGCGTCGCCGGCATCGTGGCCGAATGTGTCGTTCACCGATTTGAAGAAATCGATATCGATCATCAGCAGCGCGAGCGGCCGTCCATAGCGATGGAAACGCGACCACTCGCCTTCGACCAGCGTTAAGAAATGCCGCCGGTTGTTCAGCCCGGTCAGTCCGTCGACGCAAGCGAGTCGCTCGAGCGCCTCAGCCTGGTCGGCAAGTTCGCTGATATTGCCGTAGGTTAAGAGCCGCCCGCCGTTGGGCAGCGTCTTGCAGCGGAACTGCACGACCTCGCCGTTCGCGAGCCTGATGCTGAGCGGCCGATCATCCCCGGCGCGGATTAGTTCCAACTGTTTGGCAATGTACTCGCCCAGTTTGTCGGCCGATACCGCGTAAGCTTTGATGCCGCGGCCGTGATACATCAGCTTGACGAAAGTCTGCCGGCTGTCGGCGAGTTCGTCCGGAACGCGCCAAAACCGGCGAAAGGCGCGGTTGACGAACTGCGCCCGCCGATCCTTGTCCAGCACAACAACGCCATATTGCAGGTCGTCGACAATCGTGCGCAAGGCCGCGAGCTCGCCCACGGTGTCGGCGGCCTTGATGCTTGGCGCTCCGCAATCGTCGAGTGGCTCAATCTGAGCAAGCACGTTCATGATCCCGGACGCCGATTGGCAAGCGCGGTTCGTGGTTCCCGCATCAGCTCAGCCAAATCACGATACCGCTTGATCGAGAATAAAGAATTGCGCCGATCGTCAAATTTCTAACGATCGCGTCTTTATGAAATCCGACCGGACTGGCGCTCCATCTGAGGCCGCCAGCTCATGCGGTGAACGCGCTTACCGGAAATCGGATTGATGCCGGCGCCGCTTCTGGAAAATCCGCACTTTTCGTAAAAACGGATCGCGCGTGCATTGTCGGTGTTGACGTCAAGGTCGAGACCGGACGGCGAGAGCTGTCGGGCTGCATCGAGCAGCACCTTGGCGACGCCGGATCCCCAATGCTCGGGCGCGACCACGATCTGATCCAGGTAAAGCGTACGTGGATCCACTGTGACGAAGCCCGTGATCGCGCCATCAATCTCCGTGACCACAATCTTGGCACTGGGCACAAGTTCGTTGCGCCAGCGCTCCCGCCACCAGTCAACCCGTGCGGCAAACTCGATCTGCGGGTAAGCGGCTTGCCACGTGCGCAGCCACAGTGCGATTGCTGCGTCTTCGTCGCGCTGATCATAGTGCCGCAGGCCGTAGGCCGCGTACGTCACCTCAAACTCTGGCGTATTTGGCGAAGCCGAGGACTCGTTGTGCGTGCCCCGGTCGCCGGGCATCGCTCAGCGTTCCGTCAATTTCAGCTCGATGCGCCGATTATGGGCGAAGGCTTCTTCGCTGGTCCCAGGATCGATCGGTTGATACTCGCCAAATCCGGCGGCCGCGAGCCGCATCGGCGACACACCCTTGCTGATCAGATATTGCACGACGGAAATGGCGCGCGCCGCAGACAGGTCCCAGTTCGACTTGAACGGCGACGTCGGACCGACCGGCCGTACATCGGTGTGACCATCCACACGCAGTACCCAGGGAATATCGGTTGGAATTTGCTTTTCCAGATCGAGGATGGCCCCGCCCAACTTGTCGAGTTCGGCGCGTCCTTCCGGCCGCAACGTCGCGGCGCCGCTGTCGAAGAAGACCTCGGACTGAAACACGAAACGGTCGCCGACCACGCGGATGTCAGGCCGATTGCCGAGAATGTCGCGCAGCTTTCCAAAAAAGTCCGAGCGATAGCGCGACAGTTCCTGCACGCGTTGCGCCAGCGCCACGTTAAGCCGTTGTCCGAGATCGGCGATGCGCAGCTGCGACACGTTTTCCTTTTTCTCCGAAGCGCCAAGCGCATCTTCGAGCGCCGCCATTTGCCGGCGCAGCGCGCCGATCTGCTCGTTGAGATTTTCGATCTGTGCGAGCGCTCGCGCTGTCGCCTGCTTCTCAAGGTCGAGCTGAGGATTGGGCTTGTCGCTTTCGCCAGCGGCCGCGCCGGGGGCTGGACCGCTCGACGCGCGCAGCCGATCGCGTTCACTTTGCGCCGCGCTCAGCGACGCGCGTAATTGGGCGACCTCGTCTTGAAGATTGGCTTTGCCGGTCCGCTCAAGCGAGAGCAACTGGCTCAGGCGCGCAATCTGGGCGTTGAGCCGATCGAGGGCGGTGTCTTTGCCCGCGACCTCTTGCGACAGATAAAACTGGGCAACCATGAAGACAGTCAGCAGAAAGATCACCGACAGGACCAGCGTCGACAAAGCGTCGACAAAACCGGGCCAGTAATTCATGCCTTCGCGGCGAGTGCGGGCGAGTGCCATGGTGACCTACCCAGTCGTGGCTTCGTGGCGCATTTTGTTACGGAAGGTTGCCGCGCGCCCGGCTAGCGGTTGATGGGCTCGCGCGACAACAGCTCCATGAAGCGGCGCAGTTCGCGATTGAGCTTCGACTGCTCGTCAGCCCAGTCGCGGATCATCTGCTGTTCCGACCGCATATGCGACACGAGCCCCTGGATCGCCTCGGCGAGATTGGCCATGGCTGCCGTCGTGGCTTTGTTTGCCCCGACATCGGTCACGGCTTGGCGCAACCGGTCGATGGCGTTGAGCGTCGCCGGTCCGCCGGTGCCTGCCCCGCCGACGCCAAGGTCCTGCACCGTGGTCGCCAGCCAGTCTTCGAAACTCGTGTAGAAGCGGTTCTGAGCCTGGCTCGTCTGCAGATCGAGGAAGCCGAGGATCAGGGAGCCGGCAAGTCCGAACAGTGACGAGGAGAACGAAATGCCCATGCCGCCGAGCGGGGCGGCGAGACCTTGCTTGAGCGCGTCGAACACCGAGCCGGCGTCGCCGCCGACCTGCAGGCTGTTGATGATGTTGCCAACCGATCCCACAGTCTCGATCAATCCCCAGAACGTGCCGAGCAGTCCGAGGAATACGAGAAGCCCGGTCAGATAGCGCGAAATGTCACGGACTTCATCGAGGCGCGTCGCTAGCGAATCGAGAAAGGCGCGCATGGTCTGGGCCGAGATCGCGACGCGATCGGACCTCTCGCCGCCCACGATGGCGACCATCGGTGCCAGCAGCTTTGGCGCCCGCTTCGCGCTCAGCGCCGGATCGGCGCGGCGATAGCCGTTGACCCAGGACACTTCGGCGAACAGCCGGATCACCTGATGGAACGACAGGATTGTGCCGATGCACAGCACGCCGATGATCAGCGCGTTCAGCCACGGATTGGCGAAGAAGGCTTGAAGGATCTGGCGCTGCAGCACGAACGCGATGAGCACGCACAGAACGACGAACACCAGCATCCGGACAAGGAAGATGCGGGGCGAGGGGAGCTTTGCCTGGTCGATCTCGGTGGTCGCCATCGCTTCGGGTTACAGCCGTAGAATCGGCCCAATATGGCATAGGATGAGCGGAACCAAAAAGCGTGCCGTTTTGCTGACGGCTTCGCTTTTGCGTGATCCGGCCTCGCCCACGCGAACGACGTTCAAGGATCGCTGGCGACCGCAGGCAGCAACCTGCTGCTGTTTTTGCGGCAGGCTGATGGCAGCCGCGCGACGAAGAGCCGAGGGGCTGCGATTTTTGCGCTTTACGCTGGCGCGACAGGCGCCGCCGCCTTTTTGCCGGCTTCACGCAACAGCCGCAGCAATTCGCCGTGCATCGTGTCGTTGCCGGCGATGATCTGGCTGCTGGCGAAAATAGCCTCGCCGCCGTCGAGATCGGAGACGAACCCTCCCGCCTCGCGCACCAGGATGATGCCGGCAGCCATGTCCCAGGGCGATAGATCGCGCTCCCAATAGGCATCGAGCCGGCCGGCGGCGACCCAGGCCAAATCGAGGGTGGCGGAACCGTAACGGCGCAGGCCCGCGAAATTTTGCTGGGCCGCGGCGATCTCGAAGCGCGCCAGCCGCAGGTCGCCGCGGCCGTAATGCGGCAATCCGCAGCCGACGATGGCGTCGCCGAGGTGCCGGCGTGCTGCAACGCGGATGCGCTGGTTATTGAGGAACGCCCCTTTGCCGCGCTCGGCGACGAACAGGTCGTCGTTGGCGGGGTTGTAAGTCAGCCCGGCAACGATGACGCCGTCCCGTTCGAGGGCAATTGAGACGGCGAAATGCGGGATGCCGTGCAGGAAATTGGTAGTGGCATCGAGCGGATCGACGATCCACCGGTGGCTGCGATCGGTGCCGGCGCGAAGTCCGCCCTCTTCGCCGAGGAAGCCATAATCGGGGCGCGCCTTGGCGAGTTCCTCGCGCACGATTTCCTCGGCGCGGCGGTCGGCGGCAGTGACGAAATTGCCGGGACCCTTGACCGATACCTGCAGTTTCTCGACCTCGCCGAGGTCGCGCTTGAGGCTTCGCCCTGCGCGATGCGCCGCCTTGATCATGACGTTGAGGATGGCCGAATGCAGCATGGGGATGCGTAAGTGGTCGGATGCAGTTCCGTCAAGCGGTAGTTAACGTTTGTTGACGCCGCGGCTGGCAATTTCCAGCGCCGCGACAAGGGTCGGGTATTAGGTATTTGTTACGACCACGCGTCGCTCGCGCTGGCGTTTCGGAGAAAACCTTATGCTGCGGCAGCTGCATTTGCTCACCATCCCCACGGCTATTTCGATCGCGTTTTTTGACGCCACCTTTTTCATTATTGCGCACATGTTCGGTTTTACCGGGCGCGAAATCGTCCTCGGTGTTATCGCCGGCGCCGTCGGCGGCATTTACGTCCTCCTGGCTGTGCTCTGGCGCGGCTCGGGGAGGGGGCGAGGCCGCGTCACTGACCGGATTGGCGAATTGCCTCGTACAGCGGGTTAGCTGCACCCCTTGGTCATCGTGGGCGCCGATTGGCTACTTCGCCACCGAGGTTGATGCCGGGCGTGTAGCCGCGCGCGTTCGCGCCGCAATACTGCGGTTGATTGCGTCTACCCAGGGCTTGGCGCCTTGTTCGGCGGCGGCGCGCGACTTGGTGTCAAGCTTGTTGACGAAATCGTCGAGCGCCAGATCGGTCTCTCCGGCCGCTTTCGAAATCAAATGCCACTTCGCTGCTTCGACCGGATCGGCCGGCACGCCGAGGCCGTTGGCGAGCATGATGGCGAGGCGATCCTGGGCGATAGGGTTGCCCATGAGCGCCGCCTTGCGGAACAGTGCCGCGGCCATCGCCTGATTGCGCGTGACGCCGTCACCGTTGAACAGATCGATGCCGTATTCGACCTCGGCGTCGGTCTCGTCGCCGAGCGCGGCGAGCCCAAAGAGCCGTACTGCCTCGTGCATGTCCTTGGTTACACCGCGCCCCTCCTTGTAGAGCGTGCCCAGGGCATATTCGGCTTGGGGATTGCCCGCCTGCGCGGCAACGCTCAGCAGCTGGGCGGCGCGGTCGAAGTCGCGCGGGAAAAGCTCGCCCTCTATGTAGAGTAGCGCCAGGTCATAGGCGGCGATTGGATGGCCGAGTTTGGCGGCGGAGGCGAGCCACTTGGCGCTTACGACCCGGTCGCGCGGGCCGGCGCGCCCCTGCATACGGAACATGCCCAGCGCGAACATGGCGTTAGCGTCACCGCGCGCGGCGGCGAGCTTGTACCATTCCTCGGCCTTCTTATCGTTCTGGGGTACGCCTAGCCCATTCGCATAAAGCTCGCCAAGGAGCGTCATCGATTTCGGATCGTCCTTTTCGCCGGCGCGCTGGGTCGCCAGTGAGAAGGCCGTGATGTAGTTGCCGCGCTGAAATGCCCCGAATGCCAAGTCGGGCTCATGGCCCGTCGAAGTCTGTGAACCGGCGGATGCCGCGGGTGCCGGCGGAGCGGGGGCCGGCTGAGCAGCCGAGGGGGCGGTCGGCTTTACAGTGTCAGACCGCTTTGGCGGCTTGTGGTGCGGCTTGGGCCTGGTCGCTGGCGCGCTCGGCGGGGCGAGTTGCATCTGGGCTATGGCGGCCCCGGTGCAGAGGGCGGCGGCGATGGCCCAGATGCCCAGCGCGACCACAAGCTTAACCGAAAGGCGGATCATGCGGCCGCGGCAGCGAGAATCTGCGCCGCCGCCGCTACCGCTGCTTCCCCACCGCTTGGCTGCGTCCATATCCAGTCACCCAGCGCGACAAAATCCGCGCCGGCCTCCGCAAGCGGGCGAATCTCGTCGGCATTTGCGGCGTAGCCTACACAGGGAGGCTGAAAAAGTTCCGCCCACCACGCCAAACGTTCCTCGATGAGACCGAATTGAGGGCGGTTGCCGCGCCCGTCAGGTTCGCCGAACATCACGTAATCAGCATCAGTTTCGCCCGCCAGCATGGCATCATGACGGCTGCGCAAGCCGCCAGCCCCGGCAATCCAGTCCGGCTTGAGCGTGGGAAGCGCGGCGTGCAGCGCCTCGATCCCGGCCAAATGCGCGCCATCGGCCCCTGCGCGCGCGACCAGTGCGGGACGATCATCGAGCAACAGCGCGGCATCGCGTCCCTGAACGGCCCGGGCGACCAACTTGGCTCGATTGACGAGGGACCGCTCGTCCGCATCCTCCAGCCGCAACAGGACGGCGGCCACGTCACCCGCGCGCAACGCGGATTCAAGCTGCGGAACGAACGCCTCCGGATCGGCAAGCGTGGGCGTAGCCAGATAGAGGCGAGGACGGACTTTGATACTCACGCTGCCTTGCGCTCGAGATCGGCTTTCCATTGGCCGAGCGTCGCAAGCCCGTTCATCATTGCGCGGTGGTTGAAGGCTCGTTGCGCCGCCGCCACATTCTCAGGCTTGCCCGACCACGTCGTCTGCGGACTGTGCTGAAGGGCGCGGCCATAGGAAAACGAGAGCGGCCAAGGCAGCGGGCCCAACCGGTTCATGGCGTCGAGGTGCGCGGTGGCATCCTCGTCGGATTGGCCGCCGGACAAAAAGGCGATGCCAGGTACCGCCGCGGGCACGCACGACTTGAGCAGCCGTACGGTCTTTTCCGCGACTTCTTCCACGCCGGCCCGCTTCGGCGATTTCTTGCCGGATATGACCATGTTGGGCTTGAGTACCATGCCTTCGAGCGCGACGCGCGCGTAGTAGAGTTGCTCGAACACGGTCTTGAGCGTCCATTCGGTGATTTTGTAACAGCGGTCGATGTCGTGATCGCCGTCCATCAGCACTTCGGGCTCGACGATCGGCACGATGCTTTCGTCCTGACACAGCGCGGCGTAACGCGCGAGCGCGTGTGCGTTGGCGCTGATGCATTCGTATGACGGGATGCCGTCGCCGATATCGATCACGGCGCGCCATTTGGCGAACTTGGCGCCAAGTCCGCGATATTCGATAAGGCGCTCGCGCAGCCCGTCGAGCCCTTCCGTGATGACTTCGCCCGGACAATTCGGCAGCGGCTTCGTCCCCTTGTCGACCTTGATGCCGGGCATCGTGCCAGTCTTCTCAATCAGCTTGACCAGCGGCGTGCCGTCCTTGGCGTTTTGCCGGATGGTTTCGTCGTAGAGGATGACGCCGGATATGTTTTTCGACATCGCCTCGGTGGTGCGGAACAGCATCTCGCGATAGTCGCGCCGCGTATCCGCAGTTGACGGCACGCCGATCGCCTCGAAGCGTTTGCCGATCGTACCTGTCGATTCATCGGCGGCCAGGATACCGCGGCCGGGCTTGACCATCGCTTCCGCGACTTTGTTCAGTTCGGCAAGATTCATCGTGCTCTCCTGGAGTTTCGTGCCTCGCCGGCGATGCGGCGAGTTTTCCTCTTTTTACCGCATTTGCGGGCCGTCTAGGAGTCTCTGATGATGAGAACTTCGACGCCCGGCAGCGTCTTGCCCTCCAGCGATTCGAGGAAAGCGCCCCCCGCCGTTGATACGTGGCTCAACCGGCCCATGACGCCAGCCAGATTAAGCGCCGCCACGGTATCGCCGCCCCCGGCAAAGCTGACAAGCCGGCCGTCCTCGGTAAGTTCCGCGACCGCTTCGGCGACCTCGGTGGTGCCGATGTCGAACGGTTCCATCTCGAAGGCGCCGAACGGCCCGTTCCAGACCAGTGTCTTGCAGCGCGCGAGCACCGAGACGACGTGCTCGACGCTGCGCGGGCCGATGTCGAGGATCATGTCGGTCGCCGCGACCTCATCCACTGGGACGACCCGGGTTGGAGCGTGCGCTTCGAATTTCTGCGCGACGACTGCGTCAACCGGCAGCACGATTTCGCGTTTGAGCAATTTGGCCTTGGCCAGGATGTCACGCGCGTTCGGGATCAGATTATTCTCGCACAGCGATTTGCCGATCGGCTTGCCCTGGGCGGCAAGAAAGGTGTTGGCCATGCCGCCGCCGATGATCAGCATTTCAACCTTGGCCAGCAAATGGCCTAACAGATCGAGCTTGGTCGATATCTTGGCGCCGCCGACGATGGCCGCCACCGGATGCTCGGGCGTCTCGAAGGCTTTGTGCAGCGCCTCGAGCTCGGCCTTCATGGCCCGGCCCGGATAGGCCGGCAGGCTCGATTCGGTCACGATCGAGGTAATCGACGCATGCGCGCGATGCGCGGCCGAGAAAGCTTCCTCGACAAAAACATCGCCAAGAGCGGCGAGTTTTTTGGCGAAGTCCTTGTCGTCTTTCTCTTCCTCGGGATGAAATCGGGTGTTTTCCAGACAGACGATGTCGCCGTCCTTCATCGCGGCGATTGCGGCTTCCGCTTTCGGACCGACGCAATCGTCGGCGAAGGCCACCGGTCGTTTGACGATGCGGGCCACTTCGACCGCCACCGGGCGGAGCGATTGCTTTGGATCAGGCCCCTTGGGCCGGCCCAGATGAGACAGCAGAATAACCTTGGCGCCTCGGTGCGCCAGTTCGATGATCGTCGGCGCGATCTCCTCGATGCGGGTTGCGTCGGCAACCTTGCCATCGCCCATCGGCACGTTGAGATCGACGCGCACGAGCACGCGCCGTCCCTTCACGTCAGCGTCGTCAAGGCTGCGGAATTTCATTGGTGCAAAATTGCAAAACGCTCAGGCGAGCTTGCCCATCGCGACCGCGGTGTCGGCCATACGGTTGGAAAAGCCCCACTCGTTGTCGTACCAGCTCATCACGCGAACGAGGGTGCCGTCCATGACCTTGGTTTGATCCATGTGGAAAACCGATGAGTGCGGGTCGTGGTTGAAGTCCGAGGAGACGTTGGCGTCGACGGTGTAGCCCAGGATGCCCTTGAGCTGCTGCTCGGCGGCGCGTTTGACCGCGGCATTTATCTCGTCCTTCGAGGTCGAGCGCTTGGCGACGAATTTGAAATCGATCACCGAGACGTTTGGCGTCGGCACGCGGATCGAAAAGCCGTCGAGCCGGCCGGCCAATTCCGGCAGCACCAGGCCGACCGCCTTGGCGGCGCCGGTCGAGGTCGGGATCATGTTCATTGCCGCGGCGCGGGCCCGATAGAGGTCCTTGTGCACCTGGTCGAGCGATGGCTGATCGTTAGTGTACGAGTGGATCGTTGTCATAAAACCTTTGTCGATCCCGACCGCATCGTTGAGCACTTTGGCCACCGGTGCGAGGCAGTTGGTGGTGCACGACGCGTTCGAGACGACGGTGTGGTCTTTGGTCAGCTTTTCGTGGTTGACGCCGTAGACGACGGTGAGGTCGGCGCCGTCGGCTGGCGCCGACACCAGAACGCGCTTGGCGCCCGCCTTGAGATGCGCCGAGGCTTTCTCTTTCGAGGTGAAAATGCCGGTGCATTCGAGCGCTACGTCGATGCCGAGTTCCTTCCATGGCAGCGTCGCCGGGTCCTTGATCGCCGTGACCTTGATGGCGCCGTTGCCAATGCTGATGGTGTCGCCCTTGACGGTGACTTCGCCGGGAAAGCGGCCATGGATCGAATCGTAGCGCAGCAGGTGGGCGTTGGTTTCGACCGGGGCGAGGTCGTTGATGGCGATGACTTCGATGTCGTCGCGGTCGGCCTCTGCGATGGCGCGCAGGATATTGCGCCCGATCCGACCAAACCCATTAATGGCAACCCGTACCGGCATGTGTCGCTCCCCGTTATGGGACCCGTGTCAGGCTAAGCCTAGCTTGTGTAATGCCGCTTGCGCCACCGCATCCGGGGTAATTCCGAAATGCTGGTAAAGGTCCTTATAGGGCCCGCTGGCGCCGAAGCCGGTCATGCCGACGAAGGCGCCAGCCGAGCCGATGATTTCGTCCCAGCCCTGGCGGATTCCAGCTTCGACGGCGACGTTCACACGCGCCTTGCCGATGATCGTTTCACGCCTGTCGGCCGGTGCGGCCAGGAAAAGTTCGAAACACGGGACTGAAACGACGCGCGCGGAGACTTTCCGTTCGGCGAGCAATTTCCTGGCCGCGGCCGCAAGGGCGACTTCCGAGCCGGATGCAAAGATCGATACCACCGCGGCATCGTCCTCAGCGGCGATCAGTTCGTAGGCGCCCAATGCGCAGCGGTTGTGTTCGTCGTAGCCGAGGCGCAGTTGCGGCAGGTTCTGCCGCGTCAGGGCGAGCACGCTGGGGCCATGCCTGCTCTCGATCGCCAGCTGCCAGCACTCGATTGTCTCCACTGTGTCGGCCGGGCGGAACACTTTGAGATTAGGAATGGCGCGCAGCGCCGCGAGCTGCTCGACCGGCTGATGCGTCGGTCCGTCTTCGCCAAGGCCGATCGAATCGTGGGTCATCACATGGATGACGCGCTGGCCCATCAGCGCGGCAAGCCGGATCGACGGGCGGCAATAGTCGGAAAAAACCAGAAACGTACCCGAGTAGGGGATGATGCCGCCGTGCAGCGCCATGCCGTTCATGGCCGCCGCCATGCCGTGCTCGCGCACTCCGTAATGGATAAAGCGTCCGCCGTAATCGGCGGCGCTCAAGGCTTTCATGCCCTTCGTCCGGGTGTTGTTGGAGCCGGTGAGGTCTGCCGAGCCGCCGACCATTTCGGGCAGCGCCGGGACGAGAGATTCGAGTGCGAATTCGGAGGCTATGCGCGTCGCAATTTCCTTCGGCGCGGAGCTGAGCACTTGCTTCACGTCATGCACGGCCGTGGCAAGTCTCTTGGCTGGCAGTTCGCCACGCGTCCGGCGCTCGAACTCGGCGCGCTGTTCTGCCGGCAATGCGGCGAGGCGCTGCTCCCACGCGAGGCGCGCCGGGCGGCCGCGGGCTCCCGCGGTACGCCACTGAGCGGCGATGCCGGCGGGGATTTCGAACGGCGGCGAGGTCCAGCCGAGCTTTTGCCGGGCGGCGGACACTTCCTCGGCGCCGAGCGCCGCACCGTGGGCTTTTTCGGTACCGCCCTTTTTGGGTGCGCCAAAGCCGATGGTGGTCCGGCATGCGATCATCGAGGGCCGGTCGGATTTCCGCGCGACTTCGATCGCCGCCGCGATCGCCACCGGATCGTGGCCGTCGATACGTGCTGATAGCCAGCCTGCGGATTCGAAGCGCTTCACCTGGTCGACGGAGTCCGACAGTGACGTCGGCCCGTCGATGGAGATGCCATTGTCGTCATAGAGCACGATCAGCTTTTTCAGCTTCAGGTGTCCGGCGAGCGCAATCGCCTCCTGGCTGATGCCTTCCATCAGGTCGCCGTCGGAGGCGAGCACGTAGGTGTAGTGATCGACGATGTCGCCGAACTCGGCCGCAAGATGCCGTTCCGCAATCGCCATGCCGACCGCGTTGCCAAGCCCTTGGCCAAGCGGACCGGTCGTCGTTTCGACGCCGGGCGTGTGCCCGTATTCTGGATGCCCGGGCGTCAGTGAGCCGAGCTGCCGGAAGCGCTTGATCTCATCGATCGTCATCCGCTCATAGCCGAGCAGGTGTAGGAGCGCATAAAGCAGCATCGAACCGTGCCCGGCTGAAAGCACGAACCGGTCGCGGTCCGGCCACGCCGGATCCGCGGAATCGAATTTCAGAAAGCGTGTGAACAGGACGGTCGCGATATCGGCGGCGCCCATCGGCAGTCCCGGATGGCCGGAGTTCGCCCGTTCGACCGCGTCCATCGCCAGCACGCGAATCGCGTTCGCCATGCCATCGTGCTCGGCGCGCGAAGCCGCAATGGCAGAAGGCTGGGCGAGGTTTTGAACGCTCGCCGCGACAAGACGGTCCGGCATCGTCATGGGAGTGGCCAAAAACGCGGCGCCGCCAAAGGGATCGCCGCGATTACGAGGAAAGCGGCGCAGAGATAGCATGGTCGAACTTCGAGTCAAACGCGAAGCCGGACCCTATTGGCGTCATGCACAGGGACCGTTACGAACTTACCGTTAGTCGTTGACGCTCGATCTCGACACGACGTAAGCTTCCGCGGGTAAGGCTCTGCCGTTTCACAATTTTCGCCGTCCAATCGGGACACGGATGGCCGCATGAGCGAGGTCGATTCAATCGAAGCTGCGAGCCGGCGGCTGGCGCTTGCGCTGGACGCGCTCGATGCCGTGGCGGAACGTCGACGCGAGGCTGCGCGCGGCGAAGATGCCATGGCGGTGCAAGTCCATACGCTGGGCGACGATCGCGCACGCCTCGCCGGCGAACTCGACCACGCCATGGCCCGCGCGCGGGCGCTGGAGATCGCCAATCGCGAAGTGGCGGAGCGCATCGCCCGCACCATCGAGACAATTCGCGGGTTGGTTGGGGGCGAAGAGTGAGTAAGGGCTAATGTCCCAGGTCAGCGTCACCATCAATGGCCGCCAGTTCCGCATGGCCTGCGAGGATGGCCAGGAAGGCCATTTGATGAATCTCGCCCGCGATCTCGACAGCCGCATCGAAGGGCTGCGAACGAAGTTCGGCGAGATCGGCGACACACGGCTCACCGTCATGGCGGCGCTCACCCTTGCCGATTCGCTTGCCGAGACGGGGCTGCGCATCAAACGGCTGGAGGATGAACTCGCGACTCTCAAGGACGCGCGTATGGAGTCGATCAATCTCGACAAGTCCGCGCAGACCGCGATCGCAACCGCGCTGAACGCCGCCGCCGAGCGTATTGAAAGTATTGTCAAAAAACTCAATCAGTCGGCGGGTGGCGGCAGCGTTGCGATGGGGTAGGGTGCGTGTCGATGCAGCGATGGTCAGCAACGGGGAGCGGGCACGATGTCGGGTGAAAGTGTTCTGGTCATAATTCTTGTCGGTCTGGTTGCCGGCTGGCTTGCGGGCCACCTCGTGCGCGGCACCGGCTACGGCCTGGTCGCGGATTTGTGCCTCGGCATCATCGGCGCCTTTATCGGCGACTGGCTGTTGCCGCGTCTTGGCATTCACCTCGGCTACGGCATCATCTCCGCAATCATCAGTGCAACGATTGGCGCCGTCATTCTGCTGGTTATTCTGCGGCTTTTCAGACGCGGCGGTCGCTGGTGAAGGCCGCCGATGGCAGATCGGCATGGCGCCGAGCGCTTTCACCCATTACATTGCACGGGCGGATGCTGCCCGGTGCGTCAGGAGCCTATTCTCGGGGCCTTATCGATCTCTTAGGGAGCTGTCCCTGGCCGGGCTCCTGGGCTCGGTCACACGGTGCCCACCTACTTGTGTAGGGAACCCGGGATCGATGCTCCAACGGCCGGCGCGGCTCCGCACTCAATCTGCCTATGAATGCAATCTCGAGCGCGGATGATTTAAAGACGTCGCTGCGCTCTGAGGTGGCGGCACGCCGCGATGCGCTGCCGGCTGACGAGCGCAGGTCCGCGGCGGATGCCATTGCGTCGCGCAAGTTTCCGCCGCCTGTGTCGGCGAGCGTCATCGTCTCCGGTTTCATGCCGCTCAAGAGCGAGATCAATCCGCTGGCGCTGATGCAGAGGCTCGCTGAGCAAGGCGCAGGGCTGGCATTGCCGCGCATTGTCGGCCGCGGCCAGCCGCTGTCGATGCGCGCGTGGGAGTTCGGCGGCCCACTCGATCGCGGCCAGTGGGGCATTCGGGAGCCGAAGCCAGAGGCGCCTGAGGTCGATCCGGATATCCTTCTGGTCCCGCTGCTCGCCTTCGACCGTGCCGGCTATCGCATCGGTTACGGCGCCGGCTATTACGACATGACGCTTGCGCGGCTGCGGTCGCTCAAGACGATTATCGCCGTCGGCATCGCCTTTGCCGCACAGGAAGTTCCGGAAATCCCCAAGACGCCGCGCGACGAACGGCTCGATCTCGTGCTAACCGAGCGTGAAACAATCGATCTCCGGAACTCGTGAAGCATGCGCATCCTTTTCGTCGGCGATGTCGTTGGCCGCAGCGGACGGACCGTGGTGTCGGAGCGCCTGCCCGGGCTGGTCCGGGATTGGAAGCTCGATCTCGTTGTCGTCAACGGCGAGAATGCGGCCGGCGGCTTCGGCATCACCGAGGCGATCTATCGCGAGCTGATCGAGGCCGGCGCCGACGCCATCACGCTTGGTAATCACGCCTGGGATCAGCGCGAGGCGCTGGTGTTCATCGAGCGCGCGGTGCGCCTCATCCGGCCGGTCAACTATCCGCCCGGCACGCCGGGCCGCGGCGCGGCGTTGATCGAAACCAAGAATGGCGGGCGGGCGCTGGTCATGAACGCCATGGGCCGCATCTTCATGGATGCGCTCGACGATCCGTTCGCCGCTGTCGACCGCGAGCTGACGAACTGCCCGCTCGGCAAGGAGGCCGATGCCGTCATCGTCGACATCCATGCCGAAGCCACCAGCGAGAAGCAGGCGATAGGCTTTTTCTGCGATGGCCGGGCGAGCCTTGTGGTCGGCACCCATACGCATGTGCCGACGGCGGACCTGCGCATCATGTCCGGCGGCACCGCCTACATGAGCGATGTTGGGATGACCGGCGACTACGATTCGGTCATCGGCATGGGCAAGGATGAGCCGCTGACGCGGTTCTTGCGGAAAATCCCGTCGGCGCGGTTCGAACCGGCATCCGGCCCGGCGACCCTCTGCGGCGTCGGGGTTGAGACCGACCCCGCAACCGGGCTGGCGGTACGCGTCGGCGCGGTACGCATCGGCGGCTGCCTCGAACCGGCGATGCCGACGTATTGGGGGTGAGATCGCGGCGCGGTCCGGCTTTATTTTCGTTCTGCACAACACTATTAGATCGTCATTGCGAGCGTAGCGAAGCAATCCAGGCGGACGTCTGGATTGCTTCGTC
>Ga0208849_1001403_pt1 | contig 16948 bp, 18 predicted proteins | sample NGESurdeep072012_10_FD_184470 | JGI IMG/M metagenome (GOLD analysis project Ga0208849, IMG submission 184470) | Arctic peat soil microbial communities from Barrow, Alaska - NGEE Surface sample 53-3 deep-072012 (SPAdes) | ecosystem: Environmental > Terrestrial > Soil > Wetlands > Peat ...
GCTCGGAGCGGCGCTCATCAAGCACCTGTGCAAGGTCAGGGTCGACGAGCGCGCTCTGAAGATCCTGACCGCGGCGCCGATCGCCGCCGATCTCGCCAAGATCGCTGCGCGTGGAGCGCGTCTCGCGTTTCCCGGCTGGGCGGAGCTCTCGACTCGCAAGAACGGGTCAACCAAAGCCGAGTACCTCGACTACCTCTCCGGTGAAGCGAAGACCCAGGAGTTCCTCGCGGGTGCAAGCACCGCAGCCGAGATCGCGGGACGAACGCTTGCGCTGCTAGCCGCCGCTCGCTGGGCGCAGGAGAAGTACGCAGTCTCCTTCTCAAAGGCCAGCAACTACACGCTGCGGTTCACTGGCTACAACGGCCGTGGCGTGCCGTGGCAGGGCGAAGTCGAGGACTTGCTCGATGAGATCCTGATCGAGAAGCTGCCCCCCGAAGTCGCCGATCCGATCCGCGAGGCCAAAGAACACCGCGAAGCACTACGTGCCGAAGACGACCGCCGCGAGCGCGAGCGCGACGGCGTCGTCAAGGAGTTCATCGAGCAGGCCCCGAGGCTCACGTGCGATGAGCGTCAGGCCGAGATCCAAAGGCTGCGTCACGAGTATGGCTTCGCCGCGATGCCGCCCGAGCAGGGCCGCAAGCTGATGGAGCTGCCCGAGCCCACGGACGACGACACTGGCGAGGAGCACGCCGACCAGCCCGAGGAGGAGCTGGTCGCGGTCGCGGCATAGCGCGACGGACTCCACAACCCGCGGCGGTGTCCTGGCTCCCCCGATCGTGGCACGCCCCTGGGGGGGCGTGCTCGGGGTGCGCACAGGACCCGCCGCCGGGGTGGGTCTCCAGATCAAACAGGAGGAACACGTCATGGGCTGGACCGCTGGAGCACTCTCGCAGCCATTCACCGCGCTGGCCGCGATCGAGTTCGATCTCGGGCCGGACTTCGCCGCGCGCGTCATTGACACCGTTCGCTACGGAACCGTCATCTACGCAGCCGTGCGTTCACGCAAGGACCAGGAGATATGGGGGCTTGTGCTGCTCGCCGAGCGTCGCGACGGCCTGCTTTACACCAAGCCGGTCAGTGAGGACATGGGCCCAGCCGAGGACCGCTGCCCCGCGCGCATCCTCGACCTGCTCACCGAGCCGAGCAACGACCATGCGCGCCAGTGGCGCGAGCGCTGCCGCGCCCGCCTCGCCCAGCCACGCCCGCGCAAGGGACAGACGGTCACCTTCGCTAACCCGCTCACGTTCACCAACGACGAGGCACACAGCACATTCACCTACCACGGTGGCTCGCGGTTTCGCACCATCACTGGCTGTGAGTGTCACATCCGCTGCTGGCAGGAGCTCCAGTTCACCGTCGCGCAGTGACGTAGGCCGCTGGGTCGCAGGAGATTACGTGTCGCTGCTCAGGGTTGGGGTTGAGCACACCCTTTAGGCCAGCAGACCGGCTCTAACGGCGCGTAAAGCCCTGCGCTGCGCGTCGCCTGCGGCGATCCCTGACGGGACAGAGCTTGACCCGCCCCGCCGGCCCGCTCATGGCCGGGGCGTGCTCAACCCCAACCTCAAGGAGACAGCGATGAACAAGCAAGCACGGCGACCCAGCGGTCTACTCGTCCCAGCGCATGTGCAGCTCGGTGAGCCACGCGCGGTTCACTGCAAGCACGAGCGCCACCACGTTTATATAGGGCGCCCCAACAAGTGGGGCAACCCGTTCGTGATCGAACGCGATGGTGATCGAGCGCAGGTGATCGCGCTGTATGAGCGCTGGCTGCTCGAGAACGAAGCGCTGATGGCAGCGCTACCTGAGCTGCGCGGGCTGGTGCTCGGTTGCTGGTGCGCTCCGAGCGCTTGCCACGGCGATGTGCTGGTGCGGTTGGCGAACGCGAGCAGTTGAAAAGGAGAAAGCGCGCGATGGCCCGCCGTGCACGCGGCGGGCACCTCGACGTTGGCTCAGAAGGAACAGCGTGTTCAGGGTGCCGGCAGCCCCATGATCGCACCCCTTGCGGGGTGCGGGACGGGCTGCCACCGGCACCCGCACACGAGCGGCTGCAACTACAGAAAGGCCATGCGCATGAGCGCTCACACGAACCTAGTTTGTATGTGCTGCGGGCACATACAGCCCGTGCCACGCGACCAGCTCCCGGCACGTTGCGAGCACTGCCGCGAGTCGTTCAACGCGCATGGTTACTTCCTTCAGGACGACACCACGGAGGCTGAGACGGCATCCCAGGGCGTTTTGGATTCAGGGACCTCACTGTTGCAGGGAGTCAGCCAATGAACAGCGACCGAGCCACTCTTTCCATCGTTTACACCGGGGCTCCAGTGCGAGTAGCTCCGGATCGCATAACCGACGAAATGTTCGTTCCGAATATCGGCCGCCACGACCCGCTGGAGGCTGACGAACTGCCGGGCGAAGTCGCCGCGAGATTGTTCGAACTCGCGGAGGCCGAGGCAGCGATCGTTATTCCCGACGGTCTCCGTGTGCACTGCTACGGCGACGACGATCAAGCAGGCGCGGGATTCATCCTCGCTGCCTATTCCAAACTCCGCGAGGCGCGGGCCGGGGTTACGTGCGGATGGCACGATGTGGAGAACCTCACGCGTCGCGGCGCACACGGCGGCGAAGACAACGACCCAGCAGCCGTCCAGGCAGCGCTGGAGTTCATGGCTGCGGACATCAACGCTGCACTGAATGGCAGTAATGGTGACTAGGTGAAACCAGCGGTCCGCAAGATTGTCCGATGCGCGTGGGCCGGCTGGCTCCCATTGCCTGCTCGCCCTTCTCACGTCTAACACGAGAGTCGTGTCACACCCCTCCCTGAGCGTCAAGCAATTGAGAATCTCCCCCTGACGGGGGAGCACTGATTTCACATTATCAATTGCTTGACTCTCCTTCCGGGGCGTGATGAGCAGCGGGCAAGTTCGCAAGCTCACCACAACAGAAAGGCACAGCACACCATGAGCCCTCACACATCCACACCCAGCACAGCAACCCCAAAGCAGCTTTCATACATCAAGCGCCTCGCTCTGCAGACCGGCACGACATTCACCCCTCCCAAGACGCGCCGCCAGGCGAGCTGCGAAATCGAGCGGCTGAAAGGACTGAAGGCAAACCGGGGCACGTACTTGGAAGTCCCCCGGCACGACCTGGACCCCGCCGAGCAACCCTACGCGACCGAGCAGAAGCCCGGCGAGATCGTCGGTTACGGGTCTAGCGCAAGGCGCGGGGACCCAGCCCCGCAGCGGTCGGCGCCGGCGCCGCGGCAAACCGAGGGAGAGCCGTTGGAGCTCGCACGCTATGAGACCAAGGCGGGCGAGACGCGAGGGCTGTACGGCATCCGCGTCAACGGCAGGCCGCGGATCATTGACGCGGCCGCCGAGGGCCGGGGGCGCACCTACACGGTGGAGGAGGACGTCCGTGACGGCTACGAGGAGGTCAAGGGAATCGTCGCAGCGTACATCGAGCAGGCCGAGCAGCTCGGGCAGATCCCGATGGCCAGCAGCAGCCCCACACATTGACAAGCGGGCCTCGGCGCGGCGCTCACCGCGACCGAGGCCATTACACGAAAGTAAGGTGGTTCTTCCCATGTCCGAAACATGTAATAGACGCCAGGTCGATGACCCCGAGATCGTTCGACGAGCGGTCATTCTGCAGATCCTCAGCGAGGATTGTGAGAAGCGGTGGTCCGCAGCCGAGCTCCGGCGCGAGCTCTACAACATCGAGCCCCACGCTCTGCATAACGCTCTGATCATGCTGGAGCACGCGGGTGTCCTTGAGCGTGCGGGCGAAACGGTGTATGCGTCGCGCGCTGCTCGCCAGCTGGACGAGCTGGGCCTGATCGCGGTGTAGCCGATCCCGCCATGCGCGGAGGGGGCCGTCGCCCTTTCCAGCGTCGCACGCCCGTTGGGCGTGCCGTGGGTCGGGCTCAGCGGCCCCGCAGCAGGCGGAGCCCAAGTCCTGACTGGAGACTGTTATGAGCAGAAGTCCTGCGGTGCTTCTCGTCGTTGGCGAGGGGCGCAGAAACGAAGCGCTTGCCGAAGAACTGGAGCTCGACGGCTACCAGGCCCGTCGCGCCTGTGACCCTGCGGAGCTCCGGGCGCGCTGCACACCTGGCGAGGTCGATCTCATCATCTTGGGTCCGGCGCCAGATCAAGCGACGAGCCTCGGCGTGTTGCGCGCTCTGCGCGCGGGCGAGCTTCACCCGGACGTCAACCCGGGGATGCGTGTCCTGTGGGTCACCACCACGGGCGCGGTCGCCGAGGTGCTGCGCGCGTTTGACACCGGTGCCGACGATGTCGTTCGCGCACCGTTCATCTACACGGAGGTGCTGGCCCGTGTGCGGGCGCTCCTGCGGCGCAACCGCGAGAACGCCCCCGAGGTGCTCCGCTACGGGGCGCTCGAGATCAACCCGGCGGCGCGTCAGGTCACGTTCGGATTGACGCCTGTCGATCTGTGTCGCCAGGAGTACTCGTTGCTCGCCCATCTCGCACGTGACCCTGACCGCGTCTTCGCCAAGGATGAGCTGATCCGCGACGTATGGGGTTTTCGCGCGCAGGGCAAATCGCGCACCGTCGACAGTCACGCCTGTCGCTTGAGGCGCAAGCTCGCGCTCGCCGGTGCCGACGGCTGGATCACAGCCGTGTGGGGAATTGGCTACCGCCTTGCCCCCGACGCACATGCGGAGCTGCGGTTGCTGCCAGGCAGACGTAGCGCGTGACTGGCGCCTGGCGGGCCGGGCCCCTCTCGATGGTCGCACGCTGCGCGTGCGCGCGATCGGGGCAACGGCCCGCGCCCGGCGGGCCAGAACCCATGAAGGAGAGCCATGAGCACCATCACAGCACCCCAACCCCGAACAAGCCAGCAACCCGCGCGGCGCAAAGACGTGCACCGCGTCCCGTCCCGCCTGGGCCGATACACCGACCACCGCTCCGGCGCGACACGAGAGATCGTGTCCCTGCCCGGGGCTGGCGGGAGCCGCCTCGTGGTCGACCGCGACGCCGTGACACTCGGCGATCGGCGCCTGGTCGCTCACCTCGCGGAGGACGAGCCAGCCGAGAACGCCCGCATCGTCACCGAGGTGTATATCGCCGACGAGGACCGAGGCAACTGCCGGCTCGTGTCCGCTGAGGATCTCAAGCTCACTCCCTTCGCCAGCTCCTCGCCAGCCACCGACAGCAAGGCGTCGCCGGACACACAGCTGGTCGACTCCGACGGCGTCGTCTACCGCATCCGTGAGATCTCCGACGATGGATCATTCCCCGAGCTACGCTGGACACGCAGCTCGGGGAGCACCGGCCAAGAGGAGCCCATCACAGTGACGTTGCGCGAGGTCGTCGCCCGCTTGCAGGACTACGAGCCAGCGCGGGCCATCACCACCACCGCGCTCGCCGTCCACGAGGACGACCGCGGCATGTCAACGTGCCGATTGCGAGGCGAGCTTGAGCGCTTGACCACAAGTCCGATCGTGCTGAATCGAGGCCTACGCGAGGCCGTCCAGCGCCATGTCGTGCACGGCCAGCTGAGCATGAGCCAGATCGCGATGCGTTGCGGCCGGATCAAGCAAGACAAACGCGGCAATCACAGCGGTGAGACCAGCTGGCTGGCCCGCCGCATCGGCCAGCTCGCGGAGGGAGGCCAGGACGGCCCCAGCCCCTGGGTCCACACCGATGTCCTCGCGCTCATCGTCCGCGACGGACTCGGCGCGACTCCCCGCGAGATTGAACTCGGATGAGCCCAGGTGACCTTCCGTCCGGGTGCCCTTCAACACCTCCCGTGATGACGAGCTCCTGTCTCCCAACATGCCAACCCGTCCTGTGGCTCAGCGATCCTCCAGGGTATGGAGGAGGGCTTCCTTGCGATCGACTTCGAGACCGCCAACGCGCAGCGCGGTAGCGCGTGTGCTCTCGGGTGGGCTCAGTTCCAAGATGGTCGGGCCCTGGACTCTGGTCGGCTGCTGATCAACCCGCAGCTTCCCGACAAGCAGTGGGACTCCTTCAACATCGCCATCCACGGGATAGAGCCCGAGGATGTCCGCGCTGCGCCAACGTTCACCGAAGTGTGGAGCTTGATCGCACCATGCACCGCCGCTGGCCCGCTTGTGGCACACAACGCGAGCTTCGACATGAGTGTTCTGCGAGCCGAGTTGGCACGCTCGGGCGTTGCGCCCGCACCGTTCCGGTACGTGTGCTCGGCACGCCTCTCACGGGCTGCCTGGCCGGAGATGCTGAGCGTCTCCCTACCGATCGTCGCCGACGAGCTCGGCATCGAGCTGGACCATCACAATCCGTGCGCCGATGCCACCGCAAGCGGACAGATCCTCCTCGCGGCGCTCGAGCAGATCGGGGTAGCCACCATCGCCGAGGCACTGAAAAAGACAGGCCGGCAATGGGGCGAAGTCCGCCCAGACCTTCGATGAGGTCCGTTTGAGCGGACGGCCCTGCGCGCGGCAAACCGTTGCTCTATCTCAGGTAGGTGACTGGTCGCCGAGCGACTCGGCGGGACCCGTCTTGACGCTGGTGAGCTTTCCAGACTCGTCGTACTCGTAGGTAGCGATCATCGTCGGCCGTGTCGGAAGCATCTGCCGCTCAGCGAGGAGTTCGTCCGTGTGACGGCGGTTGGAAACAATGGCTGCTGCGACTACAGCGGCCAAAGCGACCGCTGCGATCAGAAGTATGAGAGACACGCTCATCACGCTTTAGCGTATCGAACGGTCGGATGGGAACTGCGATAAGCGCTCGGCGCTAGGCCGAGCTCGCCTACGCCGCCAGACTGAGGACTCGCGAGCGCATCAAAAGGGTGCGGGCGCGACACCGGGGCGCGCATTGGGAAGGCCCTCGATGGGCATAGCCGCGCGGCAGGCCACAAGCCCCTGACGCCTGCGCTTCGCTCAGTCAGTCGCCCGCACCACGAGGAACTCTCCCACAACCATGCCTGGTCTGCACGTGGGCTCTCGCCCACGGTGACCGAGCCTCCTGCGTGGGCTCTTCTGTCGTCCCCGGCGCTGTGCTGAGCCGGCCTGAGCAGCCCTGTCGGGCCGCTGCTCGCCGCTCGCTACGCTCGCGGCCTCGCGTGGCGGGTGTGTGCAGCACGAGGTGGCGACGGACGGACGAAGACCTGGGTAGCACGCGGCCTGTCGGCCGCTTTGTGACCGAGCCTCCCGCTGGTCGGCTCTTCTGCCGGACCCGGCGCTGCACGCCCTTGACGGCCTACGGGCTGCTCCGATGGCTGCCGGCTTACGCCCGCAGCCATCGCGGCTCGCCGCTACGCGACGACCCGACACAGCCCTCCGGCCTGCGCGCCTGAGCCGCCGGCTTGCCTAACGGCTGCGCCCGCGGCTCGCGCGCCCGGCGCACAGCACCAAGCCCGGACAGACTAGATGCACGCCCCAGCGGGGGCTGTGCGACCGCTGTGCAATCCGTTGGCCGGTTTCCGGTCGTCGCGGTCAATACCCCACGTGATGACCGCTCAAAGCATCGGTGCCGGCGACGCCGTCGAATACGCCAGGTACCTGGAGTCCAAGACGATCACTCCAGAACTCGGCGACTACTACTTGACGCCAGACGGCGAGCCCGCCCAGGCACCCGGCCAATGGCTTTCGAGCCCCGACACGCTGGCAATGCTTGGCATTGAGGGCGCGACGATCGATGGTCGTGACTTCATCGCGTTGATGGAAGGCCGCCATCCGCGCAGCGGCGCGTGGCTTCGGCCGGAGGGCGCCGGCGGCGGACGTGCAGGCGGGATCGACATCACCTTCAGCCCGCCGAAGTCGGTCTCCGCGGTATGGGCGCTCGGTGACGAGGGACAGCGCGCGGACATGGAGGCAGCGCACGCCCAGGCTGTCACCGAGGCGATGGGACATCTCACTGAGACAGTGCCCACCGTCCGACGGCGCCTCAGCGGCCAGACCGTCGAAGAACCCGCCGTGGACCTCATCGCCGCGGAGTACCGGCACACGACCGCGCGCGGGGTCATGGCAGGTGACCCGCCAGACCCGCAGCTTCACAGCCACGTCGTCATCACCAGCGCGGTCAGGGAGGACGGGCGGATCGTCGCGGTCGCCTCGCGGCCGATCTTCCGCTCAGCCAGAGAGGTCGGCGCCTACTATCGCTCCGCGCTCGCGCACCACCTCACCGAGCGTGGCTATGCGATCGACCAGGGCACCGGCAAGCACGGCCGCTACTTCGAGATCGCGGGGGTGCCCCAAGGGCTATCGGAGGCGTTCTCTGCCCGCAGCCGTGAGGTCGCCAGGGCAGCGGAGCGCTTCCGCGCCAAGTGGGGTCGCGCGCCCGAGCGCGGTGAGCTCCGCCGGCTCAAGCTCGAGAACCGCAAAGCGAAGGTGCTCGTCACCCGCGGCGACCTACACGCCACCTGGAACGAGACCGCGGCGCGCTTTCAGATCACCGAAGATGAGCTCCCGCGGCTGCTCGGCGAGGCCCGCGGATCGAGACCCGAGCGTGCTCTCGAGGAGCGCGTCGAAGGGCACCTGACCGAGCGGGCCGCGACGTTCGAGGCCGGCGAGTTCCGGGCGGTCCTGCTAGAGCAGTCGGTCGGTGAGATGTCCCCGCCGGACGCGCTTGACTTCTCGCGCGCGATGATCGCCGAGCGCAGGGTCCTCCCGTTGGAGGGTGGCCTGATGACGACGCTCGCGGTACGCGCCCGCGAGCAGGCGATCGAGCGCAGGTTCACCCAGCTCGCCGGAGCGACTGGACGGGACGTAGGAAAGACCGCCCGCGCGCTCGCCGATGATCAGGTCGCCCAGCGGATCGGCGGCCACCTCTCAGGCGAGCAGACCCACGCCCTACAGGTCATCACCGGCCCCGAGCGCGGCGCGATCCTGATCGGGCCGGCGGGGACCGGAAAGGGCGTGGTGATCGACGCCGCCGCCAGAGCCGAGCAGCTAACCGGTCGTCAGACGATGGGCGTCGCCGTGTCCTGGTCTACCGCGGAGCGTCTCGGGAGAGACAGCCCGGCGCTCTCCGCACGGACGTTCAGCGTTGACGCGCTCATATCGCGTGTCGAGCGCGGCCAGCTCAACGTCGACGCGGACACGAGCATCTACTTCGACGAGGCCGGCATGGGGGACACCGACCGATTTGACCGGCTCACCGAGATGGTCGAGCGCGCCGGGGCAAAGCTCGTGGTAGTGGGCGACGCCGCGCAGCTGCCCTCGATCGGCGCCGGCGGCATGTTCGACCGGCTCACCCAGATCGCCCCTTGTGCCGAGCTCTCAGACGTCCGTCGTACGTTGGACCCGCACGAACAGCGTGCGTGGGCGGACCTCCGCGCCGGACGCTCCGACCGTGCAATGGCGCACTACCAAGCACGCGGACAGCTACACATGACCGATACTCGCGATCAGGCCGTCGAGCAGGCGGTACAGGCGTGGGCGAAGCTCACCGAAAACCACCCACTCAGCGAGGTTGCGTTGATCTCCGACGCCTCGAACCAGGAGATCCACCGCCTCAACGCCCGCGCGCAGCACCATCGCGCAGAACGGGGCGAGCTCGGCGAACTCGAGGTCGAGGTACCCGGTGTTCACTACGGCATCCGCCAAGGCGACCGGGTGACCATGATCGAGCAGCACTACGAGCCAGGGACGGAGCGGATCGAGAACGGCAGCCAAGGCGAAGTCCTCGACGTAACCCCCGCGGGAGAAGCACTCATCGAGTTCGACCTGACCGGCCGCCAGCGGGCGCTCGCGGGGGAAGACCTCGGCCGCGTGCGCCTCGGGTACGCCCACCACATCCACCGCGCGCAGGGCGCGACCGTCACCCGCACCCTCGTGGTCACCGGGGGATGGCAGACGAGCAAGGAGCCCGCCTACGTCGAGGCGTCCCGTGCCCGTCAAGGCACCAACTGGTTCGTCTCGCGTGAGGACCTCGGAGTCGAAGGGCATGACACCGACCGCATCCAACGACTCGCCGCGAACATGCGCCGCAGCCATGCCCAAACCCCGTCGCTCGCGCACCCGGAGCTGCCGGACCGCGACTACGGGCCGGGCTTCCGCCACACGATCGCGCCCAGCCGTCGCAGCCGTCTACCCGGGATCGTCCGCGCCATCAACCGAATCGTCCAAACACCAACACAGGAGCGAACACGATGAGCCACAAGCTACAGATCATCCTTCCCGACCCCGTAGCCCTGCAGCTACGCGAGCTCGCCGCGGGGGCAGATACACCACCCTCCACGCTCGCCGCGCAGATCGTCCGCAATGGCGTCGCGCTCGCGGCCAAGGACGGCAAGGTGCGTCCGCTCAGACCAGCACCCGTGCTCGTAGGCGACAACGACAGCGGGCGCGCGCCATGGCTCGAGCCCTACGGCGGCGACGACGAGTGGCGCCAACACATGTGGGGCGCGATCGTCGCACTGCATGGAAGGTACCCGATACAACTTCAATCGCTCCAGGACGGGTGGTGGACCGACGACTCGCAGACCGAGACGCTGTGCGCGCTGGCCGTGTGGCGAGCAGAGCTCGACGACGCCGGCCAGGACCCCCGCGAGGAGCTCGCCTTCCAAAACCAGCTCGCCGATTACTCCCAGACCCTGCAACGTCAAGGCGGCGGCGTCACGAAGGCATGGACGCCCGGGCCGCCGCCTCCGGAGTGGCACCCAGACAACGGCCGCCGCGCGGGCTAGCGACCGCTTTCCCGTCCGGTGCGAGGGTGCGCTTGCCGGCCAGCGCCACGACACCACGTAAAAGCCGAGACCCCCGGGGTCGGCCCCCGGACTTCGAGCAGCTCCCAATCCGTGAGGACGCGCGCCCGCTGGTGCTGAACGACAACGCCGCGCGGCTGCTGAGCTGCGACTTCTCCCGATGGTAGAGACGCTCACGGCGCTCGAGCTCGCGGCGCTCCCGCAAAGCGAGGTCCGCAAGTCGCTGCTTTCCGATCCCGCTAGCCAAGACAACCTCATCGTTGAGTACAAGCACACCGCCGGACCCCACAGCCCCGAGGGCCAGCTCCTCGTGACCAGGCGCGCCGCCCTTGCGCACAACCAAGACGTCCAGCGGCTCCCCTATCGCCCGGGCAACCTCGGCTGCCACAGGCACACCTCCACGCGCGAGTCCCAGCACCAACACGTCCCCTCGCCCGGCGAACTCATCGAGATGCGCCGCCAGTTCACGGCCTGCTTCTACACGATCGACGAAGAGAGCCATAGGACTCTCCAGTTTAGATGGGCCTCATCGGCGGGCTCCTTGCGGTCCGCAACCGCCCTAGGACTCGTCGTCGCGGCGGTAACCGAGCCGTGCGGAGATGCGGTCGGCCGTGGAGACGAGGTGCGGACTGAGCGCGTTGACGAGCTCTGAGAGCGAGATCATCGAGGTATGCGCCTCAAGGCTGACGGCGGCGACGACCTCACGGGCCTCGTTGCGGACAGGCACCGCGATCGAGTGCAGCTCGGGCGCAAGCTCCTCGTCGTTGACCGCGAAGCTTTCCTCCCGCACCTCGTCGAGCTCGTCGCGCAGCGCCTGCTTGCTTGTGATCGTGTTCGGCCCGCGTTTGGTCAGCTTCATCGAGGCGAGGAGCTCGCCCTGCTCTCGCTCGGGGAGATTCGCCAGCAGCAGCTTGCCCATCGCGGTGCAGTAGGCCGGCAGCCGGGAGCCTGGGGCGAGGCCGAGGTCGATCTCACTCTGGCCGCGGCGGTAGCTGCGGGCGCGGTCGATGTAGAGGATCTCCGGTCCGTCCAGTACGGCCATGCTCGCCGTGTAACCCGTGCGCTGGCGTAACTCATCCAGGTAGGGGTGGGCGTGCTCGCGCAGGCCCGTCGCGTTCAGCGCCGACATCCCCAGGTCGGCCACCTTCAGCCCGAGGCGATACTTGCGCGATGCGCCCTGCTCCAGGTAGCCCAGCTGCAGGAGCGTGGTCACGTAGCGGTGGGTGGCGGAGCGGTTCATGCCGAGCTCGTCCGCGATGTTCGCGATCCCGAGCACCGGGCGCTCGGGCGTGAAGCACGTGAGGATCCCCAAGCCCCGCTCGAGCGACTGCGAGTAGCGCGGCTCCCGCAGGCTGGCAACCGACCAGGCTGGCTCGTGTGTGTCTTTTGCCGTTTTGGGACTACTGGTTTTTCTTCTGGGCATTTGTACTCAGACTCTACGTGTACCGCGGCGTTTGCGCCAGGACGGGCGTGGCGTTCTCCGCCCAGTCCTTGAGGAACTTCTCGGTGGCGGCTACGTCGAGGGGACGGGCGAACAGGAAGCCCTGCCCTGAGTCGCAGTCCTCCTCTCTGAGCAGGGAGAGCTCTTGCTGTTGCTCGATGCCCTCGGCGAACGTCTCGATCGAGAGGGCCTTGCCGAGCTGCACGAGGGCGTGGAGGAGGGTCTCACCCTCCTGGTTGTGCTTCAGCCCTGAGATGAACGAGCGGTCGATCTTCAGTGCGTCGACCGGGAAGCGTTGCAGGTGAGCCAGCGATGAGTACCCGGTTCCGAAATCGTCGATTGCGATCCGCACGCCGAGCGCCTTGATCTGATCCAGCCGGCGAGCGGTCTCCTCGATGTTGCGCATCAGCGTCGTCTCTGTGATCTCGATCGTCAGCGCTCCTGGATCCAGTCCGCTGTCTGAGAGCGCGCCTTCGATGTCGGCGATCAGCTGATCGGTGTCGAGCTGGCGTCCGGAGACGTTGACGGCCATGCCGATCGGATAGCCCGCCGCTCGCCACTTGGCGCCCTGGCGGCAGGCCTCCTCGAGCACCCACTTGCCGACCTCGACGATCAACCCGGTCTTCTCGAGCAGCGGGATGAAGTCGTCCGGTTGAACGACGCCGCGCACCGGGTGCTCCCAGCGGATCAGCGCCTCGACGCCGGTGGGGCTCATATCCTGGAGATGGAGGGTGGGCTGATAGGCAAGGAAGAACTCCTGCTTCTCGAGCGCTTCGCGCAGATCCATCTCGAGTTCCATGCGGGTCTGCACGGTGTCCTGCATGTCGATCTCGAACACGACGTGACGATTCTTGCCGTCCCACTTCGCGCGGTACATCGCGATGTCCGCGTTGCGCAGGAGCTCCTCGGCCGAGGCGTGACCTCCCGCCGCGATCCCGATGCTCGCCGTCACGGTCACGCGAGTTTGTTTGTCGGCTCCGAGCTTGAACGGTTCTTTGAGCGCGTCGAGTAGGCGCTCGGCGATCAGCTCGGGCCCCACATCCAGCGAGAGATCCTCGGAGATCACGACGAACTCGTCCCCGCCGAGACGCCCCAGCGCATCGGCGGCCCGTACGACACCGTCGAGCCTCGCGGCGACCGCTTGCAGGAGCTGATCGCCGACTGAGTGACCGAGCGTGTCATTGATGTCCTTGAAGTTATCCAGATCGACGAACAGCGCCGCCACCGGCGTCTGGCTGCGGTGCGAGCGCGCGAGCATCTGCTCGACACGGTCCAGGATCAACGTTCGGTTCGGAAGCCCCGTCAGCGAATCGTGGGTCGCCATGAACGCGAGCTCCTCCTGGCGGCGAGTGAGCTCCTCGTCCGCGCGAACTCGCTCAGCCTCGAAGAACCTGCCCACCCGGACAAGCGTGATGTCGAGAGTCCGCTGCAACGCGGCGAGGCCCAGGCGGAGCGTCTCCGCTGAGACGCCGAGTTGCGTGGCGCTCTCATCCAGCACCTCGGCTGCCGCATCGCGCCAGCCCAGACAGCGCTTGGTCACCTCGTCCAGCGGCGCGACACGCTCCGCGGCGAGCTGGCCAAAAATCTGCCAGGTCTCCATACCGACCTCACGAGCGACCTCGAGGCTCTCGCCGGCCATCCAGCCCGCTACAGCCGCCGTCGAGGCCGTGCAGATGCGTTCGAAGCTGTCCTCGACCGTCGTTGAGAGAACGTGCTTCGACGCTCTGGTTCGAGCGACCGTTCCGCTCAACACGTCCTCGGCGCGCGCCTTCAGCGCCTCGCCGAGACGACGAAGATCCTCTGCAGGCTCAACCACAGAATTGGATGCTGGCACCGCGACTCGCATCTCGGCTTTTTTCAGGCTCGACCGTGCATCGGACATCGCAACCGAATAGATCGACAACCGGCACCCATTCCATAAGCTCGACTACGCGCGATGGGCATGTGTTTGCATGCGGCTTCGCCTGTCAGCGTGCAAAGCAGATCACTACGGTCACCGGAGGCATGCCGGACACGAGCGGGAGCACGCAAGTAGCACCGATCCCTAATGCAGCCCCGATCATTCGCCGAAGATCCGAGCGGAGGCCCGGCAGGACGCTGGGCCCTCACTGGCAGGATGCTGACCCCTGCCGTTCAGCGTACCGGCAATCACAGCCACGCCCTCAATCCGCGAGAATCCCGAAGCTCGAGGTGCAAGGAGGCTCACCAGCGCGTCGAGGTCGTGCCGATGCAGAGCCTCTCCGAGCTGCAGAGCCCTCTCGACGAGGTTGCCTTCAGCAGACCCCTCAGTCATCGGCGCGTTCCTCGGGGAGGCGTTCGGCGGCAGGACAGCCCTCGTCGATGTCGCAGTGGGGATCGACAGTCACGTTGGTAACCAGCCCTTCATCAATGATGGCGAACAATCCCTCACGCTGCGTGACGCAGCTGGTGGTGCCGACGGGACGAGCGGTCTGGCGGGCCTCGACAAGCTCGACCCGGTCGGTGGTCGTGGACGCCGTCGATGAGGCGCACGCGCTCGCCGCGAAGATAGCGGCAACCGACGCGACCGTGGCGAGCACGACCGGCGCCGTGTCCAGGTGTTCGGCGGCACCGGCTACATGGTCGAGACCGGGATCGAGAAGCTGATGCGCGACGCCAAGTACTGCCAGCTGTTCCCCGAGCCCAACTGAGTCGCCGCGGACGAGCTGATTGATCAGGAGCGCGCTCTCGGTCATGCTCGCTCTCCGTTCGCGTTCGTGGGTGCGGGCGCACCTTTGCGGTTGGCCCAAAACTCGTCGTGCCAAAGGCGGATAGCTGGCAGGGCCAAGCTCACCGTCACCGTCATGCCCGGCTCCATCAACGCAAGCCGGGAAGCGCTGCGGAACGCCAGATCGTCTCGTAGGCCAGCTTGGATCAGTTCGTGGCAGGCTTGGCAGGCAAGCCAACCTTGACCGCTGATGTAGCCTCCTTTATCTGGGATATTCAGAGAGGAGTCGCGGGTTCGGTACTCCCAGGCAACCGGCTCGGCTGAACAAAAATCGCAGATTGGCGGTTCAACTGCCATATGTCACGCTCCCCGGGTCATGCACAACTTTGGTCGCCTTCACGTACGACCATGATTCGCGGACGCGCATCCGCCGCCGGCGAGAAGTGCCATCGTGGCCACGCAAGACTCGTAGCCGTCGAGCCATTCGACATACACCTCGGAGGCATCCAGGCGTTCGATCTCAATGCTCAGTGTCCGCCGGCGCTCATCATAATCGTCCGGGGTGCCACACCCACTCATTTGGCTCACGGCCCGGCGGCCGACGCCGAGCTCCTCACTCCTGCTAGAAGGCGCCCGTTCCGTTGGGGGTCCCCACACCGGTGGGCCCGTCCCAACCGGCCTGCGCCACGCATATCGCTGACGTACACGCATTCCCGTTGTCGTTACTTCCCGAGACAACATCGTTGAGTGCGGAGGATGAACGCGGGTCATCCGTCAGTCGACTAGAACCGCGGGCCTATACATCTCGCTCGCCGACCACTCCGCCCGCCAGTCGCCCATACCAATCCACGGCCGCGTCGCGGTCGGGGGCAACCGGGATCGCGGCGAAGACATGCGTAACGGCCATCCAGCCACCATAAGGGGAACGTGGTCGAGGGCGGCTTCCACTGCCCCTCAGCGACCGCGCGTGTCCGCCAGGCCTCGAGCGCGCGGTCGACACCCGCCATCAGCAGCGCATCGTAGACGGTATCCTCGTGGCGTATCGAGGCGATCACCGCGAGCTCGACAGCCTCAGTCTGCATGGCTTGCCCCGCGGCGCGGTGCGTCCGACTCGTTCGCTGCCGCGTGCGGCGGCGTGACGAGCGATGGCCTGCGCTCGCCGAGCGGGACAGCGGGGAAATAGCGCCTCGATCTGCACGGCGAAGCGCCTCATAAGATCCGCGTCTTCGCCGGCGCGCCTGAGTCGATCGCGCTCGCGCCGTCGGCTGCGCGCGTCCTCCTCGGCCAAGCACTGCTGCTCAGCGGCGGCGAGCGCGTCCTCTTCCACGAGGATGCCCTGGCGCTCGTAGCGCTTGCGCGCGCGGCTGAAGCGCACGACGACCGCGGACAGCGTGCTCGCCCCCTTCGCCCGCCGTGTGCTGGAGATCTCCGAGCCGCGCCGCGAAGCACAGCACGATGACCAGCACGGTGATGGTGAGCCAGATGGTGATGGCGAGGATGATGAGAAAGGTCATGTGGCCACAGATCAGGGGCGCAACCCGCCCTATTAGCCTATCAAGCCTACCAGAGCGCCGCCAGCGTCAAGGCCAAGTCCTACGGGCGCCCCTGCGGGCCGGCCTTGACCCCGGCTCCATCGTTGCCATCAGCGTCGCACCGATACCCAAACCCGATGGCGGCCAGCACCCCAGCCGGCCGATCAACGCTGCCGCTTGACAGATGCCCCTCCATATGAGTTAGCACAGCTACCATATTCGTCATAAACGGCAGGCAAACGGGTACGCCACGAGCCCCAGCCCGACCGCCACGAACGCCACGAACGCCGCCACCACCGATGCCCTGCGCATGTTGCTCCTATCTCCCACTCGCTGTCTCGACTCCCGACCCGAACAGAGGCCGTCCGTGGCGCATCCCTATGAACACGCCGAACGGATGGGGGTTGCGCTCGCAACTTTGTTCAAATCGCTACGTTGTCTTGAACGTCACGTCCCGCCGTAGACAGCTGGTATAGGAATTTATGACCAGCGCGGAAGCTTCGATCACCGGGTGAGGACTCGGGTTCGAGATGCCCCCCCGAGTCTCACATATAGGTGTAGTCGTCACCGGCGTTGTTCCCGGAGCTGGTTCCCCCCGAGTCGATCACGAACAGGTTGTAGACACCGGTTTTGGCC
>Ga0208849_1001404_pt1 | contig 16943 bp, 19 predicted proteins | sample NGESurdeep072012_10_FD_184470 | JGI IMG/M metagenome (GOLD analysis project Ga0208849, IMG submission 184470) | Arctic peat soil microbial communities from Barrow, Alaska - NGEE Surface sample 53-3 deep-072012 (SPAdes) | ecosystem: Environmental > Terrestrial > Soil > Wetlands > Peat ...
GCATTGTCGAGCGCGACCGGCCATGTCACGCCGAGCCGGTGCACCGCACTCCTGACGTTCCCGAGCTCGTGCTCGAACGCGAACTCCGGCGTATGCACGCCGACGATCCGGAGGCCGTCCTTGTGGTACGCGGCGTACCACGACTGGAGATGCGGAATCGTGCGCAGGCAGTTGATGCACGAGTACGTCCAGAAGTCGACGAGCACGACCTTTCCGCGCAGCCCGGCGAGCGAGATCGGCCGGTCGTTCGGCGTGTTCAGCCAGTCCGCAATCCCGGTGAACTCCGGCGCCGGGCCGTAGTTCGGAAGCTTCGTCGACTTCGTCGCCGCCTTCTTCACCTTCAGCGCGCTGCTGCCGGTCAGATGATTCAGCTTGCGCTCTGCGTATGCGGACTCCTCCGTGTGGCGCTGGAGCGCGGTCGTGTACGAGCCGAGCGTCGTCTGGAGCGTCTGGTCGACGTTGAAGACGATCGCGAGCGCCGCGCCCGCCATCACGACGCCGAGCGCCGGGCGCCACCACGCGCGGGTGACACGCAGGCGCTTCGAGATGCGCTGGCCGCCGAGTGCGAAGAGGAGAAACACGAGCCCCGCCCCGGCGGCGTAGAACAGCGTCAGGAGCACGAGCTCGACGCCGACCCGCCGCTGCGCGGCGAGCACGCTCACCGTCGCCAGCACGGGGCCGGCGCACGGAACGAACACGAGGCCGAGGCTGACGCCGAGCAGGAACCCGCCGCCGAGATCGCCGCTCGGGCGCCGGCTCAACCGCGCGAGCGGCGCCTCGAGCAGCATCCCGAACCTCGGCACGAGCAGCGTCGCGGCGACGATGAAGAGGCCCGCGATCGCGATGTCGCGCAGCGTGTCCTGCGGCAGACCGAGCGCGGAGAGCAGCGCCGACGCCGACAGCGTGAACACCGTGAAGCTGAGCACGAGCCCCGCGACGATCGAGAATGGGCGCCTGCGCCCGCCCGCCGCGCCGCCGGCGAGCACGATCGGCAGCACCGGCAGGACGCACGGCGACACGGCTGTGATCACGCCGGCGACGAAACCGATTCCGAGGAGCAACACCATTGAAGGCCTTCTCTCAGGCTACGGCGCGCGGCCCCTCGAGGATTCGCGCTCTTAAAGGACTCTTAAGTCAATTCCAGGTCTGGCCGCGCAGCCGCTCGAGATCGACGTTGCCGCCGCTGAGCACGCAGACCACGGTCGCGCCGGGCTCCGCGTCGACGAGGCCGTCGAGCAGCGCCGCGACAGGCGCGGCGGCCGCGCCTTCGACGACGAGCTTGCAGCGCGACATCGTCCAGAGCATCGCGTCGAAGATCGCCTCGTCGGGGAGGGTCACTACCTTCTCGACGTACTCCTGCACGAGCGCGAGCGTGTGCTCCCCGACGCGCTTGACCTTGAGGCCGTCGATCGAGCACTGAACCTCGTCGAGCGTGACACGACTGCCCTGCTCGAGGCTGCGCTGCATCGCGGGCGCGCCGCTCGACTCGACGCCGATGATCCGCACGCGAGGCTCGCGCGTCCGAATGGCCGCGGAGACCCCGGAGATGAGGCCGCCGCCGCCGATCGGGACGACGACGACGTCCACGTCGGGTACGTCCTCGAGGATCTCGAGCCCGACCGTGCCCTGGCCGGCGATCAGCTGGACGTCGTCGAAGGGATGCACCATCGTCAGGCCGCGCTCGGCGGCGAGCCGCTCGGCTTCGGCGTTCGCCTCGTCCCAGATCTGGCCGTGGAGCACGACCTCCGCGCCGTAGGCCTTCGTCGCGGCGATCTTCGCCGGCGTCGCGTTGGCGGCCATCACGACGACGGCGGGGATGCCGAGCTGGGCCGCAGCGAGCGCGACGCCCTGCGCATGGTTGCCGGCCGACGAGCAGATCACGCCGGCGCGCTTCTGCTCGGCGGAGAGCTGCGGCAGCTTGTTCGAGGGCCCGCGGATCTTGTACGAGCCCGTGCGCTGGAACAGCTCGGCTTTCAGCCGGACGTCGAAGCCGGTCTCGCGCGAAAGCGTGGCCGAGGTCAGGACCGGCGTCCGGTGCACGTGCGGCGCGATCCGCCGCTGCGCCTCGACGAACACGTCGGCGGTGAGCAGGGCGACCGGGTCGTGCGCGGCACGCACCTCTGTCATCGCTGCTCACCTCCGTCTGCCATCGGCCGCAGTGTCGCGTAGCCACCGCGGTCGCCGTCGCAGGGTTCACCGCTTTGGCGTTGCTTGACGGTGCAAGTATCTGCTTGAATGGCGCCATGGCATACGGACTGCTGTTGCTGCGCGTGATCGTCGGATCGGTGTTCTTCGCGCACGGCGCCCAGAAGCTCTTCGGCTGGTGGGAGGGCGGTGGGCTGCGCGGAACCGCGAAGTGGCTCGGCTCGAGCGGCTTCCGGCCGCCGCTGCTGATGGCGTCCGTGGTCGCCGTCTCCGAGAGCTCCGGCGCGGTGTTCGCGCTCGGGCTCGCCACCCCGTTCGTCGCGCTGCTGATGGCGTCGACCATGGTCGTGGCCGTCGGCCAGGTGCACTGGAAGAACGGGTTCTTCTCCGGCAAGGGCGGCTACGAGTTCAACCTCACCCTCTGGGGCGCGGCCGTCGCCGTCGCCGCGATCGGCCCGGGCCGCTTCTCGCTCGACCGCGCCCTGGGCTGGGACGACAACATCTCCGGCGTCTGGTGGGGCGTCGGCGTGCTCGTCCTCTCGCTCGCCGGCGGGCTGCTCGTGCTCGCCACGAAGGGCGAGCCGCCGCCGCAACCCGACGCAGCCGCCTAGATCCCGCCGAGCGCGAGCTGCCGGTAGGCCACGAGCCCCGAGACGCCGACGCCGACGAGTCGTAGCGCGCCCGGACGGTCACGCAGGCCGCGGTCGAGCAGCCCGCACGCGAGCCGGCCGATCTGCTCGGCGTCGTCGATGCCGACGTGGAGCGACGTCGAGCGGCTGCGGATCGAGAAGTCGGCATATCGGAGCTTCGTCGTCACCGTGCGCGCCGTCTGGTCGGAGCGCTGGAGGTGCTCGGCCACCTCGCGCGCCATCGTGCGCAGCTCGTCGTGCAGCCGCTCGCGGTCGACGAGGTCGCGGTCGAACGTGTTCTCGACACTGATCGAGATCCGCTGCGTGTCCAGCTCGAGCCCGCGCGGGTCGATCCCACGCGCGCGGTCGCGCAGCAGGACGCCGACGCTTCCGGGCAGCAGCGCGCGCAGCTGCTCGTCCTCCAGTGCGGCGAGCGCGCCGACGGTCTCGATGCCGACGGCGCGCAGGCGCTCCTCGGCCTTCGGACCGACGCCGGGAAGGCGCCGCACGTCGAACGGCGCCAGGAAGCCTCCCTCCTGGCCCGGGACGACCACGGTCAGCCCGCCCGGCTTGCGCGCGTCGCTCCCGACCTTTGCCACCACCTTGCACGGCGCGACGCCGAGCGAGCACGTGAGGCTCGTGCCGGCGCGCACCGCGGTCTGCACCGCCTCGGCGACGCCCCGCGCCTCGAGAAAGTCGCGCGCCACCTCGCCGAGGTCGAGATAGCCCTCGTCGATGCCCGTCTGCTCGACCGTCGGCGCGATGCCGCGCACGGTCGTCCAGACGTGCCTCGAGTACTGGCGGTAGAGCGCGTGGCGCGGGCGGACGAAGACCGCCTGCGGACAGCGGCGGATCGCCTCCGCCGCGCTCATCGCCGAGTGGATGCCGAAGCGCCGCGCGACGTAGTTCGCGGTGGCGACGACGCCGCGCCCGTGCGGATCGCCGCCGACGATCAGCGGCCTCTCGCGCAGCTCTGGATTCTCCAGCTCCTCGACGGCCGCGTAGAAGGCGTCGAGATCGAGGTGCGCGACGATGCCGGGGACGGCCACGCGAACAAGCGTACGGACCGGCGCCGACGTTAGGCTCCGCCCCGATGGCGGTGTTGACGTCGCAGGTCGAGCGCGGCTCGGACGAGTTCTCGCGCCGCCGAGCGCGGATGGAGGCGCTCGTCGCCGAGCTGCGCGAGCGGACGGCCGAGGTCGGACGCGGCGGCGGCGACGCCGCGAGCGAACGCCACCGCTCGCGCGGCAAGCTGACCGCCCGCGAGCGGATCGACCGGCTCGTCGACCCGGACACCGCCTTCCTCGAGCTGAACGCGCTCGCGGCGGACGGCCTGTACGACGGCCAGGCGCCGGGCGCCGGGATCGTCACGGGCATCGGCGTGATCGAAGGCCGCGAGTGCGTGATCGTCGCGAACGACGCGACGGTGAAGGGCGGCTCCTACTTCCCGCTCACGGTGAAGAAGCACCTGCGTGCGCAGGCGGTGGCGGAGCAGAACCGGCTGCCGTGCCTCTACCTCGTCGACTCGGGTGGCGCGTTCCTGCCCCTCCAGGCCGAGGTGTTCCCCGACCGGGAGCACTTCGGGCGCATCTTCTTCAACCAGGCGCAGATGTCCGCGCAGGGGATCCCGCAGATCGCCGTCGTGATGGGCTCGTGCACCGCAGGCGGCGCGTACGTCCCGGCGATGAGCGACGAGACGATCATCGTCGCCGGCACCGGCACGATCTTCATCGGCGGGCCGCCGCTCGTGAAGGCGGCGACGGGCCAGGACGTCACCGCCGAGGAGCTCGGCGGCGCCGACGTGCACACGCGCCGTTCCGGCGTCGCCGACCACTACGCGACGTCCGACGAGCACGCGCTCGCGCTCGCGCGCGGGATCGTCCGCAACCTCCACGCCCGCCGGCCCGAGCCGCCGTGGGATCTCGCCGCACCCGAACCGCCCGCGCTCGACCCCGGCGAGCTCTACGGCCTGATCCCCGAGGACTTCCGCCACCAGACCGATGCGCGCGAGCTGATCGCGCGCATCGTCGACGGCTCGCGCTTCGACGAGTTCAAGGCGCTCTACGGCGAGACGCTCCTCACGGGCTTCGCGCGCATCGAGGGCTTCCCCGTCGGGATTCTCGCGAACAACGGCGTGCTCTTCGCCGAGTCGGCGCAGAAGGGTGCGCACTTCATCGAGCTCTGCTGCAAGCGGCGCGTGCCGCTCGTGTTCCTCCAGAACGTCACCGGCTTCATGGTCGGCACCGAGTACGAGGCCAGCGGCATCGCGCGCGACGGGGCGAAGCTCGTGATGGCAGTCGCGAACGCGCAAGTGCCGAAGTTCACGGTCGTCGTCGGCGGCTCGTTCGGCGCGGGGAACTACGCGATGTGCGGTCGCGCCTACGATCCGCGGCAGCTGTGGATGTGGCCGAACGCGCGTATCTCCGTGATGGGCGGCGAGCAGGCCGCGACGGTGCTCGCGATGGTCGGCGACGTCGACGAACAGGCGATCCGCGACACGTACGAGGCTGAGGGCAATCCGTACTACTCGAGCGCGCGCCTGTGGGACGACGGGATCATCGATCCGCTCGACACGCGTCGCGTGCTCGCGCTCGGGCTCGGGGCGGCGCTCAACGCGCCGATTCCCGAGACGACCTTCGGAATCTTCCGGATGTGAGAAGAGCGGTGTGGGTTACAGCGTCGTAAACGTCGACGAGCTCGAGGCGTGTCACGGGGTCGTGCACTTCACGCGCCGCGCGCTCGGCGTGCACGCGTTCGGAATCAACTGGTTCGAGCTGCCGCCGGGCGGCGAAGGCAAGGAGCACGACGAGAGCGAGTCAGGGCAGGAAGAGGTCTACGTCGTCGCCGCCGGCTCCGGCAAATGGGTCGCCGACGGCGAGGAAATCGAGGTGCGTGCCGGCAGCTTCCTGCGCGTCGACCCGCAGACGACCCGGCAGCCGGTGGCCGGGCCCGACGGCCTGACATTCGTCGGCGTCGGCTCGCGGCCGGGCAGCTACGAGCCGCGGGGCGAGCTGTTCTGATCGCCCGCATCCTGACCTGGAATCTCTTCGACTCGAAGACGTCGCTCGACGAGATGCGCGCGCACCTGCCGCCGCTGCCCGACGGCGACCGCTGGATCTCGAACGAGGTGGAGGAGCGCCTCGGCCTCGTCGCGTTCGGCGACGAGCTCCCCGAGCTCGCCGACGTCGTCCGGCTGATCGGGAAAGAGCCGGAGATCGCCGAGGAGTTCGACGTCGAATGACCCGTACGGGCTCGACAGCGCTCGCCGCCGTCGCGCTCGGCCTGTTCCTCGGCTGCTGGTCGTTGCTCCATCACGGAACGCTCGGGCGCAGCCAGCTCGTCGACACGGGCACGTACTCGCACTACGGCGACGCGATCGCGGGCGGCGCCGTGCCGTACCGCGACTTCCGGCTGGAGTACCCGCCCGGCGCGCTGCCGATGTTCATCCTCCCGGCCTTCGGCCACGAGAGCGACCAGGCGGCGTACGACCGCTGGTTCGACCGGCTGATGGCGCTGTGCGGATGCCTCACGATCGTCGGCGCCGTGCTCGCGCTCCGCGCGCTCGGCGCCGGGCCGCTACGCACCGCAGCCGCACTCGGAACGCTCGCGGTGTCGCCCGTGTTGCTCGGCTCGGTCGTGCTCTCGCGCTTCGACTTCTGGCCCGCCGCGCTCGTCGCGCTCGCGGTCGCCGCGCTCCTGTGGGAGCGGCTCACGCTGGCGGCGCTCGCGCTCGGCGTCGCGATCGCGGCGAAGCTATGGCCGGCGGTGCTCGCGCCGCTCGCGTTGATCTGGATCTGGCGCACGCGCGGAGCACGCGAAGCCGCCGCGTGGGCGGTGTCTCTCGTCGCGGTCGACGTCGTGTGCTTCGCGCCGTTCGCGATCCTCTCCCCCTCCGGCCTCTGGGCCAGCTTCCACACGCACATCGCGCGCCCGCTCGAGCTCGAGAGCCTCGGCAGCGCGCTGCTGATCGCCGCGCATCACCTGTTCGGGACGCACCTCGCCGTCGTGTCGTCGTACGGCTCGCAGAACCCGTCCGGCACGGGCGTGCACCTGCTCGGCACGTTGACGACGGTGGCCGACGTCGCGGGCGTCCTCGCGGTCTGGCTCCTGTTCGCGCGCGGGCCTGCGACGCCCGAGCGCCTCGTCGTCCATGCCGCGGCGGCCGTGACCGTGCTGCTCGCGTTCGCGAAGGTGTTCTCGCCGCAGTTCCTGATCTGGCTCGTGCCCCTCGTGCCGCTCGTCCGTGGCAGACGCGGGCTCGTCGCCGGCGGGCTGCTCGCGGCGGCGCTCGCGCTCACACAGACGTATTTCCCGCGGCACTACTGGGCGCTCGCGATCGGCCTTGCGCCGACGCAGTCGTGGCTCGTGCTCACGCGCGACCTCGTCGTCGTCGCCCTCGCGGGGGTGCTCATGTGGCCGCTCCCGGACGAGGAACTCGTGGGCGAGGGCCGCGCGCGGCTTGCGGCGCTCGGGCGGATGCGTCCGCGACTGGACTAGGCCCAGCCGGCGACGATGCGCTCGATCTCGGCGCGCTCGTCGTCCCGGAGGCCGCGCAGCGGCGCGCGCACGTCCGGCCCGACGGGCACGCCGCGCAGGCCGAGCGCCGTCTTCAGGGCCGCGTGGAAGGGGAAGCGCTGGATCGCGGCGCGGAGCGCGCCGACCTGTTTGCCGCGCTCGGGCGAGGGGTCGCGCACGAGCGGCACGACGGCGTCGGGGAAGCTCGCCGCAAGCCCCGAGACCGCGCCGACGGCGCCGGCGGCGACTCCCTGCGGGATCAGCGCCTCGGCGCCGATGAACACGTCGAGTCCCTCGAGCAGGTACGGCTCGACCTTCTCCCACGGCGCGTCCGACACCTTCAGCCCGGCGAGGTTCGGCGCGCGCTCGCGCAGGCGCTCGAGCACCGCGAGCGGAATCGCGTAGCCGCTGCGCGCAACGAACTCGTAGCCGTAGAACGGAAGCGGCGCGCACGCGCGCGCGGCTGCCTCGAAGTGAGCGAGGAGCTCGTCCTCGTCGAGCGCGAAGTACGGCGGAGCGATCACCGCGACGGCGTCCGCCCCGAGCTGTGCAGCGTGCTCGGCGAGCGCGACCGTGTCGGCCGTCGTCTGCGCGCCGCAGTGCACCGCGACCTGGAGCCGCCCACTTGCCGCGGCGTGGAAGAGCTCGGCGACACGCTTCCGCTCCTCGACCGAGAAGAGCACCCCTTCGCCCGTGGTGCCGAGCGCGAGGATCCCGTCGATGCCGTGCCCGGCAAGGAACTCGACGTACGGCGCGACTGCGCCCTCGTCCAGCTCGGAACCGCCCGCGCACAACGGGGTGAGCGCAGCGGCGACGGCTCCACGCAGCATCCGTGTCACTCTATGCGCGTGGCGAGCCTCGATGTTGAGCGTGACGGAACCGTCCTGCGGATCACGCTGGCGCGGCCCGACCGGCGCAACGCGTTCGACGCAGCGCTGATCGGCGAGCTGGCGGAGGCGTTCGTCGACGTCGGCCGCGCGCGCGCCGTGCTGCTCGCCGGCGAAGGGCAGAGCTTCTGTGCGGGCGCGGACGCCGACTGGATGCGCACGTCCGCGGGGCTCTCGTACGACGAGAACGTCGCGGACGCGAACGCGATGCGGCGCATGTTCGAGGCGATCGACACCTGCCCGGCGCCGGTCGTCGTGCGCGTGCAGGGGCACGCCCTCGGCGGGGGCGCAGGACTCGTCGCGGCGTCGGACGTCGCGATCGCGGCGCCCGACGCGGTGTTCGCGTTCTCGGAGGTGAAGCTCGGGATCATCCCGGCTGTGATCTCGCCGTTCGCGCTCGCGAAGATCGGGCCGGGCGCGGCGCGCCGCTACTTCGTCACGGGCGAGCGCTTCGACGCGGAGACCGCGCTGCGCATCGGCCTCGTGCACGAGGTCGCAGCCGAACTGGACGCCGGAGTCGAGCGCGTCCTCGGCGAGCTGCTCTCCGCGGGACCGCATGCGGCGCGCTGGGCGAAGCGTCTCGTGCGCGAGCGGCCCGAGGGCCCGGAGACGGCACGCTGGATCGCCGAGCGCCGCACGAGCGAGGAGGGCCAGGAGGGGCTGAAAGCGTTTCTCGACAAGCGGACGCCGCGCTGGCGTCCCGACTGAAAGGAGATCGGAGATGCAGGGTGTGATCGTCGAGTTCCAGTACGGAGACGATTTCGACCGCGCGCGAGTCGACGGGATCGCGCACGAGGCCCGCTCACGGTTCGAGGGGATGCCGGGGCTGCGGCAGAAAGCGTTCACCGTCGACGCGCAGAACCGGCGCGCGACGAACGTGTACCTGTGGGAGTCCGAGGAGGCCGCGCGTGGATTCTTCAGCGACGAGCTCGTCGAGCGGGTCACCGGCCTCTACGGCGTGCGCCCGACCGTCACGTTCGTCGCGATCGCCGAGCTCGTCGACAACAGCTGACCTATTCCGCCGCCACCGGGTCGGGCCGCACGACGACCGTGTCGGCGATCGGGATGATCTCGGTGACCGGGAGATCGGCTCGCGTCGCGTGCTCGCGAATCGCCTCGGGACTGGACGCTTCGTAGATGCACACGGTGCCGAGACCCCCGGACTCCTCCGCAAGGACATAGCTGCGGATCCAGCGAATGTCGCTCGACATCTCGTCGTCGCCGACGGCGGTGGAGCGCGCCGCGGCTTCCTGCAGATCTCCAGGTGTCCGCCACCCCTCGCGGCGGATGATCGCGTACAGCTCCATAACCGTCCTTTCTGGTGCCTTGTCGCAGGATTGTCGAGCGTGGATGAGAGCAGCCGACTCGGGGAGTTTACGGGCGTGGCCGTCTCTTCAGGGCTTCTGCCGTGACGAGGGAGACCTCCAGCCGTTCTCGCCGCTTCGCCTCGTCACGCAGGTGACTCGTCCACTGGCGGCTCAGTCCGAGCGCGTTCGCCATCTCGTTCACGGAGACGCCGGCAGCGTCGGCCCGCTCGAGCAGGAGTCCGACCGCGTCGCGCCACGCCTGCTGGCCCGCGGCGATCTTCTGCGCTTCCCCGCGTGCCGCAGCGAGCGCCGCGAGCACGTCCGCACGTTCGTGCGCCAGCAGTTCGCGTGCGTGCCGGATCTCGTCGCTCGAACCCGTCATCTGTCAATCATGTTGACATATCGGTAAGCCTGCTTCCAGGGCGGCTCAGAAATCACCGCACGTGCCGACCCTGAGCTCGTAGATCCGCGTCGGCGGCATCTTGCCGATGTTCGCGTTGGCGGCGAGCGTGATTCCGTCCGGGGTCGTCCACTCCTCGGCGGCGGTCTGGCGGAGCGAGCCGTATGCGATTCGCGCTCGAGCGAGCGTGCTCCCGATCGAGATTCCCTTCGCGGTGCCAAGGCGCCGAAGTCGAGACTTCGAGGTGGGGAGCTCGTGAAGCGGCGGCGCTCCCAGCATCCGCCACCCGCCTCGTACGTACCGGTACCCCGAGAACGTGCCCAGTCGGAACTCGGCGACGAGATCGTTCCACTCGACCTCCGTATACCGAGGGCCGCATCCGGCATTGACGCCTCGCGCGCCGGGGGCGCCGAACAGCGCCGACAACTCGCCGACTGCCCGAGCCTCCGAGAGCCCGAACCGCACGGTGCCGATCCCGTTCGCTCGCAGGACGCCGGCTCCAACCGTGCCGTGTCCAGCAGGTGCCGACAGCGCCCCGAGCCCCGCTCCCGCGACCATCAGCGCGATTACTGCGAGCCTCATTGCGATACGCACGTCCCGATCGTGTCAGACGACGCGACGTCGACCGGTTCGGCTACACGGCGACGGGCGCGCCGCCCTGCTCCGCCGAGCGGTAGAGCGCGTCGATCGTGCGCGCCTGGCGGAGCGCGTCCTCGCGGCCGAGCAGCGGCGGCTCGACGCCGCGCACCGCGCGGCTGAAGTTGTCCGACTGGAGCCGGTAGCGGTCGACGCCCTCGATCTCGATCCGCTCCACGTCGCCGCCGCGCCGTAGCTCGATCCCCGGCTGTTCGATCGCCCACGGCATCGCGACGTGGAGCGACCCCTCCGAGCCGACGGCCTCCAGTCCCTGCCTGTCCGGTAGGTCGAACGCGCAGTCGAGCTGCGCGAGCACGCCGCCCGCGAAGACAAGCGTGCCTGTGAGCCGCATGTCGACGCCCTTCGGCGCGGGCACCTGCTGCGCGCTGACGGTCACCGGCTCGCCGGCGAGGAAGCGTGAGCCGCTCACGCAGTAGCAGCCGATGTCCATCAGCGCCCCGCCCTCGAGCTCGGGGTCGAGCCGGATGTCGTCCGGATCGCCGAGCGTGAACGAGAAGCAGGTACGCACGAGCCGCAGCTCGCCGATCGCACCGCCGCGGACGAGCTCGAGGAGCCGCTTCGACTGCGGATGCTGGCGCCACATGAACGCTTCCATCAGCAGGCGCCCGGCCCGGTCGGCCGCGTCGAACGCGCGCTCGACCTCCTGCGGGCGGCGCGCGAGCGGCTTCTCGCAGAGCACGTGCTTGCCCGCCTCGAGCGCGCGCACCGACCACTCGACGTGGTCGCCGTTCGGCAGCGAGATGTAGACGGCCTCGACGTCGGGATCGGCGAGCAGCGCCTCGTACGAGCCGTGAGCGCGCGGGATGCCCCACTCCTGCGCGTACTCGGCCGCGCGCGCCTCCGTCCGGCTCGCGACCGCGACGAGCTCGGAGTCCGGCGACTCGTTCAGCCCCGGGATCGAGGCCGCGTTGATCCTCGCCGTCGAGACGATCCCCCAGCGGACAGGTTCCACGGCGGCCAGCATAGGCTTCCGCGCGATGGCGATCACGAAGGTACTCGCCGCCAACCGCGGGGAGATCGCCCTGCGCATCTTCCGCACGTGCCGCGCGCTCGGGATCTCGACCGTCGCCGTCGCCGCGCCCGACGACCTCGGCTCGCTGCACGCGCGCTCTGCCGACGCGACGATCGAGATCGGCTCGTACCTCGACCCGGCCGAGCACGTGCGCGCCGCGCGCGCGAGCGGCGCGGACGCCGTCCACCCCGGCTACGGTTTCCTGGCCGAGAGCGCCGAGCTGGCGGAGGCCGTGCTCGAGGCCGGGCTCACCTGGATCGGCCCGCCGCCCGTCGCGCTGCGCGCCGGCGGCGACAAGCTCGCGGCGAAGGAGACCGCCCGCGCCGCCGGCGTGCCGGTTCTGCCGACGGGGACGCCCGAGCAGCTCGGCTACCCCCTGCTCGTGAAGGCGGCGGCCGGCGGCGGCGGCCGCGGCATGCGCATCGTCCGCGCGCCGGACGAGCTCGGCGAGGCGCTGGCCGCGGCGAGCCGCGAGGCCGAGGCGGCGTTCGGCGACGGCACGGTCTTCTGCGAGCGCTTCCTCGAGCGGCCGCGCCACATCGAGATCCAGCTGCTCGCCGACACGAACGGCACGGTGCTCGCACTCGGCGAGCGGGAATGCTCCGTGCAGCGCCGCCACCAGAAGGTGCTCGAGGAATCGCCGTCGCCGGCGCTCGACCCGGACCTGCGCGCGCGCATGAGCGACGCTGCCGTCTCGCTCGCGCAGGCGATCGGCTACGAGAGCGCGGGCACGGCCGAGTTCATGCTCGACGGACGCGACTTCTACTTCCTCGAGCTGAACGCACGCATCCAGGTCGAGCATCCCGTGACGGAGCTCGTCGCCGGCATCGACCTCGTGCGCGAGCAGCTGCGCATCGCCGAAGGAGAGCGGCTCGACCTCCGCCCGTCCCTGAACGGGCACGCGATCGAGGTGCGCTTGTACGCCGAGGACCCGCGCACGTTCCTGCCGCAAGCGGGTCGGCTCGAGCACCTGCGCCTGCCGGCCGGGGTCCGCGTCGACGCCGGCGTCGAGGAGGGAGACGAGATCGGCACCTCGTACGACCCCATGATCGCGAAGCTGATCGCACACGCGCCGACGCGCGGCGAGGCGCTCGACCGGCTCGCGCGCGCGCTCGCCCAGACCGAGGTGGCCGGCGTGACGACGAACCTGCCGTTCCTGCGCTGGCTCGTCGCGCACCCGCTCCTGCGCGCAGGCCGCACGACAACCGCGTTCCTCACGGAGAACCCTCCGCTCTCCGACGCGCCCGCGCGCGCTCCAGAGCCGGCGTGGCAGGGCGCGTGGCGCCTCAACCTGCCGCCGCCCCCGCCCCGCGCCGTCCCCGACCTTGCGGCCGCGACGCTCGAGCTCGACTCGGAAGGCGGGCCGGCCGCCCTGACGGCGCCGATGCCGGGCACCGTGATCGCGGTCCTCGTCGGGCCGGGCGCCGTCGTCGCCGCGCGCCAGCCGCTGCTCGTGCTCGAGGCGATGAAGATGGAAACGCCGCTCGTCTCGCCGTACGACGCCACGGTTCGCGCCGTCCACGTCGGCGTGGGCGACCGCGTGGCTGGAGGCCAGCTGCTGGTCGAGCTGGACGGTGCGGTAGGCTCGCGGCCGGGACCCGACCAAGGAGCGTGAGATGGCCGATACCGTCAAGGAGTACTTCGCAACCCTTGCCTCGCGTGCCGACGCGTCGAAGACCGCCGGCATGACCAACACGTACCTCTTCGACGTCGAAGGGGCCGGCCAGTGGTTCGTGGACGTCGACGACGGCACGATCACCGTCATCGAGGGCGGCGGGGACGCCGACGTCACGATCTCGACGAGCGAGGAAACCTTCGCGAAGATCGCAGCCGGCGAGCAGAACCCGACGAGCGCGTACATGACCGGCAAGCTGAAGATCAAGGGCGACATGGGCGCGGCCATGAAGCTCCAGAAGCTGTTCTAGCGCTCCGTGAACTACGAGCTGAGCGACGAGCAGGAGCTGCTCCGCCGCACGGTGCGCGAGTTCGCGGAGACGCGGATCGCACCGGTGGCCGAGGAGCTCGACCGCGAGTCGCGGTTCCCGTACGAGCTCGTCGCCGAGCTGGCCGAGCTGGGGCTGATGGGGATCCCGATCCCGGAGGCGTACGGCGGCGCCGGCGCCGACACGATCTCGTACGCGATCGCGATCGAGGAGCTGACGCGAATCGACTCCTCCGTCGCGATCACCGTCGCCGCGCACACGTCGCTCGGGACGATGCCGATCTACCTGTACGGCGACGAGACGCAGAAGCAGGAGTGGCTGCCGCTGCTCGCCTCCGGTGAAGGTCTGGCGGCGTTTGGGCTGACCGAGCCCGAGGCGGGCTCCGACTCCGGCGCGACGCGCACGCGCGCCGAGCTGCGCGGCGGCGAGTGGATCGTCAACGGCTCGAAGATGTTCATCACGAACGCGGGCACCGACATCAGCGCCTGCGTGACGATCACCGCGCTCACCGGCGAGGGCGAGGTGTCGAACATGATCGTCCCCAACGGCACGCCGGGCTACGAGATCTCGCCGCCGCTGCACAAGCTCGGCTGGCGCGCCTCCGACACGCGCGAGCTCTCGTTCAAGGACTGCGCCGTGCCTGAGGGCAACCTCCTCGGCGCGCGCGGGCGCGGATTCCAGCAGTTCATGGAGATCCTCGACAGCGGACGCATCTCCGTCGCCGCAATGGGCGTCGGGCTCGCGCAGGGCGCATACGACCTCGCGTTCGCATACGCGCAAGAGCGGCAGCAGTTCGGCCGGGCGATTGCGAAGTTCCAGGCGGTGCGGTTCGCGCTCGCCGACATGGCGATGGAGATCGAGGCCGGCCGCCAGCTCGTCTACCGGGCCGCCTGGCTCAAGGACGCAGGCAAGCCGTTCGCACTCGCGGCCGCGCAGGCGAAGCTGTTCACCGGCCTCCTCTCGAATCGCGCGGCGAACTCGGCACTCCAGATTCACGGCGGCTACGGCTTCATGGACGAGTTCGCGATCTCGCGCCTCTTCCGCGACCAGAAGATCCTCGAGATCGGCGAAGGTACGAACGAGGTCCAGCGCATGGTGATCGCCAAGCTGCTCGGGCTGTAAGTCCCGTGCTCCCGATCGCCGCCGTGATCGTCGCAGCGCTGTTGTACGTGCAGGCGAACGTGCGGCTCCGCCGTCGCGGCCGCCCCGACCTCGTCGGGTGGGACCGCGCCGTGCTCTTCGGGCTCGGGCTCGCGCTCACGCTCGTCGCGCTCGTCTCCCCGCTCGACCGGATCGCGGAGGACAAGCTGCTGTCCGCGCACATGGCGCAGCACGTGCTGATCGGCGACGCGGTTCCGGCGCTGCTGACGGTTGCCGTGCGCGGCCCGCTCCTCGTCTTCCTCCTGCCGGTCTCGGTGCTCGCGCCGCTCGCGCGCAACCACCGCTTCCGCCTCGCCCTGCACACACTGCTGCGCCCGCGCGTCGCCTTCGCGCTGTGGGCGTCGAACCTCGCGATCTGGCACGTGCCGTACCTCTACGACCTCGCGCTCCGCCATCAAGTCCTGCACGACTTCGAGCACGCGTGCTGGCTGCTCGCCGGCCTGCTCGTCTGGTCGCTGCTCGTCGATCCCGGCCTGCACGGACGGCTGAGCGTCGGCGGCCGCATCGCGCTCGCCGCGGCGATGTTCGCCGCCGGACAGGTGCTGACCGACGTGCTCGTCTTCAGCTTCCATCCGCTCTATCCCGCGTATCGCGGCGCCTACGGGCTGTCCGCGACCACCGACCAGCAGCTGTCGGGCGTCGTGATGATGGCCGAGCAGCTGCTCACGCTCGGGACGCTCGCCACCGTCCTGCTGCGCGCGCGGGTTCGTTCGACGCGGCTCGCGACCGCGTGAGCGCGACGAGCTTCTCCTTCGAGCCTCTCTATCTCGTCCTCGCCGCGCTCGCTGCGCTGCTCTACGTCCGGGCGGCCCGGCGCGAGCGGCCGTCGCGCCGGCGTGCGATCGCGTTCACGATCGGCCTCGTGCTGATCGCCGCGTCGCTCAACTCGCCGCTCGAGAACATCGCCGCGCACCGGCTGCTGCTCATCCACCTGCTCCAGAACGGGCTGATCGCCGACATCGCGCCGCCGCTGCTGCTGCTCGGGCTAACGCCCGCGATGCAGCAGGCGGTCGCGCGCCGCGGCGGCGCCCCGTTCGCAGCGCTCACGCGTGCCCGTTTCACGCTGCCCGCCTGGGTGCTGGCGTGGTACGGGACGCACATCGCGGGCTTCTACAACTGGGCGCTCGACACCGGCTGGGCGCTCAACATCGAGCACGGGCTGCTGATCCTCGGCGGCCTGCTCTTCTGGTGGCCGATCGTCACGCGGCGCCTGTCGGTGCCGGCCGGCCTTGGCTACCTCGGCGTCGGCTTCGTCGTCTCGTCGTTCCTCGGGCTCGCATTCATCTTCTCGAGCCGCCCGTTCTACGCGTTCTACGAGCACACGCCGCGTCTCTGGGGGCTTTCGCCCGTGCGCGACCAGAACCTCGGCGGGATCCTGATGAACGCCGAGCAGACGCTCGTCTTCCTGATCGCGATCGGCTGGTTCATCTGGCGCCTGCTCGAGGAGGAGCACGTCAGCGGGGCGGGCGAATCTCTCTCGGGGCGTTGAAGCTCAGGTAGCGGTCGGTCATGAAGTGCGCCGACGCCGTCATGTGGAGCACGCGTGGCAGCAGCGTCTTCCGGTCGAAGCTGACCGTGAAGAACGCGGGAATCGTCGGGTCGGCGAACGAGACGGTCACCGCGCGCGCGGTCTGGGCGAGCACGTGGGCGTTCGCCGCGTAGTCCCACTGCGTCGCCGGCTGCGGCAGCGGCGTCTGCTGCGACTCACGCCAGCGTCCGCCGGGCGCGTCGCGGTCCCAGCGCCGGCCGCCGATCACGATTCCGGCTGCGCCGCCGACGATCGCGTACGAAATGCGCGCCGGCTGCTCGAGCACCCAGCGGGTGACGATCGAGTGCGCCGGGTCGGAGGCGAGCCGCTCGCGATACGAGACGCTGCGGAGCGCGCGGTAGACCGTCCGGGCCCGGCGGACGAGCGCGTCGGCCGGCGGCGCGCTCTCCGGCACGGCGAACGAGACGCGGCGGGGCACGCCGAAGCCGACGATGGCGACGGCGACGCTGCGCCCCGGCGCAGCGCGAACCGCGTAGCAGCCGCTGCCGCACGGCGCCGCACGCCGGCCCTGGATCCGCACGTCGAGCCCGCTCAACCCGCCGCCGGCGGGCGAGAGCACGAACGCCGTGACGCGTGACCGCTCCACCGCGACGGCCACCCCGAGCGGGCCCGCCTCGCGCGCGAGCACGATCGCGCCGGGTGGCGGCGGTGGCGGCGGCCGCGCCGGCTCGGCCGCCCGTACCTGCGTGCTCGGCGCCGCAAGCGCGTTCCGGCCCGGGCGCAGCTGCACGAGCACCG
>Ga0208849_1001405_pt1 | contig 16918 bp, 18 predicted proteins | sample NGESurdeep072012_10_FD_184470 | JGI IMG/M metagenome (GOLD analysis project Ga0208849, IMG submission 184470) | Arctic peat soil microbial communities from Barrow, Alaska - NGEE Surface sample 53-3 deep-072012 (SPAdes) | ecosystem: Environmental > Terrestrial > Soil > Wetlands > Peat ...
GTCCTCGCGCGACGCTTTCGACGCAGCCAGCGTCTCTAGCTCCTCGTTCATCGTCATCAGCTGGAAGATGCCGATCCGGCCGCGGTACCCGGTCTGGTTGCAGCGGGGGCAGCCTCGCTTGCGGTAGAGCGCCATGCCGTCGGTCATCGCGGCGACGTCCGGCGAGACCTTCGCCTTGATCAGCTCGGCGACCGACGGCGTGTACATCTCGCAGCAGTGCGTGCAGAGCTTGCGCGCGAGCCGCTGCGCGAGCACCGCCGTCACGGCCGAGCCGGTGAGGAACGGCTCGACGCCCATCTCGTTGAGGCGGGTCAGCGCGCTCGGAGCGTCGTTCGTGTGCAGCGTGGAGAGCACGAGGTGACCGGTGAGGGCCGCCTCGATCGAGATCTTCGCGGTCTCGCCGTCGCGGATCTCGCCCACCATCACCACGTCGGGGTCGGAACGCAGGATCGAGCGCAGCGCCGCGGCGAAGGTGAGGCCGGCGCGCGAGTTGATCTGCACCTGGTTGATCCCCGAGAGCCGGTACTCGACCGGGTCCTCGACGGTGATGATGTTGATCTCGGGCCGGCTGATCTGGCTCAGGCACGCGAACAGCGTCGTCGACTTACCGGAGCCGGTCGGGCCGGTGACGAGCAGTGCGCCGGTCGGCCTCAGCACGAGATCGGAGATCAACTCGCGCATCGCCTCGGACAGGCCGAGCTCGATCAGCGTCGGCGGCTTCTTCGACTTGTCGAGCAGACGCATGACGATCGACTCGCCCTCGACGGTCGGCAGCGTCGCGACACGGACGTCGAGCATGCGCCCCGCCGCGGCGGCGTTGAGCGAGATGCGGCCGTCCTGCGGCTTGCGCCGCTCGGCGATGTCGAGCTTCGCGAGCACCTTCAGGCGGGTGGTGACGCCGGCCATCATCCGCTTCGGGATGCGCTGCATCTCCTGGAGCACGCCGTCGATGCGGAACCGCACGACGAGCGCGTCCTCCTGCGGCTCGAAGTGGATGTCGGAGGCGCCGTCCTCGGCTGCCTGGAAGATCACGGAGTTGACGAGGCGGACGAGCGGAACGTCCGAGACGCCGTCCTCCGCCTCGAGGTCGGTCTCCTCCTCGGTCTCGACCGCGATGTCCGCGTCGCCGTAGTCGGCGACTGCCGACCGTGCGCCGTACGCCTCGGAGGCGCGCGAGAGCTTTTTGATCGCGGCGAAGATGTCGTCGCTCGAGGCGACGCCGAGCTCGATCGAATGGCGCGTCGCGAGGCGGAGCTCGTCGATGCCGTGGAGGTTGCCCGGGTCGGCGATCGCGATCCGGAGCGTGTCCCCGTCAAACGCGTACGGCATCGCGGCGACGCGCTCGAGCACGTGCAGCGGGACGAGCTTCGCCGCGTCCTCGTCCAGCTCCGTGACCGAGAGCTCGACGAACGGCATCTGATGCCGCGCCGCGTGCATCTTCGCGATGCCCTCGCTCGTGGCGACGCCTTCCTGGACGAGCGCGGCCCCGAGGGAGCCGATCTGCTGCGCGACGGCAGCTGCGAGCTTGAGCCTGTCGCCCGGGACGAGGTTCGTCGCCGTCAGCAGGTCGACGACGAGCTGGGCCGACTCGTTGATCCCGAACGGCGAGGCCGCGGCAAGCAGACCCGGGTCGGTACCGGGGCTGCGGAGCGACGGAATCTCGATATCCCGATCGGTCACGGGCGGAAGGTGGTGGCGGGTGTCACGTTCGATCCCTCGAACGAGTTATCGGCACAGAGCGGCAGATGCCTTAGGTGGAACGAATCACCCTGTCGACCCCCCGAAAAGGGGGGCCCGGGGCTATCTGCCGATGCTCCAGTACCAGTGGAAGATGGCGGGCCCCGCGAACAGGGCCACGAGCGAGCCGAGGGCCAGGAAGGGCCCGAAGGGGATCCGCATCTTCCGGGCCGCACTCCCGTGGCGCACGAGGAGGACGATGCCGGGGATGACGGCGGCGACCATGCCGATCATCAGGGCGACGCTGACCGTTCGGCCGAGCGCGGCGCCCATCAGGAGTGCGAGCTTGACGTCGCCCATGCCCATGCCCTTGGGGTAGGCGAGCGCGGCGGCGAAGAGGAACCCGGAGGCGCCGAGGGCGCCGAGCGTCCACTCGACGCTCGGATGGAGCGCCGTGTTCGCCGCGAGCACGATCACGGCGGCGGGGAGCACGATCGTGTTCGGGATGATCCGATGCTCGATGTCCGTGGCGGAGACCGCGACGAGCGTGAGGCAGAAGAACGCGGCCACCGCGGCCGAGCCCGTCAGGCCGAACTTGAGGATGCAGCCGGCCATGAGCAGCGCCGTGACGAGCTCGACGGCCGGATAGCGGAACGCGATGCCGGCGCCGCAGTTCCGGCAGCGGCCGCGCAGCACGAGCCAGGAGACGAGCGGGACGTTGTCGTACCACGCGATGTCGTGCCCGCAGCTCATGCACGCCGAGCCGGGGTAGACGATCGAGCGGTGCAGCGGCACGCGCGCGGCGACGACGTTGAGGAAGCTGCCGAGGACGAGACCCGGCGCCAGGGCGAAGGCGGCGATGGCGGTGTCCACGCTCGGCCTACTTCGAGCGTGCTTTGACGTAGCTCAAGGCCTGCGTCGCGTCGCCTTCGCTCTTCGCGCCGATCTGCCAGAGCGACTGCGCGTGGGCGTCGACTCCGATCAGCGTGTCGAGCGCCTGGGCGCCGTGCCACCAGCCGAGCTTCGCGCCGGCGACGATCCAGTCGTTCTGGTAGAGCCAGTACTTGACGCTGGCGGGCGTCGGCTTCGTGTGCGTGGTCAGCCAGGCGCCGAGGGCGAGAGCGCGATCGGGCAGCGGCATCTCGTCGAGCGGCTCCTTCTTGCCGCCGGTGACGGTGAACGCGGCCGGGCGGCTCTGCGGCCACGTCGACGGCGTCTTCGCCGTCTTCGCCGTGACCGTCTTGGCGGTGGTGGACGTCTTCGCCGGTGCGGCGGTTTTCTTCGTCGCGGGCTTCGTGGCGGCCTTCGCGGCCGTCTTCGTCGCGGCCTTGCCGGCCTTGGCGGGCTTCTTCGCAGTTCGAACCGCGACCGGGCCGAGCGGGTTGCCGGCGAGGTCGGCGGGCTCGACTGCGGTGGCAGCGTACGGCGAGACGTCCTCCGCCTCGCCGATCTGGCCGTAGGAACCGTTGCGCGCGAGCGTGAGCGTGATCACGGGCGAGCCGGTGTCGACGAGGCGCGTGCCGGCCGCCGGCGACTGGCCGACGACGGTGTTCGCGGCGAACCCCTGCACGGAGCCGGCGACGCGCCACGCGAAGCCGTCGTCCTCGAGCGTGCCCTTCGCGAAGACGAACGCCTGCTGTCGCACGTTCGGAACGACAAGCGGCGCCGGGGGCGCGGCGGTCGTCAGGGCAGGTACGGCGCCGGTGTTGGGCACGCCTTGCGAGGCGGCCCAGGTGACGCCAGCCGTGGCGGCGATGCAGACGACGACGACCACGACGACGCGAGGAACGAAACCCCGCATGATCCGGCGGTAGTCGACGTCCAGCAGCCGTGCGATCCGGTGCAGATCGATGTCCATCACCTCAGGTTTCGGCACGAAGCGCCTGAAACTCAAGAGCCGGCGCGGCTGAAGAGCACGACCGGAGCCGAGGATTCCGGGGTCGAAGGGACGATTGCGAACACCGGGCCGGTGCCTGTCGGCGCCGTGTCGGCGGCGAGGAAGCGGAGCGCGTTCGAGGAGGTCCCCTGGGCCGGCGCGTCCTGCCAGCTGAACGCGATGCCCGCGAAGCTCTGGAACCAGCCCTCCTGCTGGGGCCACTGCGTCGGCGGCTGGAGCTGGAGATGGAGGTGCGGGCCGGTCGCGTCCCCGGTGGCCCCGACGAGGCCGAGCGACTGCCCGGCGGTGACGGAGCCGCCCGTGACGATCCCGGGCTCGAGATACGCCATGTGGCAGTACGTCCAGATCTGCTGGTCGAACGTCTGGAGCGTGAGGCCGATGCCGCAGGTCGGGTCGGGGGCACTCCACGCGCGGAGGACGACCCCCGTGCCGAGGGCGTAGACGGGAGAGCCGGCCGGCGCCGCGATGTCCACGGCCGGGTAGTCGTGGTGGCTGTGCGAGACCGAGACGGCGCTCGGGCCGCCGCCGACCGGGAAGACATAGCCGTTGAGGTACGCCGGGGCATCGAGGAGCGGCGAGGCGGCCGGGTCGAACGAGGCGGGCGCAGCCGTCTGCCGGGCCTGCGTCAGCTGACCCTGGGCGGTGGCGAGCGCGGCCGCGCGCTGGGCGACGAGCGCCTGCGCCATACTCGCCCGCTCCGAGGCGAGGCCGGCCCGGCGTTCGTCGTCGAGGCGGTTCGAGAGGAGCGTCTCCGCGTTCGAGCGCTGCGTCCAGCGCGCCTCGACCCGAAGCGCCGCGGACGCCAGCGTGCGCGCCGCCACGAGCTGTCCGCTCGCGGCCGCGACCGCGTTCTGGGCGCCGTCGAGGCTCACCTGGAGCCGGTCGAGCAGGAACACGGTCGAGCTGTTCTGCGCATAGAGGTTCGCGAGGTCGAGCACTTCGCTCACGTACCAGTCGGCGTGGTTGTAGGAGAACACGGCGCGTGACAGGTCGGTCGCGCCGCCTGCGGCCGCGAGGTAGCGCGCGGCGGAGAAGACCGCGTCGTCGGGGTTCCACGGGTCGGCGATGCCGTCGCCGTTCGCGTCGATCCCCCACTCCAGCCAGGTCGACGGCATGAACTGCATCCAGCCGATCGCACCGGCGGAGCTCGGGCCCATGTTGCGTCCGAAGTTCGACTCGACCTTGTTGATCGCCGCGAGCACCTGCCACGGGATCGAGTACGCGGCGCCGGCGCGCTGCCAGAGATCGAGCAGCTGGGCCGACGAGAGCAGGTCGGGCACGGCGGGCGGCACCGAGAGCGACGCCGGCATCGCGACCGAGCCGGGCAGGTTCGGCGCGGCGAAGGTGGGCAGCGAGAGCGGGGTCGACAGCGTGAAGCCGGGCCCCTGCGGGGTCGAGACGATCGCGAACGTATCTGCACGAGCGGCGGTGCCGGCGAGCGTTGCGAACAGGAGCGTCAGCGCGAGCGGAGCGAGGCGGCGCAGCAGCATCGGCTCACCCGGCCGGGACAACGCGCAGGCCTTCTTGCGGCTCGGCCTCGACCGGCGCCTCCGGCGCGGCGGGCTTCTTCACGGTCGTTCCGCCCCGCACCGGCGGCGCGGCCGCCGACGCGTCCGCGTGGCGCTTGCGCTTCGCGGCCTGCTCGAGCTCGACGAGGAAGTCGTGGCGGTTCGAGGCAGCGTTCGCGGCGGTCTCCTTGTCGACCTTCCCCGAGAGGACATGGTCGATCAGGGCCTGCGTGAACGTCTGCATCTGGAAGAACTCGCCCTCGGCGACGGCGTCGGTGATCTCGTCCGCGTGGCCTTCCCGGATCAGGTCGGCGATGCGCGAGTTGTTGATCATCACCTCGACCGCGGCGACGCGGCCGCCGTCGATCTTCGGCAGCAGGCGCTGGCTGATCACGCCCTTGAGGACGCCGGCCATGATCGAGCGGATCACTTCCTGCTTCTCCGGCGGGAAGAACTCGATGATGCGGCCGACGGTCTCGGCGGTGTCGATCGTGTGCAGCGTCGAGAGCACGAGGTGGCCGGATTCCGCGGCCTGGAGCGCCGTCTGAGCGGTCTCCGCGTCGCGCAGCTCGCCGATCAGAATCACGTCGGGGTCCTGGCGGAGCGCGCGGCGGAGCGCCTGGCCGAACGACTCGGTGTCGAGTCCGACCTCGCGCTGGTTGACGATCGAGCCGTGGTCGGGATGGAGGATCTCGATCGGATCCTCGATCGTGATGATGTGCTGGCGCCGCGTCCGGTTCATGTAGTCGATCATCGCGGCGAGCGTCGTCGTCTTACCGGAGCCGGTGGCGCCGGTGACGAGGACGAGGCCGCGGTGCTCCTCGGCGAGCTTCTGGACGCCGGGCGGCAGGTTCAGCTGCTCGAAGTTCGGGACGGTCTTCGGGATCACGCGGAAGGCAAACGAGGTGGCGCCGCGCTGGCGGTAGGCGTTGACGCGGAACCGCGGCAGGTCCTCGTCCTGGTAGGCGATGTCGAGGTCACCGGCCTCGTGGAAGAGCCGGAGCCGCTCGGGCGAGCGCGCGCCCACAAGGTTCAGGACGGCCTCGAGATCGGCGTCGTCGAGCGGCTTGATGCCCTCGAGTGGTCGAAGCTCGCCGTCGCAACGGAGGATCGGCGGCTGGCCGACCTTGAGGTGGATGTCACTGGCGCCGAGTTCCACGGCGCGCCTGAGCAGACCATTCAGATCCATAAGGACTCGATTGAGGGATCGGCTCCGGGGGGCCGCGACTTTAGGTTTAGAAGGCCGCGGCGCGGTACGCCCGGCCCGGGTCGCCGGCGCGCCTCGCGATCGCGTAGAGGAGCGCCACTGCGCTCTTTTCGACTCCGCGAGCGGCTCCGGGGTGGCCGAGTTCGCCGGCGAGGAGCTTTTCGGCTGTGCGGAAGACGACCGGGAGGCGGGCGATCGCGAAGGTCGTGCGGGGGAAGCGGTCGAACGCGACCTTGGCGCCCCAGCCGGCCGCGGTCAGGGGCGTGATCCGCCGCGCGACGGCCTGCTCGTACGGCTCGAGCCCCTGGGCGCGGCCGGCGAGCACCTCGAGCGCTGCGTCGGCGACGAGCTGGGAGCTGAGGAAGGCCTCGTAGAGGCCGTCGCCCGAGAAGGGGTCGAGGAGGCCCGCCGCGTCGCCGATCAGGGCGGCGGTGCCGCGGGCGAGCCGGGTCTGCGGCCGCCGCATCGGCAGCCGGTATCCACGCATGCCGGTGGCGGCATCCGGGTCGAGGCCATGCGCCTCGCACAGCCGCCGCAGCAGCGTCCGCAGGTGCGGGCCCTCGCCGGCCTCGCCGCCGATGCCGATGTTGACGTGGTCGCCTTTGGGGAACACCCAGCCGTAGCCGCCGCGGACGGCGCCGATCTCGAGCACCATCGTCCCGGCGTAGCGCCCGTGCGGCGCGGCGCCGTATGGGATGTTCGCCTCGAGTGCGACGCCGTGGACGATCTCGGCGCCGAGCCCGAGCGCGCGGGCGGAGATGCCGTTGCAGCCGTCGGCGCCGATCACGAGCCCGGCCTGGATCTCCCGCCCGTCGACGCAGAGCCCGTCCGAGCGCACGTCGGCGACGGTGGCGCCGTCGCGCACGTCGGCGCCGGCCGTCGCAGCCTGCTCGAGGAGGAAGTGGTCGAGCCGGCTGCGCTGTGTCATCAGCACGAGCGGCCTGCCGGCGCGGCGCTCGAAACTCCGCCCGTACTGCAGGCGGCACTCGAGCCGTTCGACGCGGTCCTCGACGACGGGGTCGAGCGGAAACGGGAGCAGCCGCGCCGCGCGCATGGTGACGCCGCCGCCGCAAGGCTTGTCGCGCGGGAACACCGCCTTGTCTACTAGTAGGACGCGCGCGCCCGCGCGCGCGAGATGATAGGCCGCGGACGATCCGGCGGGCCCCGCGCCGACGATGGCGACGTCGAACCCCTGCACGGCACAAAGCTACAATGCCGTCCCCAGGGGGTGTGCCCGAGCGGCCAAAGGGAACGGGCTGTAAACCCGTCGGCTCAGCCTACGGAGGTTCGAATCCTCCCGCCCCCATGCAGTGTTGTCAAAAATCAACGCCTCGCGTCCCGCTGCCCGGAGAGACGCTCGAATGTGCTCTTCGGCGGAAAGATGCAGGCGAAGGCGATCGCACTTGATCAGCGCCGCCGGCGCTGACGCTCGAGGCTGTCGAGGATGAGGTCGAGTCCGAACTCGAATTCGGCGCTGTAGTCGTAGCCGGGCTTGAGGATGTGCTCGATGGTGAACTCGTAGAGGTGGGGGTAGAGCTCGCGGGGGAACTGCTGCACCAATCCGAGTCCTAATCGCAGACGACCAACGCGTCGTCCGCGACGGCCTCACGATGCTCGTCAACCTGATCAACGGCGTCGATGTAGTCGGCACCTCCTCAGACGGCCTCGAGGCGATCGAGCTCGCGCTCAACGAACGCCCGGACGTCGTGCTCATGGACCTGCGCATGCCCGAAATCGACGGCGTCGAGGCGACCCGCCGAATCCGCGCCAGCCTCCCCGACACCCAGGTTCTCGTGCTCACCACCTACGCAACAACGACTCGTCACCGCGATCCTCGACCCCCATCCCCTCTCCGACAGCACCAACCAGACGCTGCCGGACAACCGCACCCCACGAGAGGCCGAAGTCCTCAAACTAATCGCCGCCGGCCTCTCCAACGCAGAAATCGCCGCGACGCTCGTCGTCAGCCACGCGACCGTCAAGACCCACATCAACCACTTCCTCACCAAGACCGGCTCCCGCGACCGAGCCCAAGCCGTCCGCTATGCCTACCGCCACCGACTCACCTGATTTGGGTTTCCCCGTGGCTTCCCGTGGACACCTTGCCGCGGATCACGAACGTGAGTCCTGATACCGGTCCTGTCCGCAGATCTGACGGTCGACGTCCTGTCATGGCCCGATGGCAAGCATACCCCTAAGGGGTATGTTACCTTGCGTGTATGGAGACGTCATCACCCGCAGCCGCGCACGGCTATTTGCCGCATAAGCCTGAGCTGTTGAAGCGGCTGGCTCGCATCGAGGGTCAGGTGCGCGGTATTGCTCGGATGGTCGACGAGGAGCGCTATTGCATCGACATTCTGACCCAGCTGGCTGCTGTCGACACCGCGCTCGAGGCTGTCGGCTTGAAGGTGCTCGACGAGCATGTCAAGCACTGCGTTACGCGCGCGCTCACCTCTGGTGATCCGAAGGAAGCCGAAGCCAAGACCAACGAGTTGCTCGATGCCGTGCAGCGCTTCGCCAAAACGAGGTAGCTGATGATTGTCTTTGCCTCTGTTGGTCACGGGCTCGTGCATGCCCTGTCTTTTGCTGGCGGCATGACCTGGGAGATTCTCTGGGCCCTGATCCTCGGCTTCACTCTTTCGGGCGTCGTTCAGGCCGTGGTGTCGAAACGTGAGATGCGTCGGCTGATGCCGGACAACTCTCCAAAGACGCTGCTCGTCGCCTCTGGTCTTGGCGCCGCATCGTCTTCTTGCTCCTACGCATCGGTTGCCCTGGCTCGGTCGCTCTTCAAGAGGGGGGCGGACTTCACAGCCGCGATGGCCTTTGAGTTTGCCTCGACCAACCTCGTGTTCGAGCTCGGGATCGTGATGGCCGTCGTCCTGGGCTGGCAGTTCGTACTCGGCGAGTTTGTCGGCGGCCCACTAATGATCGTGCTGCTCGCCGTTCTCTTTCGGATCTTCCTCAAGAACAAGCTCGTCGATGAGGCCCGATCCGAAGCCGACAAGGACCGTCTTGGTTCGATGGAAGGTCACGCCGAAATGGACATGTCGGTCGACACTGACGGCTCCTGGTGGCAGCGCCTCCGCAGCCCCGCCGGCCTCACCGCCACCGCCGACTACTTCGTCATGGACTGGGCGGCGGTCTGGAAAGACATCGCCGGCGGGCTGCTCATCGCGGGCGCACTCGCTGCCTGGGTGCCGCACTCTTTCTGGCAAGGCCTGTTTCTGGCCCATCACCCGACTCTGGCCAAACTGTGGGGCCCGCTGATCGCGCCGCTGGTTGCGGTCATCAGCTTCGTCTGCTCAGTCGGCAACGTCCCTCTGGCCGCCGTGCTCTGGAACGGCGGCATCAGCTTCGGCGGCGTGCTGACCTTCATCTTCGCCGACCTGATCATCTTGCCGATCCTGCACATCTACAAGAAGTACTACGGCTGGAAAATGGCCGGCTTCCTCCTCGTCACGTTCTACGCCACGATGGTCGCCGCCGGACTGATCGTCGAATTTCTCTTCCAAGGCCTCGGCCTCGTGCGAACTGCCCGCAACGCCAAGGTCGTCGAGGCCAGCGTCACCTGGAACTACACGACCTACCTCAACATCATCTTCCTGGCCCTAGCCGCCGCCCTGATCTGGCGCTACTTCAAATACGGAGGCGGGCTCAAGATGCTGCGGATGATGAGCAAGCCGATGTCACACGACCACGACCATCACCAGCATCACGGCGCCGTCGGGTCATCGATCTGACGCTCGATCAACACAGCTAGATCGAAGTCCGCGCAGCCGCACTAAGAGGCTCTCACATAATGACGTTCGTCGATCCGGGCGCAATCGGCGAGTGCGATGCAAGGACGCAGAGAGGCTCGATTAAGGGCTTTCCCCGATGCGTCCGGGTCGCGGCGGCCGCATGCTCGTTGTAGAGCGAAAGGAGTGTGATGTATCACTCGATGGACGGTGGGAACTGGGTCTGGATGTCTTTTGCGATGGTCTTCGGACTCGTCGTCATCGGCACAATGATCTACGCCGCTGTGAGGCTTGCGAATCGGCCACCCACCGATCCCAAGAGTCACGGGTGAGCCGGACGGCGGCGGAGAAGTCGACGAACGCCGGGAATCGGCCCGAACAACGCTGCGTGTTACACCGGAGCGCTCACCTTGTCCGAAACGGACGCAGGGCCGCCGAGCCGACGCGCTAGAGGTACACGACCGGGCGCACTCACATCGATGAGCGTGCCGGCTGGCCGAGACTTCTCATTCATCCGTAGGCGTCGGGCTACGCTCTTCGAGTGGCCGACCGGCTTGTCCAACTGACTCCTGTTGCTGCTGCCGAGCCGCCGGCCCGGGTGCTCCTCCGCCGCGGGTTGCGCTTGGAGTACGCGACGCTTGGCTGGAACGTCGTCGGCAGCGTCGTCGTCATCGCCGCCGCGTTCGCCGCGCGATCGGTCGCGCTTGCGGGCTTCGGCCTCGACAGCCTGATCGAGATCCTCGCCTCGTGCGTCGTCGTCTGGCAGCTCAAAAACGAGGGTCACGACCGCGAGCGGAGAGCGCTCCGGCTGATCGGCGTGGCCTTCATCCTGCTCGCCGTCTACATCGGCGCGCAGTCTCTCTATGTGCTCGTCGCCGGGTTCCGCCCACACCAGTCACTGCTCGGGATCCTCTGGCTGGCGCTGACCGCGGTCGCGATGTTCGCGCTCGCCTACGGGAAGTCGGCCACCGGCCGCGAGCTTCGCAACCGCGTGCTCGAGACGGAGGCGCGGGTCACGGTCATCGACGGCATACTCGCGATCTCGGTCTTGGTCGGGCTGAGCCTGAACGCTGCCGCCGGCTGGTGGTGGGCCGACCCCGTAGCGGCCTTTGTGATCGTCTACTACGGCCTTCGCGAGGGCAGAGCCGCACTCCGGGAAGCGACGCACTGATGGCCGCTCACGGTGGACATGCCGGTCACTCGCACGGGATCAAGGAGGGCGCCGACTCGAAGCGCCTCGGGATCGCGCTGGCGCTGATCGTCGGCTTCATGGCCGTCGAGGTCGTCGTCGGCATCCTCGCCCACTCGCTCGCCCTGCTCTCGGACGCCGCTCACATGCTTACCGACGCCGGTGCGCTTGCACTGTCGCTCGTCGTCATCCGACTCGTCCGACGGCCCTCGGGCAGCAACCTGACCTTCGGCCTCAGGCGCGCCGAGATCCTGTCGGCGCAGGCGAACGGCGGCACGCTCCTCGTGCTCGCAGGCCTGATCGTCTACGAGGGCATCCATCGTCTCGTGCGACCGCCCGCGGCCGAGGGGAAGGCGATCCTCACCGTGGCCCTCGTCGGCATCGTCGTCAACCTGGCCGCGACCTGGCAGCTCTCGATGGCGAACCGCGAGTCGATGAACATCGAGGGCAGCTTCAAGCACATCCTCACCGACCTCGTCGCCTTCGTCGCCACTGCAATCGCCGGCGCCGTGATCGTCGCCACCGGCTGGACGCGCGCCGACGGGGTCGCCGCCCTGTTCGTCGCCGGGGTCATGCTCTGGGCGGCGTACGGCCTCTTGAAGAAGTCGGGCCGCGTGCTGCTCGAAGCTGCGCCTCAGGGGATGAGCGCTTCCGAGATCGGACGCGCGATCGCCGCCCACCCGCACGTCGCCTCGCTCCATGATCTTCACGTCTGGGAGGTTTCCTCCGGCTTCCCGGCACTCTCCGCCCACGTCCTCGTCCGCGTCGGCGACGACTGCCACGGGATCCGGCGCGATCTCGAGACGATGCTGCGCGAGCGCTTCGGCATCGACCACACGACGCTGCAGGTCGAGCACGAGCAGGAGGAGAAGCTCCTCACCATCGACCCGAAAGCGAGCACAGGCCCGGAGCCCGGCCGCCGCCCGCATTGACGAGACCTCGGCCGTAGAGCTCACGCCGGGCCAGAGAGTGCGTCGGTGAGCGCGTCGATGCCGGCGAGCTTTCCGGCCAGGTCCGCGCTGAGATGGTGGCGGGCGGCGAGCGCGCCGGTCGCGGTGTACGAGGCCTTTGTCTGTCCGTCGTCGTCCCAGACGACGACCTTCAGCGGCAGGTCGACCGCCGCGAGCGGCGAGGCAGCCATCACCGGGGTTCCCGCGGCCGGGCTGCCGAACAGCACGAGCACGGTCTCGCGCAGCTGGAGTCCGGCCTGCTCCGCCTCGCCGCGCTGGTCGATCACCGCGAAGAGCTTCAAGCCTCTGGCGTCGAGCAACTCGGTCAGCCGTGCGACCGTGTCCGCGACCGAGCGGGGGCTGAGCTTCGTGACGACGTCTGCCTCGTCCGGTGCGGGCTCGAACACGGACATCTTCGTCGACCTCCTTTGATGGAATGCGCTCCGTTGAGACCGTTCGACAGGCACGCGGAGCGATCGTGCGGCTCGATTTCGCGCATGCGACGAAGACGGTGCTCCTCGCCATGGCCGGAGTGATGGCGGCGGTCGCCATCGTCGGCCTCCCGCCGCGGCGTGTCAGGCCGAATCGGGAGGGCGCGGCGGCCGCTCCGTCGTAAGCGGCTACCGTGACGGCATGGCACCGGTGCTCGTCTACGACGGCGACTGCGCGTTCTGCAGCGCCTGTGCGCGGTGGATCGCTGCACGCTGGCGCGGGCCGGAGCACGCAATCGCCTGGCAACAGCTCGACGCCGAGCGGCTCGGGCTCACGCTCGACGACGTACGGAGCGCAGCGTGGTGGATCGATGCCGACGGCCGCCGCTCGCGCGGGCATCTCGCGATCGCGCATGCGCTGCGCGCGGCGCCGGGCTGGCCGTCGCTGCTGGGACGCATCCTGCTCGTGCCGCCGTTCCGGTGGCTGGCCGCGTCGTCGTATCCGCTCGTCGCGCGCTGGCGCCACCGGCTGCCGGGCGGCACTGCCGCCTGCCGCTAGCCGTCCTGCGTGTCCGGCCCGGGCCAGGTGTCCGAGAGGAGATAGCCCTCGGGGAACGGGTCGCTCGGGTCGAGCGTCACCTGCGTGACGCCGGTGATCCACGCGCTGCCGCGGATGGCGGGGACGATCGCCGGGCGGCCGCCGACGCTTGCCTCCGCGACGATGCGACCGTCGAACGTCGAGCCGATCACGGACGCGTGCGTCATCGCGTCGCCGACGCGCATCAGCCCGCGCGCGTGCAGCACGGCCATGCGCGCGGACAGGCCGGTGCCGGTCGCCGAGCGGTCGAGCCGCCCGGGTGCGACGACGACGGCGTTCTTCGAGACGGCGTCCACCCCGCGCCACGGCTCGGCGATCTCGACGATGCTCACGCCGGCGATGTCGGGATTGTCGGGGTGCGCGCACGGCAGCTGCTCGCGCGCCGCAGCGCGGATGCGCTCGCCGGTGAGCGACAGCTCGCGCGCCTCGGACGGCACGAGCGCGAATCCGAGCGCATGCGCGTCGGCGATCGCGTACCACATGCCGCCGAACGCGATGTCGACGGTGAGCGTTCCGAGCCCGTCGACCTCGAGCGTCGCGTCGAGCCGGACGGCGAAGCACGGGACGTTCGTGAGTTCGACGCTCTCGCAGCGCCCGTCGCGGCAGGCCGCCGTCACCTCGACGACGCCGGCGGGCGCTTCGAGGCGTAGCGTCGTCTCGGGCTCGCGCATCTCGACCATGCCCGTCTCGAGCAGCACCGTGGCAACGCAGATCGTGTTCGACCCGGACATGGCCGGGTACTCGGTCGGCTCCATGATGATGAACCCCGCGTCGCAGTCGGCCCGGGACGAGGGCACGATCAGGTTCGCGTGGACGGCGACGCTGCCGCGCGGCTCGCGCAGGAGCAGCCGGCGGAGCGAGTCGTCGGCGCGCAGCGCCACCATCTGCTCGAACACCGTCGCGCCGGGCGGCGGCAGCACGCCGCCGACGACGACGTTTCCGACCTCCCCGCCGGCGTGGCAGCCGACGACCGTGAGCATCCGGCGAGCGCGCATTCCGGCCGACCCTACACCGGCTGGACTTCGAGCCCTGGCCCTCACAGGATCGCCGCCAGGTGACCTGCGGACGCCTCCCACGTTGCACAGCGGCCTCCTCGGCACCTCGATCGTCCTCGCCGTCACGATGTCGGCGAGCGCTGGAACCGGGCGCAACAACGGGGATCCCGAGCTACAGAGAACTGAAGCGTGCATTCGCGCGGCCGGACAGGCGATCGCGAGTCTCGAGAAGGCCAACGGATACAAAGAAGCAGCGCTGGTGTTTGTCGAGAGGGCCGCCGCTCGACCGCCCAAACCCTCGGTCAGTCCGATCTTCGCCGTGTTCCTGCCGAAGAAGCTCGCGACCAAATACACGCTCCACGTGGGTTCGAACAGCGGCGGCGCGGGTCCCACCTTCCGGCGAACCCTGACCCTGAAGCAGATCGATCCGGATAAGTCGAGCCCCGAGGGCTTCCAATCGGTCAACCCCCGCGCGCCGAACTACGCGAGCGCCGCGTTCGACGCGAAATACAACAACCGCGAGCTCACAGGCGGACTGCAGACCACCACGATCGCCGGCACGGCCGTCTACGTGTGATCGGGGCTCTTGGACGCGTTCACCTGGTATCACGGCGACGTCGGCTCCTACCCGGGAAGCAACTACGGGTGCGAGCACACGAAGATGGGCGCGCGCGGCCACCAGGGAATCGTCACGGTGGTGGTCACCGACGGCCACTGGGTTTGCACAGCGTCGATCGACGGCACGAACCTCAGCGAGAAGTCCGTCGAGGGCGAGAACCCGGTCTGCAAGTACGACCCGTAGACGGTCGGCGCCGAGAGGTGCTTCCAACTCCGAAAGCGGCTACCCTTGCGGCCTTGCCCTCTTAGCTCAGTTGGTAGAGCACCTCCATGGTAAGGAGGGGGTCGACGGTTCGAGTCCGTCAGAGGGCTTATGCAAAGGTCCTGCTCCTTGGGCACTTTCGCGGCCGAGGCGCGGGCGCGAAACACCCCCAGCACTAGCCCGGGCAACTTCTAGGCAACATCGTGATCTCGACCGCTTCCACGAGAGAAGTCGAAACGAGGTTTCCGTGAGCCACTTGAAGCCTCGGCCGCCGAAGGACTGCGGGCCGGCACAGCCATTCGCCACTCACTTCAAAGACGTCCTCACCGAGAGCCACAGGGAGGCACTCCGGGCAGCGTCGGTGATCTATCTCGAGGAGTGCTATGACGCGCTCCGGTCTACGCCTCCGGAGGCGAGCTTTGAGGACACGGCCATCACGGCGTATCTCCCTCTGCGTTACGCGCACTACTACGACGGGCTGTTTGCCAAAGAGTGGACCACGACGGTGGCCATCGTCGGATGGAAGCTCGCGCAGCGTGGACGGCCAAGGTTGGCGTGCGTAGCCGAGGAGCTTGCACTCAACGCCATCGTCCGTGAGGCGAACGCGTACCTCGAGATCCACGACCAAGAATCAGACACTGCGGCATGGGATGACTTTCGCGACTTGGCGTTCGAGGACGAGGACTACCGCTATCTGTTCGACCCAGCCTTCGACGGAATCGAGAGTGATGCGGAAGCCGCGGAGCGCCTCACGCTGGTCGGCCTGCCATTCCCGGAGTGGTTTAAGCCGTTCTCGCCGACGGAGTCCGGCATGCCGCACCCGCTGTGCCTCGAGTAGGAGCCAGCCGGCTAAGCCCGAAGCGGCACGCGAATGACCCCCAAACCGGACGAGTCGATGAGCCCTGATGCAAGGTGGCAGAGCATGGTCGGCACGTATCAGGGCCTTGTGGAGTACGCCGCACTCTGGCCTCGTCATACGGCGGTTGAACCCGAAGTTGGCGAGATGCTTCAGACGTGTCGGGCTCTCTTCGCGCACTCCTATTTCGTTTATGAGTTCGGGCCGGTCGCAGTTGTTTGGTCCGTGTTAGCCGTTGAACGCGCACTGCGCGACCGTCTTGGCGAAGAGGCGACACAAGCCGACGGCCTTACCCGGCTCATCGGGAAAGCTCAAGGACGCGGATGGTTTACTCGGGAGCTAGCTGATGGCCTCCGCGCCGGGGCGGAGCTTCGCAACCGTTTCACGCACGGCCGGATGTACGGCGTCTTCACGCCAGCGATGGTCGCAGGAGCGCTCCCCGAGACAGCCCATCGTGCGGTCGTCCTCCTCTATGAAACCGACGATGGACAGCTCGACTCATCTGCGACGTGACTCACACATCTAGCCCGAAGATGCGACCGCACGGGCTTCTCGAATCGAGTTACTCGCATCGACTCGTTCGGTCACACCGACTTCTTCGATCACATGAGCGTATGTGCTGAACAACGTCTGCAACGTGTGCCCCAGCCGGCGCGCAATCTCGGCCGGGTTGTTTTGCTCAGCGATCAGTAGAGACGCATAGCTATGCCGAAGATCGTAAGGCCGCGCGTCGGATAGCCCGACGCTCTCTGCGGACGCCGCAGTCACAAAGCGACGTCTACGCCAGTTCCTAAAGTCGTGATCTGACCATGCTTGTCCGTCATGCCTCGGAAATACGAGCGAATCGTCAGACACGCCGGCAGACGCAGCACGCCAGACCTTGAGATCCTCGACGAGAGCAGCGATGAGTGGGACTGTTCGGGCTTGCCCCGTCTTCGTGGTTTTTTCCTTACCAAGAGAGATCGCTTTGTCAACCACCAGTGTCCTACTACCGACATCCTTCCATCGGAGCGCCAGAGCCTCGCCGGGGCGCAGCCCCGCGTAGGCCAATAC
>Ga0208849_1001406_pt1 | contig 16913 bp, 13 predicted proteins | sample NGESurdeep072012_10_FD_184470 | JGI IMG/M metagenome (GOLD analysis project Ga0208849, IMG submission 184470) | Arctic peat soil microbial communities from Barrow, Alaska - NGEE Surface sample 53-3 deep-072012 (SPAdes) | ecosystem: Environmental > Terrestrial > Soil > Wetlands > Peat ...
CGGTCCCGTTGTGGTCTGCCCATCGCCCTGCTGTATCTGCTGGGGCGACGGACCACTTCCACAGGGTGGGATTCTCGGTGCGGAGCCCAAAGCCGATCCGGGCCGCGCCGCGGGCGCGTTCAGGCCCGAGGCCCGGCTCGGGGTCTCGGTGCGTGACACCAGGAAGAGAGCAGAGAGCAGAGAGCAGAGAGCGAGAGCGTGGGCACACGTCACCGGATGCCGGCCTCCGTGGCCAGGCCCGCTGGGCCCGAAGCGGTCTCGTATATGGCGAGCCACGATCGGCGTTGCGTCCTGGTGGTCGGCGCGGCAGTGATCATCGCCGTGGCACTCCCCGGGTCGATCCCCTCAAGCCGCACCGTGCATATCGACGGGTCACCAGCCGACACATCCACAGCAAAACGACGACCCCGGTGAGTTCGGTCAGGGCTCCACATGGCCGGAACTACTCCTGGCAGGGATGATTGCACCAAGGTCCTGAGGCGATCTGCACGCCGTAGGAGATGCCGGCCACACACGCCGGGGTGAGACTTAGCCGCCGGCCACCGCGCGAAGCTCGGCCACGGAGTCCCGCATGACGTCGGCGAGGTCCCGGTCGTCGCCTCCGCTCGACCACCGCTCGATGGCGACGCGCAATACCGCCATGCCTGCATCGCCAGCCAGGCTGGCTTGGGGCTCGCCCACGCCTCTGTGGTGCAGGGCTATTGCCACCGCGGCGGCATAGTCGGCCAGTTTCGCCAACTCCCGCTCCCGCAGCTCGGGGTTGGCGGCGATGACGGCGTGTCGTTGGCGGGACAGGTCCCGGCGGAACTCGCCGAGCATGGTGGCGGCGGCGGCGAGTCCGCAGGCAACAGCGTCGAGGGGTCCGGCCTCCGGGGGCGCCCCGGCCACGCCGTCCACGATCCGCTCTTGGAGGAGGGCAGATCCACCGAAGAGCACTTCTCGCTTGTCGGCGAAATGCCGGAAGAAGGTGCGCTCGGTCAGCCCCGCCCGGGCCGCGATCTGCGCGGCCGTGGTCTGGTCGAATCCCCGCTCGGAGTAGAGAGCCAGAGCCGCTTCCTGCAGCCGCCCCCGACTGTCCGGCTGCCATCGACCCATGTCGCCATCCTAAGCGTTGACAGTCACTGACATCGGATCTAGGTTGATAACAGTCACTGACATCAACAACGTGTTCCCCGGAGGTACCCATCATGAGAATCTTTGTCACCGGCGCATCGGGCTGGATCGGCTCGGCCGTCGTGCCCGAGCTGCTGGGCGCCGGCCACGAGGTGGTCGGCCTGGCCCGCTCCGAGGCATCGGCGCAGCGGCTGGAAGCGGCCGGGGCCATCGTGCAGCGGGGCGACGTCGACGACCCCGACGGCCTGGCCAAGGCGGCCGCCGACTCTGACGGTGTCATCCACCTGGCCTTCCAGCACGAGGTGGCCTTCGGTGGCAACTTCGCCGCTGCCGCCGCGGCCGACCGACGGGCGGTGGAGGCCATGGGCATGGCCCTGGCCGATTCCGACCGGCCCTTCGTGCTCGCCTCGGGCCTGCTCGGGCTGACAGCCGGTCGGGTGTCCACCGAGGACGACGGGCTCGTGCCCGGCGCCGAGGTTCGGGTCAACCCCGCCGGGCGCCGGTCGGCCACCGCCCTGCTCACGCTGTCCCTGCGGGGCATGGACGTCCGCTCGTCGGTGCTGCGCTTCCCCCCGACGGTCCACGGCGCCGGCGACCACGGGTTCGTGGCCACCCTCGTCGGCATCGCTCGCGAGAGGGGCGTGGCCGGATACGTGGGTGACGGCACCAACCGCTGGCCGGCTGTGCACCGCTCCGATGCCGCCCGCCTGGCCCGACTGGCCGTCGAGGCCGCCCCCGCCGGCTCGGTCCTGCACGCCGTCGCCGACGAGGGGGTCCCTTTCCGGGAGATCGCCCAGGCGATGGGCCGTCACCTCGGCCTCCCGGCGGTGTCAGTGCCCCCCGCCGACGCCGTCGAACACTTCGCCCACCTGGGCCACTTCGTCGCGCTGGACAGCCCCGCCACCGCGGCGGTAACCCGGGAGCTGCTCGCATGGGAGCCGACCGGGCCCGGCCTCCTCGAAGATCTCGAGCAGGATCACTATTACGGCTAAGACAAACTCACCATCCGGGCAAGATGGGGCGGTCTGAGCTCAGCCGGGATTGGCGCCGCTGGCGACCATTCCTCCACATGACTACGGGACGCTGACGCGGCCAATCGGTTCGTTGAGGTGGTCAGCGATCCACATCGCGCCGTCAGGACCGGCCGTGATACTCACTGCCCCGCCGATGCTGGAGTCGTTGTACGTCGATATCGTCCCATGGGTCGTGATCCTGTCTGTCACGTTCGTGAACCACAGGGCTCCGTCGGAGCCACTCGTAATGTCCACCAGGTTGTGGTGGTTCGCGCCGTTACCAATCGCCATTGCCAATGCTGGGGTCCGTACCCATGCACTGGACATGCACAACGTTGTCCGGACCTGCGAGTTGTTCCGGAGTTTTGGGAGATCGACTCAACCACTCGCCACGCCTGGTCGATCGAAATGGAGCACCCTACAATCCGAGTGATGTTTCCTACACGCATCTGGGTGCGGGGCCTCACCTCAACTTGCGGGAGATCCGACAACGTGTCTTTCGGTCTGCGCTCGCGACCAGTTCGGCTCGGGACGACCCTGATCGCCGGAGGACTGTGCGTCGCACTCGCGAGCGCATCGGGACTGGGTTCGACCGAGCAGGCGGGCCGTGCACCGACGACACCAACCGGGCTCGCCGCCGCCAAGGCAGGCGCGACGCGGTCGGATGGGACGGTCTCGACATCCCCATCCACATCCACGGCGACGCCAACCTCGTCCGTCCCGACACCGCCCACCGCTTCGACCTCGTCTGCTCCGTCAAAAGCGCCCGCCCCCGCCAACAACGCCCTCCTCATCTCGAAGTCGATCCATCGGACACACACGACGACTACGACCACGTCAACTCCCAAGCCGATTCCGGGAGCGTCGACGGCCAACGCCAGTCTCAGCTTCCCCATCCGGGCCGCGTTCTACTATCCCTGGTTCCCCGAAGGGTGGGATCAGCAGGGCCTTAACCCCTTCACGAGATATCACCCCTCGCTCGGCTTCTACGACTCGAGCAACGCCAGCACCGTGGCCACGCAGATCAGAGCCATGCAATACGGTCACATCCAGGTAGGGATCGCGTCGTGGTGGGGGCAGGGCTCGCACACCGACCGGCGCGTGCCCCTGCTGCTGCAACAGGCGACCGGGACCGGGTTCAAGTGGACGCTCTACTACGAGGCCGGAGGAAACGCGGTTCCCTCGGTGCCCGGCTCACCCAACCCGTCCGTCACTCAGATCCGATCCGACCTGGCCTACATCAAGGCGCATTACGCCTCTGACCCGAGCTATCTGCACGTCAACGGCAAGCCTGTGATCTTCGTGTACGGGGCCTCGGGCCAGAACTGCTCGAAGACAGCAACCTGGGCGCAGGCCAACGCGGCCGAAGGCTTTTTCGTCCAGATGGACATCCTGTCGATCGGAACCAAGGCCTCCCTCGCCTGTCCCAACCAACCCGACGCCTGGCACTTCTACAGCGGGCACAACGGTTCGATCGGCTTCAACGAGAAGCCGCCCTTCGACTTCACCGTCAGCCCCGGCTTTTTCAAGGCCAACGAGTCCACCCCCCGCCTAGTGCGCGACTCCGCAGCGTTCACCGCCAACGTCAAGACGATGGTGGCGTCGGGGATGCCGTGGCAACTCGTCACCTCATTCAACGAGTGGGGCGAAGGCACCGCAGTCGAGAGCGCCCAGGAATGGGCCAGCCCGTCGGGATACGGGACGTACCTCGACATCCTGCACGCCAACCCCGGCTGAGTACGGCCCGCCCCGGGCCCGAGTCGCAGTCGCTACGGAGTCAGCTTGAGCACGACTCCGCCCGCGTTCTGGGCGAAGATGTTGCCGTTCGAGATCGACGCGCCCGAGTAGCAATTCACCCCACCGGGGAAGGTAACGCTCCCCAACTGCGCGCCGGTGCTGGCATTCACGGTCACTACGGCATTGTGGATGCAGGCCACGACGACGCCGTTGGCACCGGTCACCGGGCCGATCGCCGGGCCCGAGGCGAAGCAGTCGGACCACATGATCGCCCCGGTGGCAGGATTGAGGGCGCGCAGGCTGGCACCACAGGATTGCGTGCCGATTGTGGCCTGCCCGCCGACCACGTAGAGCCGCGTGCCGTCGTAGGCCATGGGTGAGATGTTGCCGGTGAAAGACGGGTCGGCGCCGCCCAGGGCCGTCGACGTCTGCCAGATGGGCCCTGCCGCCAGGTTCTGGCGGTCGAAGGCGAAGATGTTGCCGTCCTTGTTCCCCACCGCCACGAGATGGCCGCTACCCACGCCCGAGTCGTCGTAGATGGTCGGCACCGAGCCGAAGTCGCTGTCGGACACCTGTTGGGCTTCCGGGAGATGCCAATGCCCGACGAGGTTCAGGTTGGCGTCCACCTCGTCGACTGAAGTCTCCAACTGCCAGCCCGTCACCCCCTCGGCCGACCCGGTGCAACCCTGCACCTCGGTCCCGGTGGCGAAGAAGATGTGGCCGGACGAGTCGACGCTGGGTGATCCCCATAACCCCCCGCCGATACAGCCGTTGGGGGCCATGAGGAATGTCGCTTCGATGGCCCCCGTCAGGGGATTGATTTTGAAGAACTGCCCTTGAACCAAGGGGCAGTCTCCGTAGGACGCGATACCGGTGTAGAGCGCCCCGTTGTAGAGCAGCGGAGACACGAAGGAGAAGTTGTTCGGAAGAGCGGCCAGCTGCGTCCTCCACAAGATCCCTCCGGTCGACGCATTCAACGCGTAGAGAGCCGCATCACCCCCCGACAGATAGACGACGTTGGTCGTCCCGTTCACAGTGGCGGCTGTCGGGGAGCTGACGACACCGTATTGCGAGCTGTTCGGGCACGTTGCCACGGGCCCGTCGGTTCCCAGGTAGGTCGACCAATATTGAGACATCGACCCCACGTTCAAGGCGGTCTCGTACCCGCTGTTCGAGCCGACGAAGACGTGCCCGAAGGCGGCGACGGGAATCGACGACTGGATGGTGCCCAGGCCGGTTGCCGACGCGGCCATGCTCAGGCTCGACGCGGTCGAGGTCGAGAGGGTGGTCTCGGCGCTGTTCCAGTCACTGGCTGAGGTGATGTCGTTGTACATCGACCAATCGCCGGCGCTGGTGTCGCCCGTGAGGGTGCTCCCGGCCGGGAACGGCGACGTGGCGGGAACGATCGGTGCCGACGGTACCGACGAGGTGCCGACCCCGACGCTGTTCTGGGCTGCCACTTTGAAGGTGTACGTCGTCCCGTTGGTCAACCCGGTGACGGTGCTCGACGTCGCCGACGCTCCCACCGTCACCGGCGTGCCGCTGGGAGCGGGGGTCACGATGAAGTCGAGGATGGGGTACCCGCCCGTGTCGATCGGAGGGGACCACGTCACGGTTCCCTGACCATTGCCCGGTACGGCCTCGATGCCCTTGGGCGGCCCCGGGGCAACGGGGGTGGGACGCGGCGTGACGGGGTTGGACACGGGGAAACTGGCCAAGCCAGCGCCGGCCGCGTTCACGGTTTGCACCGTGAAGGTGTAGCTGGTGCCGTCGGTCAGACCGGTGACCGTGGCGGACGTCGCTGGTGCGTTGACGAAGGCAGTAATCCCACTGGGCTTGGAGGCGACCCGGTAGCCCCACACCGGGGCGGACCAGACGTTGGGGGTCGGCGCGGTCCACGAGACGACAGCGGCGGCATCGGCGACCGCGCCATTGCCGGCCGCGGCCGATACGGCCGACGGTGCGACACCCAGCCCGGGGCCGGCCGTGGTCGACGACCACAGCAACGTGCCTGTCACTGATTGGATGGTCAGTTGGCCGAGATCACCGATCGTCAGGAAGGCGCCGGGACTGCCGATCGTGTTGCTGGCCCACAGTGGAGTGTTGGCGGTGTTGTAGATCACGAGGTTGCCGTCGGTCTGCACCACGACTCTGGCGCCCGGCGAGCTTGTGCCCGATGACCACAGCGTGGACCCGTCCACGCTGAATTCGACGAGGTTCCCGCCGGTCTGCATCGTCAGTTGGAACTGCTCACCGTCGGGAAGTGCTGGCGACATGATCCACTGCCCTCCGGTCAACTGACCGTTCACCGGCAGGGTTCCCGGAGGCCCCAAGAACATCCCCGGTCCCCACAGCGCCACGCCCGACGCCGAGTCGATCACCAGCTGTCCCAGGCCGTTGATGGTCACGGTCGCCCCGGGGTTGCCGGACGTGTTGCTGGCCCACAGCGCCACCGCGGTGGTGCTGACCACGACGAGATTGCCGTCGGTCTGCATCACGGCATGGGCACCCGCCGATGACGTCCCTGACGACCACAGCGTCGTTCCCGACGCGTTCGTCTCCACCAGGTTGCCACCGCTCTGCATCGTGAGCCTGAACTGGTTGGCCGGCGTCGCCGTGGTGGCGCCGGAGCTCAAGATGATGCCCGAGGGCATGGTCCCCGGCTCCCAGAGCACCGAACCCGACGGGGCCACGATATCGAGCTGTCCCAGGCCTCCGATGCTCAGGTGCGCGCCCGGATTCATGGCTGTGTTGCTCGCCCACAGCGCTACATTGGCGGCGCTGTAGACCACCAGGTTGCCGTCGGTCTGCATCACGGCGTAGGCACCGGTGGACTTCGTTCCCGATGACCACTCGGAGGTTCCGGCGAGGTTGCGTTCCACCAGGTTCCCGTCGGCCTGCATGTTGAGCCGGAACTGCTCGCCGGGGAGGCCCTTCGACGACGCCGAGGCGAAGATCGCACCCGCGCCGTAGGTTCCCGGTTCCCAGAACGGCACGCCGTTACCGGTGTTGATCGAAAGCTGGCCGAGATCGCCGAGGCTCAGAAACGCCCCTGCGTTACCGGCCGTCTTACTGGACCACAGCGGCTGGGTGCTCGTCGAGTACACGACCAGGTTGCCGTCACCTTGCATGTCGACGGTGGAGCCAGGCGACGATGTGGCCGATTGCCACAGCACCGTTCCCCCCGTCGTGCTCTCCACCAAGTTGCCGCCAGTCTGCATCACCAACTGGAACTTCCCGTTGGGTGACGAGAGCGCTGCCCCCGAAGTGAGAACGCCGAGAGGGGGCAGCTCACTCGGGTTCACCGTCGTCGCCGCTCCCACGCCGCGGGGGACCAAGGCGTCGCCTGCCCACACGCACGTCATGGCCAGGACCAAGAACACGACGATCTTGGTGGCACCTGCGTGCTGCTTGGTGATACCCGTGTGACTCCGAGCCGACATTTTCATGACGGCGCCCCCTTCCCCCTGAGCACCTGCACTGATCAACCTGAGAACTGCATCGAGACGATGTTCGAATATCCGGTGGGCACACCCGACGACGGCACCAACCACGCCTGGAAGAAGACAGGATCCTGTTGCGCCTGCACGCCGCTCACGGTGAAGACGACCTTTCCGGTGCGATCGGTCTGCCGCAGGACCGGCGTTTGCGCCTCGGCTTGACCGTCGATCGATGCCTCACCGGGCAACAGTCCGTCCTGTGAGTAGACGATTTGCCCGAGCGCCACCGTTACACCCTTGGTGGCCCGCGACCCGCCGATCTGGTTGACGAGCTGGACCGTCAATTCAGTGCTCGTGCCCAAGCGCACGGGCCGGTCGACGCCTTGCGGAGTCAGGAACGCGCTCTCCGTTGGTGGTCGGATCGTCGACGAGGTCGCGATCTGAGCCGGATTATCGGAAAATGCGTCGACGATGAATCCGCCGTTCATTCCCGGCATGGACTCCGTATTGGGTGCTTCGAGGTTCTCGACGGCAGTCGCATGGGGGCGGATCGTCAACGGACTGTGATTCGAATACCAAAAGCTCGTCTGTTGACCGGCCGGCGTGATGGTGAAGTGCGGTGTGACCGGAGATCCGGAGTGATTCGTCACACGAACCGCAAGATGATCGATGCTTTCGAGCTGGCCCGTGGAGCGCTCTCCCACCACCTGGAGGCTCAAACTCGGTTTGAGCGTCAGCGCGGCAACAAGACAGGCCGCGGTGGCTGCCAGACCGCCCGCGAACACCAGACGCGCCATCCTCCACCCTTGCGCGGTGGTCTCTCGGACCGTCGTCGTGCCGACCAGGATGGCCGGCACCATCATCAGCATGTAACTGGCGAAACTCCGATTGGGCCAGAAGAACGCCAGCGGGAGGAGCGCGGGCCAGACGCGCTTTGCGGTCTTGTACCAACCGAGGTACACGCCCAATGCGACCACGACGACGAGCACGCTCGCATAGGTGTAGAAACGGAGTTGGCCGCCTAGATGCTCGAACATCGTAAGCCCCACTAGGCCTTGACCAGAGGGGATCAGGTGTGCCTCGAGAGGGGTCAAGACGCCTCGCACCCAGGCCGTGGGATTCATCACGAGGAACGGAAGGTTGACGACTGCGAACGCCGCCAGTGCGAGAGCAAGATAGCGCGCAGCCATGCGAAACCAGCTCTGGCCTCTCTGATGCGCCTCGATGGCCACCCCCACGACCAAGAACGGCACGGCGAACCACGGTGTCTGCTTCACCGTGGCGGCCAGGCCGATCATGATGGGTCCGATCCACCGGGCCACGGACTTCTCGGTCGGGTCGCCGAAGCGATCCCAACGCCAGTACGCCACGATCAGGAACGGCAGATAGATCGAGTCCGACACACCGCCTGCGATGTACCCGAGGTAGAGGAACTCCGTGGCGATGGGAATGACGACCCACCTCACCTGGGAGGGCAGCAGGCGCCAGCCCAGGAACATCGTGACGACCCATGCCAACACGTCCACCACGACAGCGGCCTGCATGCGCAGTCCGGCCCACAACGCGGGCACATAGGCGAGGAACGACCCGGCCGGGTACGAGACGCGCGACACCTCCTGACCCGACAGCGTGTAGGTGTGGTAGATGTCGGGAACCTGGAACATGTTGAGCGCCGGGGCCATCGTGTGCGTGTACGGATTGAGGCCATGGAACAGGAGCAATTGCGCGGCGTATTGGTCGAAGGCGATCTCGTCGGTTCCGTACGACGGCTTGCCCAGAACGAGGAGATAGCAGCGCGACAGAATTGTAAGCGCAGCACAGACCAGCAGTGTCACCTGCAGCCACTGGGGAACGGCGCGACGGCTCCATATCAAAACGAGGGCACCCAACGCCGTCAGCTCGGCAACCAGTGAGATGGGAAGGATCCAGGCGACGAGCACCGAGCCCGTCCATGTCTCGATACCTACCAGGAGGAGCCATGCCGCTGCCGCACTCCAACCCACGAGGACGCCGAGCGAGTCCGTATCCTGGCGGTACGGCCGAGGAATGACGGTTGGTTTGAAGGTAGTGGCGACCTGTTCGTCGACGTGCCAGTGAATGTCTTGTCGGGCGGTCGTAACCGGGCGGGGTGGGGTCAGCAGCACTGTGGTGCCGTGGCCCCCATCCATGCGCAGCTCGCCGTTGACGATGGCAGATCGACGTCGTCCGGAGACGCGCGCATGTTGGGGGCGGCGGCGGTGGCGCGCCGGATTCGCCGGAAGCCGCTCAATGAGATCGCTGAACGTCAACCGAAGCACCTCGCCGCTCGTGGCGCTGGCGCGCCCATCGGCGGGGCGGCCGGCGCAGACGTCTCGTCAGAACCGTGAAGGCGTGTGCTCATGTGTTGGGAGAAAGTTGGCTCTAGCGCCACTCATCGAGAAGCCACTGGTACTCGTGTCCGAACCAGTCGTGGTCTCGGAAGAACCCATGGTGTGCGTGGTGATCGGAACCCGACTTGTGCGGGGACGTGATGACGAACGCGGAGGTGGCATCGAGCGGAACGGTCACTTGTCCGTCGTTGATGGGCAGGTGCGCCAGGATGCAGTGGTGCTCGTCGTCGACGTAGAAGACCTTCGAGTTGGGGGTGATCTTCAGGCTCGAAAGGGTGGCGCTGGAGCCGGCCGCGAAATCGTCCTGGCGGTTCTTGCCGTCGAGGGCCGAGATCGCAAGTCCGATGACCAAGTCCTGGCCCTTGAGCGAGACGCAGTCGGGGACCGACGTCACCGCCTCGACCACCTCGTCGGATGGCAGCGCGCCCCCAGGAATGACGATCGTGATCTTGGTCAGGCGGTAACTGCCGAATATCGATCCACCATCGGACCCGATGGTCTTGGCCATGACGATGTTCCCGAGGGTGCCAGAGCCTCCGCTTCCATAACCGCCGCTCGGACCGTATCCACCGTCGACCGCCCAACTACTCGGGGCGAACGACGTCAGGCCAGCGATGATGAGCGCGGCAAGAACACCGACTTTGAGGTAAGAGGACCGGCGGCGACCTCCACGCCAGGATGCAGTGAGCGCCACCGACCATCGTCCTTTCTGTGGTTGCCGTCTACGCCCGTCGGATCGAAGGTCCGATGGCAGTAACTCAGTCCCTTTTCATAGTGCGGTGTGTGACATCACGCAATCGTTATCTCTTACCGCGCATCGCGCGCACCACCGTGTGATCTGTGCTGATTGGTGCAGATGTTGGAGATGAGCCGACGGATCTGGAGATTGTCACGTTCCCGTGGCGAACGGTAGCCGGAAGGGAGTTCGTCCGTTCTCCCAGTGCGGTTGGGCTAAATGGCCTGAATTGCATTGTGGGACCTCGAGAATTCATTCTCCAGAAATCACTCGAGGCCCGTATGCATCATTGGTAGCTCTGGCCCCAACCCACCAACACGTCTTCCGCGTACTGCCTGCATCTCCCAAATTCTGACTATGTGGATTATCCGGTACGAGCGCGCGTCGGCGCACGTTGCCGAATCGATCGTCCCTCGCGAGTGGCGGGTGTGGAGAATTAACAGTGACGAAACAGTGGGGGATCCGCTGAACGTGTTGCCGGGGCCCCGGAGGCGCTTGGTACGGCGACGAAAGCGCTCGGGTTGCGGTCCTCTGGCTGTGGGCTCGACACCCACGTCGGGTCGATCGACAAAATCGCCGCGCCGCCTGACAGCGTGGCCGAGATGTGCGCGAGGTCCCGGTACCACCCCCTGAGCGCGCCAGCGGGGGCGAGATCGTGATAGTTCCGGAGAGCGAGCAGGCCGCCGAACCACCGGCGCCTTGTGTCGCCGACGCCGCTTCGGACGTACACACGAGTATGCGGACAACCATCGTCGACGCGAGAAGCCATCGCATAGCGCCTTGGCCGGCCACCAACGTTGAGGTGAGACGCAGGTTCACCATGTCCCCTCGCCCCGCCAGGGATCGTGATTCGGAGTATGCCTCAGCTCCTCTTGAACGCAGGAGCGACCCTCACCGTGTGGGTGCTACCAGGCGCCAAGGCCGTCCCAGGCGATGGCAGGCAGGGGGCCGGCTACGAACCCTCGGCGACCGCTTTGACCTGTTCGAGGGTTCGAAGCATGTCGCGACGGTTGCGACGCTCTCGCAGGAACCCGCCGAGCGGCCGCCAGATCTTGATCAAGAGATGGTCGCCGAGGTCGAATGACTCTGTGACGTCGGTGCCTCCGGCGTCCGTGGCACGAAATTCGTAGCGCCAGGTGTTCACCGGCCGGTCGTTCATGATGACCGCGAACTCGAAGACCTCACCGGGAACGCACTCGGTGATCTTGCATGTGGTCCAGTAAAGGACGGGCCAATTCTCGTTGCGCTTCACGTGGCCCCGGTACTGCGCGCCGACCGCCGGACCGGTGGCGCCGTCGATCCACTCGGCCTCGATCACTTCTGGGCTGTAGTCGCCCATCTTCGTGATGTCGCTGACGAGCCCCCACACCTTGTCCGGCGACGCGTCGATGTGCACAGTGACCGCAGCTCGCATGCCTGCGACCTTAGGGCCTCGTACGAAGAGTGTCTTGCCGAGGGTGTCCGGCGACTGGCCGGCCACTGTTGGCGGCCCAGGATCAGCTTCGGAACTGCAGGACGGTCTCGAACTCGGCCCCCGCCGCGGCACGTGCCTTCGCCCACGATCGCCGTGGTCGGCTGCTTCTCTTTGAAGTGTGCGGAGTACCAACCCAGGACGGGGTCGGTCCCGCCCCGGACGAGGCGCCAGGTGGCCCCGTCGAGCCGGTGGAGCTCAGCCGAGCCGCTGTCGCCGTCGCACGTTGCCCAGCTGAGCGTTACGGCACGGCCGTCCATCTCCGCACCGACGGCGGGCCCGAGGTGAAAGGCCATGCGAAAGTCGGCGCCGCCGACCGACTCGATGTGGTGTCGAGGCGCCGCCCCCGGGTCGACAGGCGGACCGTGCGCCGGTGGCCGACGGGAGGCTCCAAGGAGGCGTATCCGTCATGCTCGGCGGACCAGCACACCACCTCACCGTCGTCGCCCGGTCGACCTTCAGTAGCCGAGACCGGGCGTGGCGTCGCCACAGGGTCGACCCCGCCGACTCGGACTGAATCCGGTGGGATCTCGATGGCGTTGTGGCCGAGGGTCGAGCGGAGGTAGCTGCGCCAACGGGCTCTGAGGATCACGATGTCGAACACACTGTTAAAGGACACTCCTGGTTCTTCGACGGCATTCCTCGTAAAAAGTGGTTAGGGAATGAAGCAATGACGACCAGCGTCTCCATCACCTGCCCCAGAGGCAACCTTGGTCGCTCCCGGCACCTTCTCGTCGGGAGCATCGGCTCTCAGCACTCTGTCGAAAGAAAGACACCACGATCCTGGATGCCAACTTTGGAGAACAGCCCTGACCCGTCGATATCGCGTCAGCGTGCCGATTGGTCAGAGAGCGGGACGCTCCTGACATTCGATCCCCGCTGGCTAGGGCCGAGGGCTCATGGCGGGTAACCGGGTGGGGTACTTACCCGGCATCCGTTTCGTGCACAGGGTGGAGCTGTGCACCGCTCGGAGGCGGAGTTTGCCCAGCATCGCTCGACCATGCGACGGAGGCGATGTGCCGCGCTTCGCTCCACGCCTCTGGTGTGTTGGCGTGGCTCGCCTTGGCCACGACCTGGTCAAGCTGCTCCACCGTACTTTTGGCGTTGGCGGCGGCCTTGGCCGCGATCTCCGCCATTTCGACGGCCTTGGGCGCCGCTTGCGCCGTCTGTTCAGCCCTTTGCCTGGCGGTGGCGGCTGCCAGTGAGGCTGCTTGAGCCTCTTGTGCTGCCACCTTGGCGGCCTGAGCCGTCTGTTCGGCGGTTTGCACGGCTTCGGCAGCCGCCTTCCTCGCCGTGCGAGCCTCTTGTGCTGCCAGCGTGGCCGCCTGGGCCAACTGGTCGGCAGCCTGGTGCGCGTGGGCTGTCACGCGCATGGTCTCCGCCATCTCCGACACGACAGCCGCGGCTTGCGCGGCGTTCTCCCAGGCTGCGGCCGTACCGACTGCCTGCGCATTGGCCACGGCCCTCCCCGTCACCCCGATCCACGTGTCGGCGTCGTCGGTTTCGGTCGGCGGGTTCTCATCGCCGTTCTCAGTCCGCGCGGGTTCGCCTTCGTTCGCAAGGGCCTGAGCTGGTGTCTTCTCGGGTTCGACCGGTGCGGTGGCCTCATCTGTTGCAGTGGCGACTGGCTCGGGGGCGACTGCCTCGGGGGCCACCGTCTCGGAGATCACCGGCTCGGCGGCCACCGGCTCGGCGGCCACTGGCTCGGCGACCGGCGCCGGGAGGAGAGAGGGTGCCGGTTGGGTCCGTTCGGCCCATGCGGCTCCGTCCCAGTACCGGACCATCGTGGGATCGCTCGGGTCCGGATACCACCCCGCCGGAGCGGTGGCGTTGTAGTCCGTGATGGTCGCGATCTGGGCCGCGGCCTCCTGAGCGCCTGCGGTCTCTTTGAGAGGGTCGTCGGGACCCCTTCGCTCGGTGCTGACCACCTGGATGGACCTTTCCTGTTTGAAGAACCGCATGCCGCCTCCGCCCGTGCCGATCGGGTTTCACGATCCGATTCCCGACCACACGGGTTCGAATCTCTGATCCTGCGCCCGAAGGATCAAAAATGAGACGGATCCTGATCAATTCTGCGTCAACACGGCCCCCTTCTTCGGTTCGGACGATGACCCATCCCTCGGCTAGGGCATGGAGCGGGCTGGGGTCCCTGTGAGAACGGCGATCTGAGGCCAGGTCAGGCCGCCTGGGTATCACGGAGTACCTCGACCCCCCTCCATTGATCAGAGTCGGAGAAAGCGCAGGTCAAGAAGCACTGTGGCCACTTCGGACGTCCCGAATCGTCGTCGTTCTGCCCCCACGGGTTTAGTGGTCGGGGGGTTGGTGGCCGTCCTGATCGTGGGGGCTCTGCTCGGTGGGGGTGGGCTGAAGACAATTCATTAGCTCCATTTCTCCTCATAAGCTCCATTTCTCCGCTCCACCGTCGGTGGCGCAACCCTCGGCTGGCTACGGCCTCGACGCACCCACGTCCGCCGCCGTCGTGGGTTCGGACCTCTTCGTCGCCAATGGGCTGGGCGATTCTGTGACCGAGGTGAACGGTTCGTCCGGCGCTCACGTGGCGACCATCTCGGGCGCGTCCTTCGGCTTCGACGACCCAACGGCGATTCTGGCTGTCGGGCACCATCTCTTCGTCACCAATGGCGCCGACGGCGTGGTCACCGAAATCGACGCCGGCGCCGGTCGCCGGAGCGGATCATTCCTGGATTCTCTGATCCGCTGTCCGTGGCTGCCTCGGGCGGGTACCTCTACGTCCTCAAATGGAAACCGGCTCGGTAGCCAAGGTGTCGATCGAGTCGGGAAGGCAGATGGTCTGGCCTGGGGGCCCCAATTCGGATTCGACATCCCATCAGGCATCGCCAGTTGCGGAAGAGACCTGTTCGTGGCCAACAGTGGGGTGAACTCCGTCGCGGAGGTCAACGCCCGGACGATGGGGGTTCGTGACACAGCTCACGGGGCCGCGCTTTCGGTTCGGCACGCCGACGGGTGGGGTCGTCCACGGGCGAGACGTGTGGGTCACGAACAAGACAGGTGATTCGGTCACCTAGATCGCGGCAAGCACCGGCCGCCTAGAACGGGTGATCGTCGACCGCACGAATCTCCCGACCCGGGACCGATCGCGTTTGGCGACGGCTACGTCTTCACCCTCCGCCCGCCGGGGAACTCTCTCATGGTGAGCCAGATCACGCCGGGTGGAGATGTCACCTGGATGATGTGCAACGCCAACGGCCCGTATCTGTTCAGCAACTCTCAGGCGGTGGTGGTGGCGGACTCGAACCTTTGGCTGGTGAGCAAGGGGAGCAGCTCCCTGACGGAGATGGATCCGGATTCCGGGGCTCTGATTCGCACCACCCGTAGGAGCCATGTCACTGCGCCACTGACACGAACGCTGCTGCGTATGAGCCCCGGCGTAGCGTTGCGGATCATTGCCGATCGGATCTCTGATGGGGTGTTGGGACCACCTTCAAGGGAGCGAGAGATTGCCTACTGAGTATGGCAATGCGACACTCGGGGGGTGAAAGAGAAGCGACAGGCAACGAGGACGAGATCATGGCGAGCGCAGGGCCCCCTGGCACTGGTCGCCGCGTTCCTAGTCGTGATCGCGGGGTGCTCTACGTCAACCAAACCGACGACCTCGACCAAACCGACAATTTCCACCAGTAAGAGGGCCCCCTTCCCAACCGTCACAGGAATCGCACCATCAACAGGGACGACGGAGGGAGGAACCACCATCACCATCACCGGCACCGGCTTCACTGGGGCGACCAAGGTGGCCTTTGGCGCCGTGGCCGCCTCCAGTTACACCGTGGTCTCTGACACCGAGATCACTGCTGTCTCACCACCCCAGCCCGCCAGCATCCAAAACATCCACGTCACTACCGCCGGAGGGACCAGCGAGCCGGTCCTGGCGGTCGACCCGTTTATCTACGTGATCCCCGTTTCGGCCGTCACGGGAATCGCACCATCAACAGGCACGCCAGCGGGGGGAACCACCGTCACCATTACAGGCACCGGCTTCACTGGGGCGACCCAGGTGGCCTTTGGCACCGTGGCCGCTGCCAGTTATGCCGTGGTCTCTGACACCGAGATCACTGCTGTCTCACCGGCACAAGCCGCCGGCACTCGCAACATCGTGGTGACCACGGCTGGAGGGACGAGTACGCCGGTGGTGGCGGTCGGCCAGTTCACCTACAAGGTCCCCGTCCCGACCGTCACTGGAATCGCACCACCAACGGGCACGCCAGCGGGGGGAACCACCGTCACCATCACCGGCACCGGCTTCGCCGGCGCCACCAAGGTGGCCTTCGGCCCCATCGCCGCCACCAGCTTCACCCTGGTCTCTGACACGCAGATCACCGCCGTGTCACCGGCGCAGGCCGCCAGCACTCGCTACATCGTCGTATCCACGGCCGGAGGGACCAGTGCGCCGGTGGCGGTCGACCGGTTCACCTATAAGCCATAAAAGGCTTCTTAAGGCCGCCGCCCCTCAATCCACGTGCGTCTAGCACGCTTGGACGCTGTGGGCGCAATGGTGCGACCATGACCTAATCGAGCGACAAGCTTACGACAGTCAGCCGCTGCAAGTCCGGTTCGTTGAGAGCGCCACGGTCTTCGGCGCAAGTCTCACGTCCGGTCCTGCGAGAGCGGAAGGGTGAGATTCCCTCCCGCTGCCTACCAGATCCGCATGCACGATTTGACAGGGTCCGCTGGCGAAGCGGGAGGGGCTGGCCGAGATGAGCGTCGATGCCTAGTTGTAGTGCCCGACGCCGCTCACGCAGACGACCAGCCAGCGGCCTACCTCACCGATTCACCCGGTCCACGCCATATGCCTCTCAGAGTCACCGTCAATCAGCGGCAACCAGAAGTGATCTCCCTCATCGTCCAACGGTGCCGAACCGGGCGGAAAGCTGTCGTGTCTTACGCGGTTCTACTCACTGATAGGTGAAGTCGTCACCGGCGTTCCCGGCACTCGTCCCGCCCGCCGTGGTGACTAACAGGTTGAAGGTGCCGGCCTTGGCCCCACCGCCGGTGGTAGCG
>Ga0208849_1001407_pt1 | contig 16912 bp, 15 predicted proteins | sample NGESurdeep072012_10_FD_184470 | JGI IMG/M metagenome (GOLD analysis project Ga0208849, IMG submission 184470) | Arctic peat soil microbial communities from Barrow, Alaska - NGEE Surface sample 53-3 deep-072012 (SPAdes) | ecosystem: Environmental > Terrestrial > Soil > Wetlands > Peat ...
AGTACCCCCGGCCGTCGCCGGTCGAGGCGATGCCGGTGACGCCGGCCACGAGATGGGTGGCGCCCAACGACCCGGAGAAGGTGGCGTCGCCGAAGGAGAAGACCCCGCCGTCGGCACCCACCAGCCAGTACCCCTTGCCATCGGGGGTGAGGGCCATGCCCACGATGGGCCGGGCCAGGGCGGTTCCGCCCATGGACCCGTAGAAGGCGGCGTCGCCGAAGGCGAACACCCCCCCGTCCAGCGCGGTGAGCCAATAGCCCTTGCCGTCGGGGGTCGAGGTGATCGCCACGATGGGCCCGTACAGCCGGAGCGCGCCCAGCGACCCGTAGAAAGTGGCATCACCGAAGGCGAAGACCCCGCCGTCGGCACCCACCAGCCAGTACCCCTGGCCGTCTGGTGTCGCTGCCATCCCGGTCACCGCCGACGACAAGGTGGTGTCCAACGCGCCGTAGGTGCTGGCATCTCCGAAGGGAATGACACCGTCGCCCGCGTAGGAGTGCAGGACGGGCTCGGCGTCTGCGGCACGAGCGGGGAGCGCCACGGTGGCGACGATGGCACCCAGCGACGTCACTATCACCACGCTCAGGACCGAGAGTGCGCTCAGGATCTCGCGGGCCCGGGACCGTCGTGTCCGCGACAACCCCTGCGGTGAAATCCTGTGAGAGCGGTTCAGAGAAACGAGCGCGCGAGCATCGTGCTGCTCGGCTCGCGTCACCGTCAAATTGTCGGTCGAATCACCACGGACCTAAAGGTCACGTGTCTGAATGCCATGTCGTCGACCCCGAGTCTCGATGCTGTGATCTGCCTGAGACCTGTCTGACGCGCGGCCCGCGTGTTGTCAGCCACGCGAGCTCGTCATGCACGCGGCCGACGTGTTGTGTCGTTGTCGTGAATTTGTTGGCGGTTCACCCCGTGGTGGGTATCCCCGCCGCCACCACCATCGGCCATCCTTCGCGCACGCTGGGGTACTGGGGTTTCCAGCCCGTGGCGTCGACGAAGGCGCGATTGGAGACGCGCTGGGAGCGGGTCACCGCCGCCGCCATGGGCCCGCCCAGTTTGGCCAGGCCGGCGGGGGCGATGAACGGCGGCCGCACCCCCAACGCGCCCGACAGGGCGGCGAAGAATTCCCGGACCGTGACCGGGTCGTCGTCGCCCACGTTGTAGAGACCCCCCGGCGCCGCCAGGGCCGCCACCACGGCGGCGGCCGCATCGTCGGTGGCGATCGACGACAGGTAGCGGTCCGGGCCCGCACTCATGGCGATGCGCCGGCGGGCCAGCCTGATCATGGCCAGGGCGGAGTCGCTGTCGGGCCCGTAGAAAGAAGCGAAACGCAGGGCCACACCCGTGGCGCCCGACGCGGTGACCCGGGCGGCGTGGGATTCGGCCACTAACGCCGAGCGGAGATTCGCCACCGGTTCGATGGGGGACGACTCGTCGAGCCATGTCGACCCGCCGTCTCGGTACACGAAGGCGATCGACTCCTGTACGTAACGCGCCGCGCCGCAGCTGAGGGCGGCATCGGCGAGGATGGCCGACGCGTCGGTGCGGATCCGGTCGTTCTCGGCCCAGGCTCCGGGCCGACCCATGCGGGCGGGTGGGGGGATGTGGGTGGCCAGGTTGCACACCACCTCGTGGCCGGTCACGGCGTGGCGCATCGACTCGGGGTCGAACAAGTCGGCCCGGACCGCGGTCGCTCCCAGGTCGCGCACCATGGCAGCGCGCGTGTCCGAACGCGCCAAGGCGCTGACGTCGTGCCCGGCGGCGACGAGTCGCGCCACCACGCGGCGTCCGAGCACACCGGTGGCGCCGGCGACGAACGTTCTCACCGTCGACAGCCGCGGCCGCGACGCCGGTGTCCGGGGCGCGATGGGTGCACGATCCGATGGTAGGCGTGGCGCCCGTCCTAGGGCGCCCGTCCCAGAGCGCGGCGACGGCGGTGGTCCCGGTCGTCGAGGCCCGAGAAATGTGGGTCCGTTGGGTTTCGGTGATCCCGGGACCGAGGAACGCGCACGGTGGTCGATTCGGCCTCGCACTGCGATCACAAATCGAAAAAAACTGTGTCTCGTTGCGCGCCGGCGCCTGCAGGATGCCGATGTCAGGTGGGTAGCCTGGATGTGCTTTGCGGTAGGTGAGAGTGAGGCGACAGAGCGTGATTTTCGTCGAAGTGTTCAGGCTCCTTCTCGTGATCGCCGGGACCATCGGCGGTCTCACGGTGGGGAACGAGATCGGTCGGAACACGACCGCGCCTGTCGTCGGGATCACCCTGGGCGCCCTGGCGTCGTATCTCATCGGCGGGATCATCGGTCGCCTCATCGACCGGGGTCTGCGCGGCGCGGTCTTCCAGCTCCGCACCATGCCGGCCAGCTCGGTGTTCGCGGGATCGGTGGTGGGGACCACGGGCCTGCTCCTCGGGCTCGTGACCGGCCTTCCCATCGTGGCGCTGGTCCACTCGAGCATCGGCTACCCCTTGGTGTCGGCCTTCGCCTGGGTGTTGTGCGCGGCCGGTGTGCGCATCGGGGTCGCCAAGGGCCAGGAGATCGTCCGCGCCGCAGGGATGTCGCACCTGCTCGACCGTCCTGCCCAACCCCCGGGGAGCGCGCTCCTAGTGGACAGCTCGGCTGTGATGGACCGGTATCTCATGGTGCTGGGGAGGTCGGGGCTGCTGGCCGGGGGCATCGTGGTGCCGCGCTTCGTCGCCGATGAGGTGCGGGCCCTGTCGCACAGCCCCGACCCCGTGACCTCTCGGCGCGCCCACCGGGGCCTCGAGGTGGTCGAAGCACTCCAGGCCGGGGGTGTCCCGGTGTGGATGCACGAGGACGAGGTCCCCGAGCTCGAGGACAGCGGGGAGCGCGCCCTGGCGCTCGCTCGTCGTCTCCACGTCCGGCTGGCCACGTGCTCGGCCGAGTTGGCGCTGCGGGCGGAGGCCGAGGACGTCGACGCCGTCGACCTCCGCCACCTGGCCACCGAGCTGTCCCCCGACCATCTCGCCGGGGAGCGCCTCGTCATCGATCTCGTGAAGGAGGGCCGCCAGCCCCGACAGGCGGTCGGGTACCTGCCCGAGGGGGACATGGTGGTTGTGAACGACGCCTCGCACCTGGTGGGGAACGCCGACATCGAGGTGGTCGTCTCCTCGGTGCGCCAGACGAGCCAGGGGCTGTTGGTCTTCGCCCAGCTCCTCGAAGGCGGTCCGTCGCTGGCGCAACGGGCCCACGTCGGCTGAACCGCTCAGGTCGGCTGAACGGCTCAGGCCGCTTTGACCGCCGCCACCAGTTTGGACAACGAGTCCTTGGCGTCTCCGAAGAGCATGGTCGTCTTGGGGTCGTAGAGCAGCTCGTTGTCGATGCCGGCGAACCCGGGGCGCATCGAGCGCTTGAGGAACACGATGTTCGTGGCCAGGTCGGCGTTGATGATCGGCATCCCGAAGATGGGGCTGCCCGGCGTGTTCTTCGCCGCGGGGTTCACGGTGTCGTTGGCGCCCACCACCAGCGCCACGTCGGTGGTGGACATGTCCAGGTTGGCGTCGTCCATCTCCTCGAGCTGGTCGTAGGGGACATTGGCCTCGGCCAGGAGCACGTTCATGTGCCCGGGCATGCGACCCGCCACGGGGTGGATGGCGTAGTACACCTCGACCCCGCGTGCCGCCAGGGCATCGGCCAGCTCGCGCGCCGTGTGCTGCGCCTGAGCTACGGCCAGGCCGTAGCCGGGGATGATGGCGACCTTGCGCGCGTAGGCGAGCAGCACGCCGATGTCGTCGGCGGTCCCCGATCGCACCGCCCGCCCCTCGGCGTCGGGGCCCTCGCCCGAAGCCGTCACGACCGATCCGAAGGCGCTGAACAGGATATTGGTGAGCGACCGGCCCATGGCCTGGCTCATCATGCGCGTCAGCAGCGTGCCCGAGGCGCCCACCAACGTGCCGGCCACGATGAGCAGCGTGCTGTTGAGCGCGAAGCCCGACGCCGCCACAGCCAGGCCAGTGAAGGCGTTCAACAGGGAGATGAGCACGGGGGTGTCGGCCCCGCCGATGGGCAGCACGAAGATGGCGCCGAGCACGAGTGACAGCACCAGCACGATGACGAGCACGGTGGTGCTGGCCGTGACCACCGTGACGATGAGCAGGGCCACGATGGCGAGCCCGATCGCCGCGTTGATGGGCTGCTGGGCCGGGTAGGTGATGGGTCGGCCCGTCATCAGCTCCTGGAGCTTGGCGAAGGCGATGGCGCTGCCCGCCAGGGAGACCGACCCCACGAGCACCCCGAAGAGAATCTCGCAGATCTTGTAGATGGCCAGCGACTTGCCCGGCACGGAGATGAACTCGGTGACCGACACGAGTGCGGCGGCCCCACCGCCCACGCCGTTGAAGATGGCCACCATCTGCGGCATGGCCGTCATCTTCACGAGCCGGGCCGCGGGGACGGCGATGACGGTCCCGATGGCGATGGCGATGATGATGAGCACCAGGTTGCGGGTGTGGGAGTACACCTGGGGCAGCGAGAACGTCCACGCCACCGCCACGATCATGCCGCCCGCTCCGACCAGGTTCCCGCGCCGGGCGTGCTTGGGCGAGCTCAGGCCCATGAGGGCCAGGATGAACCCGACGATGGCGATCAGGTAGACGAGGTCGGTGGCGGTGCCTCTGCTCACGACGGCTTCCCCGCGCCCGAGCCGGTGTCGCCGGGCTTGGCGGCCGAGTCGGTCGACGCGGCGCCGTCACCGGTGTTCGCTCTGCGGTCCGTCGGCTTCGCCTTGAACATGTGGAGCATCCGATCGGTGACGACGAATCCGCCGACCACGTTGAGCGTGGCGAGCACGACGGCGAGGAAGCCCAGGGTCAGTTGGGCCGGACCGTGTGCCTGGCCCAGCACGAGCATCGTGCCCACGAGGATGATGCCGTGGATGGCGTTGCTGCCCGACATGAGCGGGGTGTGCAGGATGCTCGGCACCTTGGAGACGACCTCGTAGCCCACGAAGGCGGCCAGGACGAACACCGTGATGAAGGTCATGAGGCCGGGTGCGGCGGCGATCACGGTGCGTCCTCCTTGGGTCCGGCGAGCAGTTCGGCGGTGGGGGCGTGGACGACCTCACCGGCGCGCACCACGCAGCTGCCGGCGACGATCTCGTCGTCGAAGTCGGGGCGCAGCGTGCCGTCCACGACGACGAGGGCCAGGAAGTTGGCCACGTTGCGCGAGTAGAGGAAGCTGGCGTGGGTGGGCATGGCCGAGGGTGGGTTGGAGAGCCCCGCCACCACGACTCCGTGGTGCACGATGTCTCGGCCCGGCTCCGACACTTCACAGTTGCCCCCGCTGTCCGCCGCCATGTCGACGATGACCGATCCCTCGACCATCCGCTCCACCATGGCCGTGGTCACGAGGACCGGCGCCTGGCGCCCGGGGACGGCGGCGGTGGTGATCACCACGTCGGCGGCGGCCACCTCGTTGCTGATCTGCTCGCGCTGGCGGGCGAGGAACTCCTCGGACTGCACGCGCGCATAGCCGCCCGCCCCCTCCTGGGACTCGAGCTCGAGCTCCACGAAGTTGGCACCGAGTGACTGCACCTCTTCCTTCGCCGCGGCGCGCACGTCGTAGGCGCGCACCTGGGCGCCGAGCCGACGGGCCGTGGCGATGGCCTGGAGCCCGGCCACCCCCGCGCCGAGGACGAGCACCTTGGCGGGTGGGATCGTTCCCGCTGCGGTCATGAACATGGGGAAGAACTTGGGGAGCCGCTCCGCCGCGGCCAGGGCGGAGAGGTAGCCCGACACCGTGGCCTGCGACGACAGGGCGTCCATGGACTGGGCGCGGCTGATGCGGGGCACCAGATCGAGGCTGAACGCCGTGGCGTGGCGCGCCACGAGCGCCCGAACCGTGTCGAGCTGGGCGGCGGGCTGGAAGAAGCTCACGACCGTGATCCCCTCGGCCAGCAATTCCACCTCTTGTGGCGTGGGCGCCTGGACCTTGGCCACGAGGTCGGCCCCGGCCACGGCCCCGGCCGCGCCGGCCCGGAGGGTGGCGCCCTTGTCGAGGTAGGCGGCGTCGGGGAAGTGGGCGTCGACTCCCGCACCTTCTTGGACCACGACCTCGACACCGGCGCCGACCAGGCGCCCGGCGACGTCGGGAATGAGAGCTACCCGGTGCTCGCCGGTGCGCGTTTCGGTAGGGACGGCGAGTTTCACGGGGGGCTATCAGAGCACGTCGGGTGCGCCAGGCTCCACTTCATGCCCGTATTCGCCGTGATCCGAGGCGAGTCAGGCACCGCGGAGGGCGGTGAGGAACGCGGGTCCCTCACCTCCGCCGTGGACCTCGAGCGCAGCCCCCGAGACATACGACGCCAGCGGCGAGGCCAGAAAGAGACAGGCGCCGGCCACGTCGTCGGGTGTCCCCATCCGGCCCAGCGGCACGGTGGCGGCCACCGCGGCGAGACCGGCCGCCCCGCCGTAGTGGTCTTCGGCCGCTTCGGTGGCGATCATCCCCGCCACGATGCAATTGACCCGGACCTTGGGCGCCCATTCCACCGCCAGCGTGCGGGTCAGGTTGATGAGCCCGGCCTTGGCCGCGCCGTAGGCGGCGGTCCCCGGCGACGGGCGCAGGCCCGAGACGCTTCCGATGTTGAGGATGGAGCCGCCCCGCGCTGTCCCCTGCATCACGGCATTGGCGGCCTGGGCGCAGTACATCGGCGCCAGAAGGTTGAGCGCCACGACCTGCGCCACGAATCGCGCCGAGGCGTCCGCCGCGGGCACTGCCGGTGAGCCTCCGGCGTTGTTGACGAGCACGTCGAGGCGCCCGAACCGTTCGGCGGTGGCGTGGATGACCGAGGCCGCCTGCTCGGCGTCGCGCACGTCGGCGGCGAAGAACACGGCCCGTCGTCCGCCCGCGGCGGGGAGCTCGTCCACCGCCGGCTCGTTGCGCCCGCAGATGGCCACGTCCGCCCCCGCCCCCAGGAAGGCCTCGGCGATGCCGCGTCCCACGCCCCGGGCCCCGCCGGTGACGACGACCACGGTCCCGGCAAAGTCGATCCCCTCGGTCACGTCGATCCCCTCGGGCACGTCGATCCTCCGGGCACAGGGAGAACCTAGCCAAGGACCTCGGCACCCGGGTGGGGTCGGTGATGGTGCCCGGGGGGCGCTCTTGACCTTCTCCGAAGCCAGGAACGAGACTCGCAGGAGGGGTAAGGACGTCGGGGGGCGTCCTTCGGGGGGACTGCGAGGGTGCCATGAGAACGAGGACGCGTCCCGCGTCACCGGTCTCGTTGGAGTACCTGCCCGCGCTGGACGGGATCCGGGGGATCGCGGTGGTGGCGGTCATCGCCACCCACACCGTGGCCACGATCCCGGGTGGCTTCTTGAGCGTCGACGTCTTCTTCGCGTTGTCGGGTTACCTCATCACCTCCCTCCTGATCGCCGAATGGCGCCAGAGCGACACCATCTCCCTGGGCCGCTTCTGGTCCCGGCGGGCCCGGAGGCTGCTCCCGGCGCTCTTCCTCATGCTCACCGCCGTCGGCGCCGGCGCTGCGCTGTGGCCGCAGATCTTCGGCAGCCCCTCCCTGCGCGGCGACACCTTGGCCACGGTGTTCTACGTCGCCAACTGGCACTTCATCGCCGATCACACCAATTACTTCCTGGCCGCGGGCCAGGCGTCGCCGTTGCTCCACACCTGGTCCCTGGCCATCGAGGAGCAGTTCTACCTGGTGTGGCCGATCGTGGTCCTGGCCGTGCTGACCTTGCGTCGACCGTGGCGACGGGCCGTCGAGGGCTCGGACGCCGGCCCGTTCCTGGCGGTGCCCGGGGTCGCGCCCGCTCCTGGGCATGACCGTCGGCGGAGGCTGTACGTCCTGTTCTTCGTGGCCGCTGCCGGGGCGCTGGCCTCGGCGTTGTGGATGGCCGTGCTGACCCACGCCGGGGGCGACACCACCCGCAGCTTCTACGCCAGTGACACCCGCGCCCAGGCCATCCTCGTCGGCGCCGCCCTGGCCATCGGGAGCGTGCTGTGGGGACCGACCCGCACCCGCCGGGCGCGTGCCGCGCTGTGGAGTTGGGGCGTCGCCGGCGTCGTGGGCACGGCCCTGTTGTGGTCGCTCGTCCCCCCCAGCTCGCTGCTCGTGTTCCGGGGTGGCTTCTTCGTCGCCGCCCTGTGCACAGCCGGGGTCATCGCCTGTGTCGCCAACCTTCCCGGCAGCAGCCTCGCCACGGTGCTGTGTCTACGACCGCTGCGGTATGTGGGGCGCATCTCCTACGGCATGTACCTCTGGTACTGGCCGCTGGTGCTCGTCCTGTCGGGGACGCGCACCCACCTACAGGGCTATCCGCTCCTGGGCGTGCGGCTGCTGTCCATCGTGGCCGTGGCGACGGCATCGGCGTACCTCGTCGAGCTGCCGATCCGCCGGGGCCATCTCCCGGGGTGGTGGGCGCCCACCGCCATGCCGCTGGCGGCGAGCTTGGCTGTGCTCACCACGTTCCTGGCCACGGTGGGCGTGACCGACGTGGCCGCCGCGTCGGTGAGCATCCACGGTGGTGCCCCGGACGCTGCCCGATCGGCAGGATCGGCACGATCGACGACGACGACCTCTCCCGAGGCCGTGAAGGTGCTCATCGTCGGTGACTCCATGGCGGGCACCCTGGGGGTGGGCCTGGGCCAGGTGATGTCGCAGTACGGGGTGGACGCCGTGAACGAGGGCAGCCCGGGCTGCTCGGTGTCGATGGACCAACTTGTGAAGGTGCTGTGGTTCACCGACCCGCCCGGCACGCCGTGCGTGAACGACGACCCCGGCGCCCTGTTGGCGCAGTGGCGCGCCTGGGTGGACCAATTCAACCCCGACGTCGTGCTCTACCTGGCCCGCAGCGAAGTCCTCGACCAGGAGGTGGACTCGACCTGGACCAACCTCGGGGTGCCGTCGTTCGACTCGTATGTCGCCAGCCGGTTCCGCCAGGCCATCGGCGTGCTCGGTTCGCGCGGAGCCCACGTGGTCTTGCTGACCTCACCCTTCTATGACACCGGGGTGCAGCCGAGCGGCTTGCCCTGGCCCGAGGACGATCCCAGCCGAGTGACCATCGACGATCAGATCATCGAGTCGATGGCCGATCCCGCCACTCGGCGCCCGAGCGGCTCGGTCACGGGCACGGCGTCGCGACCCGAGAGCGGGTTGTTCTCGGGGATCTCCGGCTCCGGCGACGTCACGGTGATCGACGCCGGGGCGTGGCTCTCGCCCGGAGGGCACTACAGCGTCACGGTCGACGGCATCCAGGCTCGCTGCGGAGACGGCGTGCACCTGACCGCGGCCGGGGGGGAGTGGCTGGCCAAGCGCATCCTGCCCGTGCTGGCGTTGCTGGGTCGGGCGCACCAGGCGACGTCGCCCAGCGGTTCGTGGTCCGGCGCCGACGCCCTGAGCCCGCCTTCGTGGTATTCGGAGCTGCCCTGCGCCGCCTCGTCGGGGTGAGGAGCACGTTCGCACGCCACGGCGGCCACCGAATACCCTGCTCGGACCGGCGCGGCTGATCACAGGCCCGGCCGGCCCGACGAACCTGACGGGTTCGTCACCAACCGATGTGGAGCCGTCCATGGGTATCGAGACACACGAGCGCTCGCCGGGCACCGCCGAAGTGGTCATCGACGTCCCACCCGTGAACGCGCTCGACGTGGCGTCATGGTTCGCGTTCGCCGACGCCGTGCTGGCGGCGGGCTCGATCCCGTCGGTCCGGGTGGTGGTGGTGCGCGCCGAGGGGCGTGGGTTCTGTGCGGGCGTGGACATCAAGGAGATCCAGGCCAAAGGGGATGAGGCCCTGGTGGGAGTCAACCGGGGCTGCGCGGCGGCGTTCGCAGCGGTCTATGACTGCGAGGTCCCCGTGATCGCTGCTGTCCAGGGCTTCTGCCTGGGCGGGGGCATCGGCATCGCCGGCAACGCCGACATCGTGGTGGCGTCCGACGACGCCACCTTCGGGCTCCCCGAGGTGGACCGCGGCGCGCTCGGCGCCGCCACCCACCTGGCCCGGCTCGTCCCCCAGCACCGCATGCGGTCGATGGTCTACAGCGCCCAGCCCGCCACCGCCGCCGAGCTGCACCACTACGGGTCGGTGCTCCGTGTCGTGCCCAAGGACCAGTTGGTCGACACCGCCTACGAGGTGGCGGCCTCGATCGCCTCGAAGAGCCCCACCATCATCCGCCGCGCCAAAGAGTCGCTCAACGGCATCGACCCCGTCGACGTGAAGCGCAGCTACCGCTTCGAGCAGGGCTTCACCTACGAGCTGCACGTGGCGGGCGTCGCCGACGAGCAGCGCCAGGCCTTCGTGGACAAGCGCGACGCGGACACCTCCACGTGAGCGACAAGCGCACCACGGTCGACGACATGGTCGCCGAGCTGCGCGACGGCATGACCATCGGCTTCGGGGGATGGGGGTCGCGCCGCAAACCCATGGCCGTGGTGCGCGCCATCCTGCGCGCCGGGATCCGTGACCTCACCGTGGTCTCCTACGGGGGCCCCGACGTCGGAGTCCTGTGCGCGGCGGGGCGCATCCGCAAGGCCGTCTACGCCTTCGTGACCCTGGACTCCATCGCCCTGGACCCCCATTTCCGCAAGGCCCGCCAGGCGGGGGCCATCGAGGCGATGGAAATCGACGAGGGGATGTTCTACCTGGGGCTCCTGGCCGCGTCGCAGCGACTGCCCTTCCTGCCCACGCGCGCCGGGTTGGGATCCGACGTGTTGCGGGTGAACCCCGCGCTGCGCACGGTGCGGTCGCCCTACGCCGACGGCGAGGAGTTGGTCGCCATGCCGGCGCTGAACCTCGACGCCGCCTTCGTGCATGTGAACCGGGCCGACACCAACGGCAACGGGCAGATGCTCGGCCCCGACCCCTTCTTCGACGAGCTCTTCCTCGGTGCCGCCACCCGCCGCTTCGTCACCGCCGAGAAGGTCCTCGAGCCGGGTCGGCTCACCGACGAGGGCCCCATTCAGACCGTGACCATCAACCGGCTCATGACCGACGCCGTGGCCGAGGTGCCCCGCGGCGCGCACTTCACGTCGTGTCCTCCGGACTACGACCGCGACGAGTCGTTCCAGAAGGCGTACGCGTCGGCGGCCGCCGATCCCGATGCGTGGGCGGCGTTCGAGGCCCGCTACCTCGAGGTCGACGAGGCCGGCTACCACGCTGCGGTGGACGAAGCGGCCTCGGCTCCCACCGGGGGCGCATCATGACCGCCGAGGTGCACCGTGGCTGACACCGAGGTCACTCGGGCCGAAGTGTGTGCGGTGGCCTGTGCCGAGGCGTGGCGAGGTGACGGGGAGGTGATGGCGAGCCCCTTCGGCACCGTGCCGGCGATCGGCGCCCGCCTGGCCCGGCTCACCTTCGAGCCCGACCTCGTGCTCACCGACGGCGAGGCGGCGCTCATGGCCAACACGCCGTCGATGTCGGCGGGGCGCGACGAGCTCGTGCTCGAGGCGTGGATGCCGTACCGGCGCGTGTTCGACGTGGTGTGGTCGGGCCGTCGTCACATCATGATGATGGCGTCGCAGGTGGACCGCTACGGGAACCAGAACCTCAGTGCCATCGGGGACTGGGCCCGGCCCAAGGCCCAGCTCATCGGGGTGCGGGGGGCGCCGGGCAACAGCCTCAACCACACGACGAGCTACTGGGTGCCGGCCCACACGGCGCGAAGCTTCGTCGAGCACGTCGACATGGTGTGCGGGGTCGGCTACGACCGGGCCGCGGCGGCGGGGCCGGCGGCCACCCGCTTCCACGACGTCCGTATGGTCGTGTCGAACCTGGGCGTGTTCGACTTCGACACCCCCGACCACACCATGCGGATCCGCTCGGTCCACCCCGGCGTCGAAGTGCGAGACGTCGTCGGGGCCACCGGATTCGAGCTCGTGGTCCCCGAGCCCGTGCCCATCACAGCCCTGCCGAGTGCCGGGGAGCTCGAGCTGATCCGCGAGGTCCTGGACCCGAAGCGGCTGCGTGACAAGGAGATCCCGTCCTGAGCGCTGTGGCCGGGTTGCCCGACCCGCACCCCGCCCTGCACACGCAGCTGTGCGACCTGGTCGGCGTGCGCTACCCCATCGTGCAGACGGGGATGGGGTGGGTGGCCGGTCCCCGACTCGTGGCGGCCACGGCCAACGCCGGGGCGCTGGGCATCCTGGCCTCGGCCACCATGACCGTCGACGAATTGCGGGCCGCCGTGGCGGACGTGCAGTCGCGTACCGACGCCCCCTTCGGCGTGAACCTGCGTACCGACGCCCCGGACTCTGCGGAGCGCATCGCCGTGCTCGTCGACGCCGGGGTGAAGGTGGCCAGCTTCGCCCAGGCGCCTCGACCCGACATGGTGGCCGGCCTGCGCGACGCCGGCGTGGTGGTCATCCCCACCGTGGGCGCCCGGCGTCACGCCGAGAAGGTGGCCGAGTGGGGGGTCCACGGCGTCATCGCCCAGGGCGCCGAAGGCGGCGGCCATACCGGGCAGGTGCCGACGTCGCTGTTGCTGGCCCAGGTCTGTGATGCGGTGGGCGAGCGGGTGGCGGTCATCGGGGCGGGGGGATTCTCGAGCGGGCGAGGGCTCGTGGCCGCCTTGGCCTACGGCGCGGCGGGCATCGCCATGGGGACGCGGTTCCTCCTCACCCGCGAGAGCACCGTCCCCGACGACGTGAAGAAGATCTACCTCGCTACCGCCGTCACTGGCACCGTCGTCACCACCCGGGTCGACGGCGCCCCTCAGCGCGTGATCCGCACCGACGTCGTGGACCATCTCGAGGGTGCCGGTCGCGTGGCCGCTCTGCCGCGCGCCCTGCGCAACGCCCTGGCCTTCCGGCGCCAGACCCGCACGTCGCTGCGCGCCCTTCTCACCGAGGGTCGCGCCATGAAAGAGGGCAACGAGCTGTCGTGGGCGCAGGTGGTCATGGCCGCCAATGCCCCCATGATGACCAAGGCGGCGCTCGTCGACGGTCGCACCGACGTGGGGGTGCTGCCCACCGGCCAGGTCGTGGGCGTGATCGAGGAGCTCCCCTCCGTGGCTGAGCTCATCGGCGCCATCGTGACCGAGGCCAATGCCACCCTGATCCGACTGGGCGGCGGCTGACCGTCGCCGCATCGGAGGCCTTCAACGGTCGGGGTGAAGGCCCGTGGCCCGGGTGATGGCGGCCACGAGGAGATTGGCGGTGCCGTCGACGGCCTGGGCGATCGCCGAGGACGGATGTGACAGGGCGCGCCCGATCTGCTCGAACGAGTTGCCTTGGAGCGCCGTCGGGCTGTAGCTGGCGCCGGCCCTCACGAAGCGGTTGCCGATGTCGATGAAGGGGATCCCCCCGGTTGTGCCGTGTACCGAGCCCTGTCGTAGGTGCTGAGCACCGTGTCCTGGCTCGGGGTCAGCCGTTGCAGGGTCGGGTACTGGCCCGCCATGGCCTCGTTCGTCGCCAGCTCCACGGGGGTGAAGTCGAGGACGGAGCTCGTGTAGGTCGATCCGTAGAACGACAAGGTGGGTGTGTCGGGGTCGACGTCGCTCGACGAGGAGTGGGTGGTGGCGAGCCCCGAGAACACGCCGAACCGGGACAGGGCGACGGTCAGGGCCCATCGGTGCGCGGCGAGGAGATGTCAGGGCGCGAGCCGTCCTGGTCCCGAACTGAGTCCAGAGAGGCCCAAGTACCACGCACTGTGACGACCGCTAGATCACGCGCCGCCCTTTGCCACGTAGCGCAGTAAAAGGTGGTTCGTCCGCAACGATGAGTGCGGGTTCTCAAGGAGGCAGAACGTGGAGCCGATAGGTACTTGACCGCGTCACACGGAGCCGTTCTTCCGCGTGGAGAGGTCCAGATCCAAGACCACGAACGTTTCCCCCTTGAGCCCGAGGAGCGCAGTGATGCAGAGCGACAGGCAGCGTCTAGCAGGGACGCGGCGCGCCGCGCACGCTCGCCAGCGGGGGCTCAGCACGCAGAAGAAGCTGGCGCTCTCGGCAGTAGGGATCATCCTTCTTGGCTTGATCGCGTCGATGGGTAGCTGGGCGGCGTGGACCGTCTCCGACAGCAACAGCGGTAACTCCTTCTCCACCAACACCGTGCTTCTGGACGACAACCAGGGTGGTCAGGGTGGATCGGCGACCACTTCGGGCACGGCCATATTCAACGTCGCCAACCTCGAACCGGGATCCACGGCCACGACTCAGTGCATCGGCGTCGACATCTCCGGTACTGCCACCACCTCCAGCCTCACACTGACCGCCGCGTTGGGCGGGGCCGGTCAAGCGACCCTGCAGGGCCAGCTGACCATGAACACCGCGACGCTCAACACAAGTGGCGTGGTGGCCGTGACCCCCGGTACCAATACCAACAGTGGATCCTGCACGAACTATCCGGCGGGTGGTACCAATACGACCGTCGGGACCCAGGGCGCCACCTTGTCGGGTTGGTCGACGTCCTCTCCGTACACCATCTCCAGTCCTGTCACCAACACCTGGTACAAATTCACCGTGAGCGGTTTGCCGGCTGGTGACAGCAGCTGCGCCACGTACTGCAACCAGACCATCACGATCAGCCTGACATGGACCCTGACCACTACATGATCGCCCTCGACGTTCCTGACCCAGTGACGACCCTTCCTTCCGAGGAGGCGGCCGCCGTCCCACGGGGTCGAAGCGATAGGCGTCGACGCGGTACCGGACTTCTGGGTCGAATGGCGAGCGCGACAGGGACCGGGATGCTATGTCTCATCGCCGTGGTCCTCATCTGTGTGGTCGCCGGCGCCGCGCTCGGATACCGACCACTGGTCATCAAGAGCGGTTCGATGGCACCGACCATTGGGGTCGGCTCTGTCGTCCTCAGCGTCTCCGTCCATCCGTTGCAGGTGCGGCCCGGGACCATCGTCACCTTCCGCGACCCCGCCATCGGCCAACAACTTGTCACGCACCGGGTGGTGCGTGTGCAACGCGCCGGGCAGACCGTCGACTTCGTCACCAAAGGCGACGCCAACCACACGACCGAGCATTGGAACGTCCCGGTCTCCGGCACCATCGGCCGGGAGGTACTGGTCGTTCCCGCAGTCGGCCGCTGGCTGACCACGCTCAATCTTCCCCTGGCCCGCATCATCGAGATCCTGGGCACGTTGGTTCTCCTCGCCTTCCTGTTGCTTCACTGGATCTGGTTTACGCCGGAACCGGCAAGAGCCCGAGGACGTCTGCCCGATGTCGACCGGCGCCCGGAGTTCCCAGCAGCAGTGTGAGCCCGCCCTGGCTGTGACGCCACCCTCACTCCCGGTTGGCGCCGCACCGGCGGTTCCCCGACGACGGTCCCGGAAATGGTGACGACGGTGATGCGAAGGCGGCGCACTCGCAAGGCCAATTGGCGACGCGTGGCGTCGGTCAGTGCCCTCGTGCTTCTGGCTGGAGCGGCGGTTCCTGTTGTGTCTTCTGAGGCGGCGTGGGTCGTCGCCGATGCCCAGACGAACCAATTCCATACCGTCACCTGGCCGCTGGCCAACTCGACCTACTACTACGACTGCTCGCACCAACAGGCGAGTGCGGTGGCGGTGCCGACGGGAGCGGTCGACGTGGCCGTGGTCATCGCCGGCAGCACCGGGCAGACCGAAAGCGGGGCCGGGGCGGCGGGGACCACCATGGCGGCGGTGCTGCCGGTGAACTCCGCTTCGTTCCCCGACGTGGCGGTGACGGTGGGTTGCCAGGGCACGGGCTCGGCCAACACCGGGGCCGCCGGCTACGGAAAAGGTGGGGCCGGCGGCAGCGGCTCGGGGGGAACCGGTGGGGCCGGAGGCGGTTCCACCGGTGTGTGCGGCACGACCGTCACCTCTAATAGCTGCACCACGAACAGCTCGAGCGTCCTGGCCGTGGCCGGCGGGGGTGGGGCCGGCGGGTACCTCACGGTCGACACCGCGGGGGGCGGCGGCGCGGCGGGCATCGGTGCCGCCACGGGCAGCGCGCTCGGATCCGCCACCGAGTATGCGGGGACCAACGGCAGCGCCGCGAGCGGGGGGGCCTGCACCTCGTTGCCCCAGGGCGGGAAGGGAGGGGCGGCGGGAGCCGGCGGGGCCGGTGGCGCCAAGTGCGCGGGTGGAGGTGAGGCGGGGGCCGTCGTCGGGTCGGCGGGAACGGCGCACGCCAGTGGGAGTGCAGCGAGCGGAGCCGGAGGGGCGGGCGGAAGCTACGCCAGCGGGGGTGCCGGCGGTGGCGGTGGGGGTGGATACGACGGGGCCGGCGGCGGCGCCAGCGGCTGCAGTATCTGCGCCGGGGCCGGTGGTGGGGGCGGGTCGTCGTACCTCGAGGTCGCGGCCATCCCGCAAAAGTGGTCGACGAACACCACCAGCACCGGTTGGGCATTCATCCAATTCCTGACCACCGCAGAGGCGGGCTACGCCACGCTCGCCTACAACTGCGTCGGGCTCGGACAACAGGCGAGTGCGGTGGCGGTGCCGACGGGAGCGGCCGACGTGGCGGTGGTCATCGCCGGCAGCGCCGGGCAAGCCGAGAGCGGCACCGGGGCGGCGGGGACCGCCATCGCCGCGGTGCTGCCGGTGGACTCCGCGTCGTTCCCCGACGTGGCGGTGACGGTGGGTTGCCAGGGCACCGGCTCGGCCAACACCGGGGCCGCCGGCTACGGGCACGGTGGTGCCGGCGGCAGCGGCTCGGGAGGCACGGGCGGGGCCGGTGGTGGTTCCACCGGTGTGTGTGGCACGACCGCCACCTCCAATAGCTGCACCACGAACGGCTCGAGCGTCCTGGCCGTGGCCGCCGGGGGTGGGGCCGGCGGGTACTTGACAGTTGCCACGGCGGGGGGCGGAGGGGCGGCGGGCATCGGGGCCGCCACGGGCAGCGCGCTCGGATCTGCGACCGAGTACGCGGGGACCAACGGCAGCGCGGCGAGCGGTGGGGCCTGCACCTCGTTGCCCCAGGGCGGGAGGGGAGGTGCGGCGGGTGCCGGGGGGGCCGGTGGCGCGGCGTGC
>Ga0208849_1001408_pt1 | contig 16908 bp, 14 predicted proteins | sample NGESurdeep072012_10_FD_184470 | JGI IMG/M metagenome (GOLD analysis project Ga0208849, IMG submission 184470) | Arctic peat soil microbial communities from Barrow, Alaska - NGEE Surface sample 53-3 deep-072012 (SPAdes) | ecosystem: Environmental > Terrestrial > Soil > Wetlands > Peat ...
CTCGGCAATAAGGAGAATTGAGCCGCAACGCGGACAGTGCGGCCGGGTCAATTTTGTTCCCGAGGGAACTGGGCACGCGGTCTGGATGTTCATCGCTAAATCTCCGCGACGTTAGCCCCAACCCATACGCCCCTTACTGGATGTCATCGTGACCGCAATGTACGACGCGCCGATGAAACTCTCATGGCTTTTGTCGTGCTGCGAATGGCTCGGAGTCCAGGGGGAGGGCGTTGCGGCTACCGCTGCGGGTTTTGCACCGGCTCGCAATTAGTCCGCCCCGACATAAGGCAATCTTCCAGTTTTTCGCCGGCGTAGAGTTCCCGCGCCAGCACCCATCCGATAACGAACAGCAGCACCACGACCAGCAGCGCAATCAGCGGGCCGCGCCGGCTGTTGTTATCGTCGGGGTTTTCGCGGTTGGTCATGCGCGGTTGGCCCGATGCATCGATGCCTCTTGTCTGATTTAGTCGCATTCAGGGAACAAGTCAGGGGCTGCGGTCAGCAAACCCAGGCCGCCCGGTTACACTGCCGACGACCGCAAGCCCGGCATATCCGCCGCAGGATTTGCCGTTCGTCTTACCGTTCGCTCGGCCGATGAGATGGTGTTGACCAGCAGCATGGTCACGGTCATCGGCCCGACGCCGCCCGGGACCGGCGTGATATACGATGCCTTTTGCTTCACGCCCTCGAAGTCGACGTCACCGACCAGCCGGCCGTCGGCCAGTCGATTGATGCCGACATCGATGACCACCGCGCCGGTTTTCACCATCTGCGGCAGGATCAAATTCGGTTGGCCCGCGGCAACGACAAGAATGTCGGCGAGCAGCGTGAATTGTGCCAGATCGCGCGTCTTGGCGTGACAGATGCAGACGGTGGCATCGCGCTGCATGAGCATCAATGCCATCGGCTTGCCGACGATATTGCTGGCGCCGACAACAACGACGTTCTGCCCCTCCAGCGCAATGTGTTCATGCTCAAGCAGCCGCAGCACGCCGTAAGGTGTGCAGGGCGGGAAGACCGTATCGCCGATGACAAGTCCGCCAACGTTGTAGAGATGGAACCCGTCGACATCCTTGTCGGGATTGATGGCGCGCAAAAGCGGCGTGGTTTCGAAACCAGCCGGCAACGGCAATTGCACCAGAATGCCGTGGATGCCCGGATCCGCGTTGAGTTCGAGAATCTTGTCGAGCAGCGCGGTGCGTCCGATATCGGCGTCGTAGCGAAGCGGCAGCGAGCGGATACCGACCTCCTCGCAGGCTTTGATCTTGTTGCGCACGTAGATCGCCGAAGCGGGATTGTCGCCGACGGTAATGACCGCCAGTCCTGGAACGACACCAGTCTCCGCAGCCAGTACGATAACGCGCTTGCGGCATTCGGCGCGGATCTCACGTCCGACAGCGATCCCGTTGATGATTGTCGCGGTCAAAACGATGTCCTACCTGCTGCGAGCACTGACGATGAACGGAGCGCGCACCAGCGCGGCTCAATGCCGTTATCGGGCATTGACGGTTTGCACTGTCAAGTGGACACGGGGAAAAATGCGTTTGCCCACAATTCTACGTGAGTGTGGGCAGCAATCCGTCACAGTTAATTAAACTTGGCGCCCGGTCACGCCGCCAGTGCGGCTATCGGGGAGAGCAGTTGCGTCGGCGTGGACTTACGGGCGACGCGCGCCATTAGCGCACGCGCTCTCAGGCGCCTGCCATGCCGGCGTCTGCGACAACGCGATCCCTTCAGATCTGCGGCAGCAGGATCACGAAGCCATAATAGACGAGCCCAATGGCGCCAACCGCCAATACAAGCTCAACGAACAACGCCGCCAATGGCAGCATTTCCTTCAGAGAATTGACGCTTTTCGCCAGCATGACACCACCCAAGCCGGATTTTCTGGATGCCATGGCACAGCGCAACGCATTCGCGCGCGCTCACCCAACGGCTTACCTATTAGATGCATTCAAAGGTGAAATGGTTCAATGAACGAGCGGAAATATGGCAAACGGCCCCGGGGAGGGATTGCCCGGGCTACGCGGGACGGCGCCCGGCCGAATGGCCGAATGATGGGCCAAGCCTTTGATTTTATTGGTGAGCCCGGATGGTATCGAACCATCGACCTACTGATTAAAAGTCAGTCGCTCTACCCCTGAGCTACGGGCCCGCTTGCCGGTTCACTTACTGAATACTGCCCGGCATTTCCAGTCGGACGCGCAATTTTGTGGCCACTTTGCTAAAGTGGCTGGGCCGGGTGAGCCGCCGCGCGAGGATTTTCCCATGCCCATCGTCAATCGTGTCGCCGACCTGCATGCCGAGATCACCGCATGGCGGCAGGATATCCACGCCCACCCGGAGTTGCGCTACGAAGAGAACCGAACCGCGGCGCTCGTTGCCGAGAAGCTCAAAAGCTTCGGTTGCGATGAGGTCGTATCGGGCATTGGACAGACCGGCGTGGTCGGGGTTATCCGCGGCCGCAAGCCGGGCCGGGCGGTCGCGCTGCGCGCCGACATGGACGCATTGCCACTCGAGGAGGAGACCGGGCTGCCCTACAAGTCGACCGTGTCGGGGAAGATGCATGCCTGCGGCCACGACGGCCACACGGCGATGCTGCTCGGCGCCGCTAAATATCTGGCCGAAACCCGCAATTTTGCCGGCACCGCAATTGTCATTTTCCAGCCGGCAGAGGAGGGTGGGGCCGGCGCGCTGGCGATGATGAAAGACGGCCTGATCTCCCGTTTCGGCATCGAGGAGGTCTATGGGATGCATAATTATCCCGGGCTACCGCTTGGCCAATTCGGTATCCGCCCCGGCGCCATGATGGCGTCCGCCGACCACATCATGATCGAACTCGAAGGCAAGGGCGGTCATGCGGCGCGGCCGCATCTGTCGATCGACACCATTCTGGTCGGCGCGCAGATCATCAACCAGCTGCAGTCGATCGTGGCGCGCAACGTCGATCCGCTCGACGCTGCCGTCGTGTCGATCTGCATGTTCCAGGCTGGCCATACCGATAATGTCATTCCCCAGCATGCGCTGCTGCGCGGCACCGCGCGGGCGCTCAACGACGAAGTGCGTGCGCTGTTGCAAAAGCGCGTTCCGGAAATCGTCGAAGGCACAGCGCGGCTCTACGGTGCCACCGCCAAGATCACCTACACCAACGGCTATCCGGTGCTGCAAAATCCCACGCGGCAGACGGAGTTCGCCGCCTCCGTGGCGCGCGAAATCTCCGGTACCGGCAAAGTCGATACCGACTTCGCGCCGGTCATGGGCGCCGAGGATTTCGCCTTCATGCTCGCCGAGCGGCCGGGGGCCTTCATCTTCGTCGGCAACGGCGACAGCGCCGGGTTGCACCACCCGGCCTACAATTTCAACGACGAGACCATCCCGGTCGGCACGTCCTACTGGGTGCGGCTCGCGGAAACCGCGCTGGCAGGCTGAGGAGCGCAGCTTAGCGGCACCCTACTGCGCGGCTTCGACGGGATTTTCGGCTGGCAATTCTGGTTGGGGAGGGGCCGCTTTGGGCTGCGGCGACAACGATACGGCTTGGGCCGTAAGACCACGCCAATAAGCAAACGCGTTAAAGCGCGTGCCCTCGATGACGGCGATGCCAATCGCCGACAGGAACGGCAGGCTTTGCACTACCAGCACAATGGCGAACAGATCAATCTCGTACACCTGTTTCACGTTGGTGACGAGGAGGGTTGCGGCGCCGGCGAGCAACAATCCGGCGATGATGGCCTCCCAGAAGGCCGGAAAATCGCCGCCCTTGCGGGTCGCGCCGCCCTTCGCGGTGCGCAGGAACGGCAAACGGTCCTTCACCAGGCCGACGCCCACGGCTTGTGCGACAGTCCACTGCAATGACATGGCGGCGCAGACCGCACCCAACATCTGGCCGAGCGAGGCGCGCACCCGCAAGCGATAGAGCGCCGCAAAGTGAGCGGTCGAGACCACAAACGCTGCGAGGATCGGCAGGGTGAGGATGCGGTCCGGCACGGCGATATCGGCGAACGCCACGAACGGCACCCAGAGGATGTTGAGAAGCGCAACTACGACGCCGATCGTCTCGGCGCCGAGCCAATTGAGCCAGCCGAGCCCATATTCGCGTTTCTGTTCGTGGGTGAGCCCACCGACGCCCGGCAACAGCCGCCGCCAGTGTTTGCGTAGGATCTGCCAACCGCCGAATGCCCAGCGATGGCGCTGGCGCCGGTAGGCGTCGAACGTGTCCGGCAACAGGCCATAGCCGTAACGGCGGTTGGTGTAGTGGGCAATCCAGCCTTGCTCGAGCAGCGTCAGGCCGAGATCTGAATCCTCAACGATTGTATCGCTCGACCATCCTCCGGCCGCCTCGACCGCGGCCCGCCGGATCAGGCACATCGTGCCATGCACGACGATGGCGTTGACCTCGTTTCGCTGCACCATGCCGATATCGAAGAAGCCGGCATACTCGGCGTTCATGGCGCGGTGCATCGGCGAGCGGCCGCCATCGCGGTGGTCCTGCGGCGCCTGCACCAGGCCGACGCGCGGATCGGCGAACAACGGCACCAGATCTTTAAGCCATTCCGGGTCGAGCGTGTAGTCGGCATCGATGACGCCGATGATCTCCGCATCCGCCGCCGTGTTCGCCAGCGCAAGACGCAATGCGCCGGCCTTGTAACCCGCCAGATTGTCGATCCGGACGAATTTGAAGCGTTCGCCGAGCGTCCTGCAATACTCCTCGACCGGGCGCCACAGTGCAGGATCGGGCGTGTTGTTGAGCACCAGCACGCATTCGAAATTCGGGTATTCCAGCCGTGCCACGCTTTCGAGCGTGGCTTTGAGCATGTCAGCCGGTTCGCAGCAGGCCGGAATGTGGATCGAAATCTTGGGCGCAAAAACCTCCGGCAGCAGCGGCGGCGAAGTAGCGAGCCGCCGCGGCGGCCGGCCAAACATGATCGCGGCGATCTCGTCCATGCGAGCCAGCGCAATAACCACCAGCGGCACCAGGAGCATCACGCCGAGGCCCAGCGCGAACGCGGAGCCGGGCACAAAATAGTGCCCCTTCCAGAAATCGAACACCGCCGCGAACCAAGCGCCGGCCAAATTGGCCGACACGGCGAGCAGCATTGACTGCGTGGTTGTCACCCCGGCCATTGCCAGGATCGGCAGCGACAGCAACAGCCCAAGCAGCACTGCGAGACTCGCGCGCTTGACATAGTCGGGATTGCCGATCGGACCGGTCCAGGCAAATTTCGGCTGGCGCGCGGTGTCGAACATGCCCCAATACGGCCCGACGCCGCCTTCGGCCGTCTTCCAGGGCTGATCGATCGCTTCGACAATATTGTAGTCGATGCCGTAGGCCTCGGCCGCTGAAACGAAGTTTCGCAGCACCACCGCTTGCTCGACGCGGCCCGGATTGGCGGCGTGGAAATTATAGCCGGCGCTCGGCCAGCCGAACTCGGCGATCACGATCCGTTTGCCGGGAAGCGCCCGCCGCAGCTTGTCGTAGAATTCGACGGTGTAATCGGTCGCCTGCGGAGCGGCGATGCCGTTCCAATAAGGGAGCACGTGAGCGGCGACGAAATCGACTGCCGAGGCAAGTTCGGGATGGTCGAGCCAGACGGAACCGATTTCGCCCGTCGTCACCGGGACGGGGCTCGATTGCTTGGCCTGTTTGATCAAGGCAATAAGCTGGGGGATCGTCAGTTCGCCGCGGTAAATGGTCTCGTTGCCGACGACGATGGCGTCGACGTTGCTGTTATGGCGCGCCAGCTCGATCGCGGCCCTGATCTCTCGTTCATTGCGCGTCTGATCCTTGCTGATCCAGGCGCCAACCGTGACGCGCAAGCCAAACTCGGCGGCAATCGGCGGAACCAACTCCGCTCCGCCGGTCGACGAGTAGGTGCGGATCGCCTTGGTGAAGGGGGCAATCGCTTTCAGGTCGGCGCGGATTTGCGCAGCGGTTGGCCGGTCCCCGCTGTCGGGATGGTCGGCGTGGGCAAACGGCGAGTAGGAGACGCTCGCGAGCTGACGGTTGATATCAGGAGCCGGCGCTTGGGTCCGCAGCACGGCCCATAGCCCCGCATGCACGCACACCACGAGCGCGAGCACGGCAGCGACGGTGCGCATCGAACATCAACCACGCGGGGCGAAAGGGCACGGGCCCGAACCTGTCCCCAAGGTTCGACGAGGATCGTAAGGAGGGTAAAGGCCACCTTGCGAGCGGCAAATAAAAACGTACTGCCGCGGGGTGGCAAATTCAAGACAACAAACAGAGTGTTGGAGCTATTCGTTGCGATTGCGCAGTGGTATCGCGGCAGCACTGTGTTACCGCTTGGTCGTTTCCTTCGCAGGCCCGGCCGCTGCCGCCGGTGGAGGCGCGGCGGCCGGCTGGTACGGGTTGATCCAGCACGCCTCAACCCGGCCATTGAGGCTGTCGGGGGCTTTTGGATCGATACTGCCCTCGTGCAGGATAAGGCAGCGGAACGTCGCCTGGATATGGCCGGCCGGACAGCCAAATCGATCGTAAAGATCGAGATGGCGGAACGCCGTGTCGATGTCGTCGCGCCACAGCAGGCTGACCACACGGCGGCCGAGCCAGACGCATTCGGGGTTCCCCGCCGGGCCTGAAACTGCGCGCTGGATCGATGAGTATTCGTCAGTCGGCTGCGCCGCTGGCGGCTGGCCGGGGCCGGTCGCCCTATCCACGGCGGCCCCATCGGCAGGCTGGGCGGAAGCGGTCGCGCCCGGCGGAGCTAGGGCCGCGAGGAGAAAGAACATCGCGGCGCAAAGTCCACGGGCAACGCAGAGCGTATGACGAGGCATGATCCAACTAAGCTTGCGGTGAGGGCCACCAACCCAAACCGTTCATAGCCCCCCAAATTGCGCCGCGAGTGCGACCGGCGCCGTGGTCAATTCTGCGACGACCTCAACCCAACTGACCCGGTTTGTCCAGGGCGCATCGCGGCGCATGACGACTTTAGCAGCCGTGGACGCGCCACAGGTCCGCCTCATGCATCAAAAGGTAATGCGGAGCCGCGAAGCCTTACTGCAGCGCTACCCCGCCGGGTTCCAACACGGTTGGGTGGCAGTAGAGGCGGTAGGGCGCAAGCTCAAGACACAGTCGCGCCGCCGCCGCCGAACTTACCATGGGGCCGACCACGAGGTGCAACTCTATGCGCTTGGTCTTGGGAATTTCGCGCAGTGTCACGGTCGGCGTCAGACCAGCAAAGAGCTGCGCATGCGCGGAGCGGATGCCAAGCCAGCGCGCGTGCAACACTTGAATCGACAAAGCGTTGCCCATGTCGACGCCGAATTCGTGCGGCTTTACCGGAGGCGGGGCGATCGGGGGCAGATCCGGGGACGCCTGGGGTTCCGCTGGTTGAGCCGAGACGGGCGAGGTTTGCGGCGCTGAAGGCGCCGGCGTCTCCAGTCCCGCTGCCGGCGCCATGATGGACGCGATATCCGCTGCGGTGACGGGTTCCGGCTTTGCGTCGGCGGGCCACGGCCCTGCAGCCTTGACGGCGGCAATCTGCTTGGTGACCGAGCCCGTAATGTCGTTCATGTTCTGCTCGATCTCGGCGAGCTTGGTCCGCAACTGGGCATTCTCCGCCCCGAGATCGTGGATCGCATCGGCGAGCCGGCGGGTTTCTGCTTTAGCGTCGAAGGGATGCTCCGCTGCCGCAACGCGCGCCTCGCGGTGCCCTGACGAAAAAACCGAAGCGATCCGCTCGGCACCGGCTTCATTCCGGCCAGCCAGCACAGCGATTAGCAGCGCGCAGGCGGCCGCTGCAGCCCACAGCGTCATCCGCCACAGGTGCCGCATGGTAAAAGCCTTGTTGGTGCCCGGTTGCTGCCTGGGAGCAGCCCGCGCGGACGATGTACCGGCTTGCTTCTTAACCACGACGCGGCCGCTCCGCGATTGCGCGGCGAACGGTTTCGCCAAGCGAATCAATGCTAAAACGTATCAGATTTCGGATTCTTGCGGCTGTTTTCTCACCCGCTAGGCGCCGTCACGCGTTTGAACCTATTTGCCATCGAGGCAGCATGCGCTTTCGATGCCTGGGCGGCGCGGGTAAGACAGCCACCGGAGGTCTTTGTCGATGGAGCCGCGGAACTGCTTGGCGATCATACTTGCGGCCGGCGAGGGCACACGCATGCGGTCGGCGCGTCCCAAGGTGCTCCATGAGATCGCCGGGCGGTCGCTGCTCGGTCATGTACTGGCCGCTGTCGCCGACTTTGGCGCCGCATCGACGGCCGTCGTCATCGGTCCAGGCCAGGACGTTGTCGCAGCCGAGGTCAATAAAAGCGCGCCCGACGCTGCGTGCTTTATACAAACTGAGCGGCGTGGAACCGCTCACGCCGTGCTGACCGCCAAGTCCGCGATCGAGCGAGCGGCGGACGATATTGTCATTCTTTACGGCGACACGCCACTGATCCATCCGGCGACGTTGCGGCGGCTGCAGGCGCCGCTCGCCGCCGGCGCGGCCATGGCCGTGGCGGCGTTTCGGCCGTCCGACCCAACCGGCTACGGCCGGCTGATTATCGAAGGCGGTCAGCTCGTCGCCATCCGCGAGCAGGCCGACGCCAGCGACGCCGAACGGGCGATCGGCATCTGCAACGGCGGTATTATGGCGTTCGCTGGCAACACGGCGCTCTCGATCCTGGAACAGATCGCCAATCACAATAGCAAAGGCGAATATTATTTGACCGATGCGGTCGCGATTGCGCGCGGCATGAAGCTTCGCGCCGTCGCAGTCGAAGTCGAGGAGGATGACGTGCGCGGCATCAACACCAAGAAGGAACTGGCCGAAGCCGAAGCGGTGGCGCAGCAGCGCCTGCGCAGGGCCGCGTTGGATGCAGGTGTCACTCTCGTCGCCCCCGATACGGTGTTTCTGTCGACCGACACCCGATTTGGCAAGGACGTCATCGTCGAACCTTACGTGGTGTTTGGCGAGAAGGTCGTCGTCGACGATGGCGCCGTCATTCACGCCTTCTCGCATCTTGCCGGCGCGCATGTCGGCAAGGGTGTATCGGTTGGGCCGTTCGCGCGGCTGCGCCCCGGCGCCAAGCTCGGCGAGGGTGCGCGGATCGGCAATTTCGTCGAGGTCAAGGAGGCCGTCTTTGGCGCTGGCGCCAAGGCCAACCACTTAAGCTATATCGGCGACGCCTCGGTCGGCGATAATGCCAATATCGGCGCGGGCACTATCACCTGCAACTACGACGGCAGCGCCAAGCACCGCACCGAGGTCGGCAAAAACGCCTTCATCGGTTCCAACTCCGCGCTGGTCGCGCCGGTCTCGATCGGTGACGGCGCCTATGTGGGCTCAGGGTCGGTCATCACGGCGGACGTGCCGCCGGATTCGCTGGCGTTGGCGCGCGGCCGTCAGGTCGTTAAGGAAGGTTGGGCATCGCGCTTGCGGGCATTGAAATCGATCGTCAAAAAGAAAACGCATTCGCGGGATTGACGGTCGAGACGTCCATGGTGCGACGTTTATTTGATTGGGCAAAAGCTGCGGCCCCACTTTAACCATTAACGTCCAGGAAGCAGTAATCAGTCGCCGGTATTCGATAGCGGCAGGCAGAGCAGGGCGATGATCGTAGGCTGACCCTGTAAGCCGCGGCCGGAAGGGGCCCTTCTTTCAGATGTGCGGGATTGTCGGAATTGTCGGCAACGAAGCGGCTGCACCGCAGCTCGTTAACGCGCTCAAGCGTCTTGAATACCGCGGCTACGATTCGGCCGGTGTCGCCACGCTCGAACACGGCGTGCTGACCCGCCGGCGCGCCGAAGGCAAATTGAAAAATCTCGAGCAGCGGCTCAGTCGCGAACCGCTCGGCGGCACGATCGGCATCGGCCACACGCGCTGGGCGACGCACGGCCGGCCGACCGAGAACAACGCCCACCCGCACGCGACTGAGAAGCTCGCCGTGGTGCATAACGGCATCATCGAGAATTTCGCCGAGTTGCGGCGCGAGCTGGAGGCGCAAGGCGCCAAATTTTCCACCGAGACGGACACGGAGGTGGTGGCGCATCTCGTTACCGAGGAAATGAAGCGCGGCGCCTCGCCGGTCGAGGCGGTCAAACGCGCGCTGCCGCGGCTGCGCGGCGCATTCGCACTCGCCTTTCTATTCGCCGGCGAGGAGAATCTGCTGATCGGCGCGCGCAAAGGTTCGCCGCTCGCCATCGGTTTCGGCGATGGCGCCATGTTTGTCGGCTCCGATGCGATTGCGCTGGCGCCGTTCACCGACACGGTAAGTTATCTGGACGACGGCGATTGGGTGATAGTCACCCGCCAGGGCGCCGAGATCCACGACGCCGGCGGTGCCGTCGTGCACCGCGACGTGCTCAAGTCGCAAGCCTCGGTGATGCTCATCGATAAGGGCAATCATCGCCATTTCATGGCCAAGGAAATTCACGAACAGCCGGAAGTGGTCGGCCATACGCTGTCGAATTATCTCGACATGGCGGCCGAACGCATCGCGTTGCCGATGACGCTGCCGTTCGATTTCAAGAAGCTCGATCGCATGGCGATCGCCGCCTGTGGCACCGCCTACTACGCCGGCATGGTCGCCAAGTACTGGTTCGAACGGTTGGCGCATCTGCCGGTCGAGGTCGATATCGCTTCGGAGTTCCGCTACCGCGATGCACCGCTGCGGCCGGGCAATCTGTCGATTTTCGTCTCCCAATCGGGAGAGACCGCGGACACGCTCGCATCGCTGCGCTACGCGCGCGAGCACAAGCAGCACGTTCTGTCGATCGTCAACGTGCCGACCTCGTCCATCGCGCGCGAAAGCGACATCGTGATGCCGACGCTGGCCGGACCGGAAATCGGCGTGGCGTCGACCAAGGCCTTCACCTGTCAGTTGGCGGCGCTCGCGGCGTTGGCGATCGCGGCCGGGCGCGATCGCGGCGTGCTGACGCCGAGCGACGAGCAACGCTTGGTCCATGCACTGATCGAAGTGCCCCGCCATCTCGCCGAAGCGCTGGCGCTCGAGCCGCATGTCGAGCAGCTTGCGCGCGATCTCTCCAAGTCGCGCGACGTGCTCTATCTCGGCCGCGGCACCAGTTATCCGATCGCGCTCGAAGGCGCGCTGAAGCTGAAGGAAATCTCCTACATCCACGCCGAAGGCTATGCGGCGGGTGAACTCAAGCACGGCCCGATCGCTTTGATCGACGAAACCACGCCGGTCGTGGTGATCGCGCCGCACGACAAAGTGTTCGACAAGACCGTCTCCAATATGCAGGAAGTCGCCGCACGCGGCGGCAAGCTGATCCTGGTGACGGACGCCGCGGGTTTGGAAGCCGTGACAGCAGCGAACACCAAGCCGCTGGCCACGCTGACGCTGCCGACCATGCCGGCGACGGTGGCGCCGCTGGTATATGCCGTGCCGGTACAGCTCATCGCCTACCACACCGCGGTGCTGCTCGGCACCGATGTCGATCAACCGCGCAATCTGGCGAAGTCGGTCACCGTCGAATGAACGCCGCCGCCGGATCGTGTATAGTGGCGACGTTGGGAATCCGCTGACCGGTAAATCATGGCGAACGCGAGCGATCACGCCAAGATGCCACAACCTGCCGCGAAACCAACGCACGGCTTTGTCAGCCGTTTGCGCAACTATTTCTTGACCGGGTTGATTGTCGCCGGACCGGTCGCGATCACGCTTTACCTCATCTGGTGGTTCGTCACCTGGGTGGACAATTGGGTACGGCCGTTCATTCCCGTGCGCTATCGGCCGGAAACCTACCTGCCGATCGACGTTCCGGGCTTCGGCCTGATCATTGCGTTCGTGGCATTGACCTTGCTCGGCTTCCTCACTGCCAATTTGGTCGGCAGCAAGCTTGTCGGTCTCGGCGAGAGCCTGCTTAATCGCGTGCCGATCGTGCGGCCGATCTATCGGACCGCGAGGCAGATTTTTCAAACACTGTTCTCAAGTTCCGGATCGAGCTTCCGCAAGGTAGGTCTGGTCGAGTTCCCGGCGCCGGGCATGTGGTCGCTGGTGTTTCTGACGCAATCGCCCAGTGCCGATATTTCGGCGCGGCTGCCGGCGACCGAGCACGTCTCGGCTTTCATGCCGTGCACGCCGAACCCGACGACCGGGTTCTTTTTCTACGTGCCGCGCCGCGACGTGGTCGATCTCGACATCTCGGTCGAAGCGGCGATGCAACTTCTGATTTCTGCAGGCGTCATCCAACCCGGCGGCGAGCAGCACAATTCGCTCTCCTCGCTTGCCGAAACAGCCCGCGCCGCGCAGACGGCGCGAACGTCCCCACCCCCAGCGCCCGCCGCTCCCACGCCGGTGAAATAGCCGCGAAGGCGCTCTCGCGGGCGGGGGTAAATCCGGGATTGCTGGCGAATCTGAGTTCTCAGCGCCATCTCGATCTGCTATTGATAGCGCTGTTGCAATGAGCGAGCGGGGGCTCACATGAACTTTGTCGACTCTATCAAGCTGGGCTTTTCCAACTACGTGAACTTCACGGGTCGGGCGTGCCGGTCGGAATACTGGTACTGGGCTTTGTTCGTCCTCATCGGCGCAATCGTGGCCAGGATCATTGATTATGTGATCGGCGCACCGATCGCGTATACGATCTTTGGTCTTGCCGTGCTTATCCCCTATATCGCGATCGGGGTACGGCGGCTCCACGACACCGATCGCTCCGGTTGGTGGCTGTTTCTAAGCTTTATCCCACTGGTCGGTGCCATTATCCTGATCATTTGGTTCTGCACAAAGGGCACGGACGGCCCGAACCGCTTTGGCCAGGACCGGCTTGTGGGCATGGCGCCGCCTCTGCCGCGCACAGCCTGATAAACTAGCCCGCGCCCAGCAGTCTGATCGCCTCGTCGCGAGCGAACAGATAGAGCAGGGCGCGGAGCGCGTCGCCGCGCGGCGACGACAGTTTCGGATCGCGCGCCAGCGTCAGTGCCGCGTCGTCGCGCGCGGCCGCGAGGTACTTGCCGTGCACCTCGAGGCGCGCGATGCGGAAACCGGGCACGCCGCTCTGTCGCGTGCCGAGCACGTCGCCTTCGCCGCGTAACCGTAGATCCTCTTCGGCGATGCGGAAGCCGTCGTCGGTCTCGCGCATGATCGCGAGCCGCGCTTTTGCCGTCTCGCCGAGCGGGCCTTTGTAAAGCAGCAGGCAGATGGAGCGCTCGGCACCGCGGCCGACGCGGCCACGGAGCTGATGCAGTTGCGCCAGCCCGAACCGTTCGGCATGCTCGATCACCATGACGCTTGCCTCTGGCACGTCGACGCCGACCTCGATCACCGTGGTCGCGACGAGCAGGCGCGTCTCGCCCGCAGCAAAGCGCGCCATGGCGCGGTCCTTGTCGGGGCCGCGCATCTGGCCGTGAACGAGATCGGCCAATGCGCCGAACCGAAGCTTGAGCTCGCGAAACCGCTCCTCGGCGGCGGCCAGATCGACCAGTTCGGACTCTTCGACCAGCGGACAGACCCAATAAACGCGGCGCCCTTCCTCGAGCGCACGCGCTACCGCCTCGATAACCTCGTTGAGCCGCTGAAGTGGAATGGTACGGGTGTCGATTTTCTGCCGGCCAGCCGGCTTTTCGCGCAAGGCCGAGACGTCCATGTCGCCGAAATAGGTCAGCACCAGCGTGCGCGGAATCGGCGTCGCGGTAAGGACCAGGAGATCGACGGCATTGCCCTTGCGGGCGAGCGCGAGACGCTGATGCACGCCGAAGCGATGTTGCTCATCGACAATGGCCAGCGCCAGATCGTCAAAATCGACGTCGTCCTGAAACAGCGCGTGGGTCCCCACAATGAGATTGATCTCGCCCGCAGCGAGTGCCGCGAGAATGTCATCGCGGTCGCGGCCGCGATCGCGGCCGGTCAGGATGGCGACGCGAAGGCCGGCTTTCTCGGCTAGCGGCGCGATGGTGGAAAAATGCTGTCGCGCCAAAATTTCGGTCGGCGCCATCAAGGCCGCCTGACGGCCAGCTTCGATCACATGGGCGGCCGCGAGCAGCGCCACCACGGTCTTGCCCGAACCGACATCGCCGTGCAGCAGCCGCAGCATGCGAGCGGGCTGCGCCAAGTCGGCGACGATGTCGCTCACGGCCTGTTGCTGCGACGGCGTCAGCGAATAGGGCAGGGACCCGACGATGCGCGCGCGCAGCTGCCCTTCAGCGGCAGTGCCGCGTCCGGCCCGCGTGCGCTGATGCGCGCGCAGCAGTGCGAGCGCCAGTTGCCCGGCAAGCAGTTCGTCATACGCAAGCCGTGACCACGCCGCACTCTCCGGCTTGATGTCGTCGGGCGTTTGCGGACGATGGACGCGGCGCAACGCATCGGCGAAGCTTTCAAAGCCGTTGCGCGCTAGCCAGTCGGCATCCTGCCATTCGGGCAGGATTTTGGGCACGCGATCGAGCGCCGCCTCGATCGCGCGGCGAACCTGATTGGGGTGCAGTCCTTCGGTGAGCGGATAGACCGGATCGATCAGCGGCAGCTTGGCAAAACCCGCCGCATCGACCACGCGATCGGGATGGATCATCTGCAGATGGCCGTCGTAGAGCGTGGCCGTACCCGAGACGTAGCGGGTCTCGCCTTCGGGGAAGAGCTTTTCCAAGTAATCGCGGCGGGTGTTGAAATAGGTGATGGTCAGCGTGTTGGTGTCATCGCTGGCGTCGATATTGTAAGGCGCGCGCGGCCGGTTTGGCGGCGGCGGCCGATGGCCCTCGACCGTGACCGCGACAGTGACCACCCTGTCCGGCGCGACCTCGCTCAGTTTTGGCTGGTTGCGGCGATCGACGAACCCGGTCGGCAGGTGAAACAGAAGATCGACGATGCGCGGCGTGTCGTCCCCGGCTGACAAGAGGCGGGCATAATGCTTTTCCAGGCGCGGCCCGATACCCGGCAGCGCCGAGACGGACGCGAACAGCGGATTGAGAAGAGGCGGACGCATGACGCCTCGATAAGCGGCTGCGCGGGCGCTGTCACCAGCGTAGGCGCAGCATCGTTGCCGCTAGTTTTCCGGACTGACCTTTGGCACCAGCCGGTCGATATGCCGCTGCATATAGTCGTAGCAGGTGCAAGCATGCTTGCGCAGCGCCTTCTTGTTGAGGAGTTCAATACGCCCGCGGCGGGTGTGGATGAGTCCGGCGGCTTCGAATTTCGCCGCCGTCACCGCGATCGTCCCGCGCTGTACGCCGAGCATTTTCCCCAAAAACTCGCGCGTGAAGGGGATAGTGTCGTCGCCGATCTTGTCGCTGGTCTGCAAGAGCCAACGGCTCAGCCGTGCCGCCACGTCATGCAGAGCGTTACAAGCCGCGGTCTGCTCGATCTGACCCAGTTGCAGTTCTGTCTGGCGCACGACGAGATCACGCAGATGCTGGTTTTGCGCGACGGCGCTGCAAAATCGAGACGCCGGAATGCAGAGCGAGGTGCCGGCGACTTGAACCAGCGCGGTGATCGAGGAAATCCGCGATCCCAGACCGACTGCCAAACCCACCGCTCCCTCGGAGCCGATCATGCCAACTTCGACGGTGCGGTCCTCGGGCATTTCCACGATCAACGAAATCATGCCGCTTTGCGGAAAGTGCACCGCATCGACGCGTTCGCCGCGCTCCAGCAGAAGCTGACCCTGAATGAGCGGCGCTTCTCTGAGATGACGGAGAATCGATAAATCTTCGGAATTCAGCGAAGCAAGAAGCCTATTGAAAATCTTCTGCGGCATTCAAATCTCCGGCGCGATCAACAGCACAACAAAAAAACGGACCTCCCTTCTTCCCCGACGAATACCGGGAAAAAGCCGCACCTGGATCAACGCTTTCGGGCCAGACAAACGAGCGCGTCATCGATCAATTTTTGTGGATCGCGTTCACCGGCCTCGACGCAACCAATGATGTATCGGGCCAGAATTTCGCGCGTTTCGGCCGCATTTTCGGGAGTGGCGAGCGGACTGCCTGATTTGAGGACCGCCGTCCACGCGCCTTCGAACGCTGTGATGAGAACCGAGGTGCTATTCGGGTCAAAAGCACCTCGACCGGCCGGAAAATCTGTATTCATCGGTGCACGCGAATGTGATGGCTATTGACCGCCGGTGCCGCAGTGGCGGCATGGCAGCTAATCAGCCGACTTTGCGCCGGGATTCTTGCGCTGTCCGTCAGGTAGCTGACAGAGCGGAGGAGGGGTGTGGCTGCCGGGTTGGGGCACAAAGCGCGGCGCGCAGCGGCTGACATCGCCGCACTCGCGCTCTATATAACCCCCGCCCGGCACGTCCGGGCTTTTGGCGTTGAGTTGCGCATGATCGGGGAAGGTTTTCCGAAAGGATCAGGCGCCATTGGAAGGCGGGCAGAGGCCATGACGGAACGATCGAGCGAGGGACTGGATGTGCGGCGGCGGCGGCTTCTGTTCCGCGCCTGGCGGCGCGGCGTGCGCGAGACCGACCTGATCGTCGGCCGCTTCGCCGATGCCTATATCGACAAGTTGGATGACGGTGCGCTCGACAATTTCGAGCGGCTGATCGAAGTGCCCAACGCCAGCCTTTACGCCTGGGTGGTCGGCAGCGAGACCGCGCCGCAAGACTACGATACCGACGTGCTGCGGCAGCTTATCGCGTTTCATCACGCAGCCGAGACAGGCCGATGAGTCGGGCAGCGCCAACAGCATCTCCTGCACAGCGCCTGGCGCCCGGCCGGCCGTTGCTCCTGACACAGGTCGCGGACGGCGCCGAAGGCTTGGTGATCGCCGATCTGGCCAGCGCCGTCGCCGCAGGCGACAAGCCGCCGGCGATCAGCGCGGCGGTGATCTGCCGCGACGGGGCGCGCATGGCGATGCTGTCGCGCGCCCTCGCATTTTTTGCGCCGGAAACCGAAATCCTCGAATTCCCAGCCTGGGATTGCCTGCCTTACGACCGCGTATCTCCGCATGCGGCCGTGGTTGCGCAGCGCATGACGGCGCTGGCGCGGCTCGCGCGCGTCACGGCCC
>Ga0208849_1001409_pt1 | contig 16907 bp, 15 predicted proteins | sample NGESurdeep072012_10_FD_184470 | JGI IMG/M metagenome (GOLD analysis project Ga0208849, IMG submission 184470) | Arctic peat soil microbial communities from Barrow, Alaska - NGEE Surface sample 53-3 deep-072012 (SPAdes) | ecosystem: Environmental > Terrestrial > Soil > Wetlands > Peat ...
TGGCTCGGGCCTAGTCAACGGCGGCTTCCAGGAGGGCTTTGCCGACGCCCTGGCGACGGGCGGTTTTTGCCACCATCAGGCCCAGGTCGGCGACATGGGAGCTGGCGGGATGCGTGTCGCGCGCGATCGACAGGCGGCCGACCAGGGCGCCGTCGGTGCGCTCCGCGACGAAAACGGCGGCATGCGGGTAGCGACGGAGAGCCTTCAGATAGCGGCGCTCGTCGCCCGCACTTCGCCACTCGCCTTCGGAGGAGATCAGCCACGCTTCCGGTTCGCCGCTCACCTCTTCGGCGAGACGGGTCAGGGCTTCGGCGTCGGCGGGATCCGCGGCGCGGACGATGAACGCGGTGGTCACGCAACCACGACTCCTGCTCCGCCGCGGCGGGGGTCGCCGGCGGCGGCCAGGGCGCCGTCGGGGAGAACCTCGACGGCGCTCACGCCGCCGAAGTAGAGGTTGCGCCGCTTGAAGCGGACGACCTCGCGGCCTTGCGCTTCCAGCTCGTCCGCCACCACAGCGTCCTCGCAGTACACGACTCCATCTTCGGCGTGGAGGCGCGGGGCCTCAACTGCTTCCTCGACACCCATTTCTCTGCCTACGACGTTCACGGCGACCTGGAGGATCGCGCCGCGCAGACGGGCCGAGCCGGCGCTGCCCAGCACCAGGCGGGGGCGGCCGTTCTTCAGCAGCAGCGACGGTGCCATCATCGACGTCAGGCGTTCGCCCGGGCGCGCGGCTTCGCGCAGATCGGCTTCGCCGAGCATGTTGTTCAGGTGGATGCCCGTGCCGGGGACGACGACGCCGCTGCCGGACCCCAGTGACGCCGACAGCGACGCAGCGTCGCCGCGCGCATCCACGACCGAGATATGCGTCGTGCCCGAGAGCAGCCGATGCGCGATGCCGCCGCGATGGAGTGCGCGCACGAACGAGCCGCCGCGCACCGCGTCCTGCGCTTCCATCGCGGCGACGAGAGCCGCCGGCGTCGGCTCCGCCGAACCCAGCGCCTTCAGCCCGTACGCGACGAGCAATCCCCCGCTCGACGGCGGCGGGTTCGAGCGGAACTCGTGGCCGCGGTACTCCACCGTCACCGGGCGCCGCCGCACCACCCGGTAGCCGGCGAGATCCTCGAGCGACAGCGCGCCGCCGCCCGCCTGCACGTGCTCCACCAGACGCCGCGCCAGCTCGCCGCGATACAACGCGCCCGCGCCCTCCACGCCGATTCGCTCCAGCGTCTCCCCCAGCTCCGGCACGACGAGCCTCTCCCCCGCCGCCAGCGCGCGGCCGCCCGCGCCGTACATCGCGTCGCCCTCCGGCGAATGGCGCAGCAGGCCGTCGAGGATCCGGTGCAGATACCCCGCCGACGGCGTCAGCTCCACCCCCTCGCGTGAAAGCTGCACCGCCGGCGCGACCAGCTCCGCCCACGGCACCGACCCGAACCGGCGATGCGCCGCCTCGAGCGCGAGCGCCGTCCCCGGCACCGCCACCGCCGCGGCGCCCGTGTGGAACACCTGCTCCGTATCCCCGTCGAAGTCCACCGCCAGCCGCAGCAGCCCGCCCGTCGCCTCCGCCACCGCCCCGGGCACCGTCACGAAGCCGTCGAACACCCGCGTCTGCCCGCCCGTATGGACGAGCATGAAGCCGCCGCCGCCCGGCCCCGTCAGCGGGCTCTCGCACACCCAGGAGACGAACGCCGCCCCCACGCACGCGTCGACCGCGTTCCCGCCCGCCGCCAGGACGCGCGCGCCCGCCTCGGCCGTGAGCGGGTGGCCGGCTGCGACCGCGCCTCGCATGGCCGGGAGCCTACGCAGGAACCAGTGCTACCGTCACCGAAAGCTGCCGATGGAAGGACGGATGAGCACGACCGCACACGAGATCCTCGACCGCATCGGCAGACGCCGCCTCGCAGCGGCCACGGCGGTGACGCTCACCCTCGTCGTGCTCGTCGCGACGCCGCAACTGCTCGGCTCGCACGTCGTCACCGCCTTCGGCGCGCTCGAGCACGCCGACGCGATCTGGCTCTGGACGGCCGCGCTCGGCTTCCTGCTCGCCGTGCTCGGCGCGGCCGGCTCCTGGTTCTCCGCGATCCGGCTCTGCGGCGGCCGGCTCTCGCGCACCGACGCCTGCGCCCGCTACGGCGCCGGCAGCCTCGTCAACACCTTCGTCCCGGCCCGCGCCGGCGACGCCGTGCGGATCGCGCTCTTCTCGCGCGTGCTGCCGAACGAAGGACGCCTCTGGACGACGGGCGGCGCGTTCGCGGCGCTCGGGATCGCGCGCGCGGCCGTGCTCGCCGGCTTCGTCGTCGCCGGCGCGCTCGCGGGCGCGCTCCCCATCTGGTCGCCGCTCGTGGTGCTCGGGATCGTCGCCGCCGGCGTCGCGCTCACGCTCCGCGCACGACGCAGCCGACCCGACGGCCGCGTCTCGCACCTGCTCGACGCGTTCCGTGCGCTCCGGCGCGAGCCGCTCGCCGCGCTCCGGCTCGTCGCCTGGATCGCCCTCTCCACCGCCGGCCGGCTCGCCGCCGCGACCGCGATCGGGGCGGCGCTCGAGATCCACCGGCCGTTCGTCGCCGCGCTCGTGATCGTCCCCGCGCTCGACGTCGTCGGCACCCTCCCGCTCACGCCGGCGAACGTCGGCTTCACGAGCGGCGCCGTCGCCATGGTCTTCCGAGCACACGGCATCTCCTTCGCGAACGGGCTCGCCGCCGGCATCGCCTTCCACGCCGTCGAGACGGCCGTCGGCATCCTCGTCGGGCTCGGCAGCATGGTCTGGCTCGCGCCGTACCGGTCGCCGGCCGCCCGCCGGCTCGCGCTCGTCGGCGTCGCGGCCAGCGCCTTCATCGCGCTCGCCGGGACGTTCAGCGCGACCGTCCTCGTGCCGCTGGCGTAACCGCCGCCGCCGGGAAGTAGGCTTCCAGCATGTCCCGGAGCCATCCGCTCCTCCGCGAAGCGCTCCTCTCCGCCGCCGCCGCTGCCTTCGTCGCCGCGATCCTCGCGTGGCTCGGCCCGCCCGGAACGGATCTCGCCGCCCACGCGTACCAGCGCACGGTGTTCCTCCAGCACGGGTTCACGCTCTGGAACAACTTCTGGTACGCGGGGCGCTACAGCTTCATCACGTACAGCATCATCTACTACCCCCTCGCGGCGTTCTTCGGCATCAAGCTGCTCGCGGTCGCGACGATCTCGCTCGCCGCGCTCGCGTTCACCGCGCTGCTCTGGCGCGAATGGGGACCGACGACGCGCTGGTCGAGCCGCAGCTTCGCCGTCGTCTGGGCCGGGATCGTCCTCTCCGCCGCCTTCCCGTTCGCGCTCGGATTCGCGCTCGCGCTGCTCGCCCTCTGGGCGCTGCAAGCCGGGCGGCGCTGGCGGTTCGCCGCGCTCGCTGCGCTCAGCCTCGCCGCGAGCCCGCTCGCGTTCCTGCTCCTCGTCGTGATCCTCTCCGGCATCGCGCTCTCCGAGCGGGTGTCGATCCGTCGCAACTGGGTGCCGTTCGCGTGCATCGCGCTCTCGGGGCTCATCGAGCTCCTGCTCTGGCGGCTCTTCCCCGACGGCGGCCGCTTCCCCTTCCACTTCGCGGACGCCGCCGCCAGCGTCGCGTTCTGCGTGCTCGGCCTCGTCTTCACGTGGCGCGTCGAGCGCGCGCGCGTCGTGCGCTTCGCGTTCGGCGTCTACCTCGCGGCGACGCTGCTGTCGTACCTCGTGCCGTCGGCGGTGGGAGGCAACATCGAGCGCCTGCGCTACGCGGCGATCCCGCTCGCCGTGCTCGTCTTCTCGCTGCGCTACTGGCGCCCGCTCATTCCCGGCCTCATCGTGGTCACTCTCGCCGTCGCCTGGAACCTCAGTCCGCTCGCCGCCAGCTACGCGAGCGGCCGCGCCGACGTCAGCTCGAAGGCGTCCACGTGGTCCGGCGCGATCACGTTCCTGCACGCGCACCTCGGCCCCTCCTACCGCGTCGAGGCGGTGGACACGACCGGGCACTGGTCCGCCGTCTACCTCGCCGACGCCCACATCCCGCTCGCGCGCGGCTGGTTCCGGCAGGACGACTTCCCGCAGAACGAGGTGCTGTACAGCACGCTCGGCGCGAAGACGTACCTCGCCTGGCTGCGCGGTCTCGGCGTCCGCTACGTCGTGCTCACGAAGTCGCCGCCCGACTACAGCGCGCGCGCCGAGGCGGCGCTCGTGCGCAGCGGGCGCGCGGGACTCAGGCCGGTGTTCGCAACGAGCGAGCTGACGATCTACGCGGTTCCGAAGCCGCGCTCGATCGTCACCGGGCCGGGCTCCCCCCATCTCGCGTCGCTCACGCAAGCCCGCATCGGCGTCGACGTGCACCGGGGCGGGAACTACCGCATCGCCGTGCGGTGGTCGCCGTACTGGCGCGCGTCCAACGGCTGCCTGAGCGAGGGCAAAGACACGATGCTGCGCCTGCAGACGCGGGGCGCACAGCACGTGACGATCGTCTTCCAGGTGAGCGCGGACAGCGCGCTCGACGAGCTCGCCGGCGCGTCACGGCACTGCTCGCTCGGCGGCGGAAGCTAGACCCGGCGGACGAGCTCGTCGAGCGGCTTGCGCTTTGCGCGGGCCGACCACTCGTCCGCGCTCCGCGACTCCGGGTCACGCGGGACGGCCGGATAACCGAAGGAGAGGATCACGCCGACCTCGGCGCCGACGATGCGCTCCGCCGCCTCCGCGTCCGCGATCCCGTTCGGGCACGAGACGACGCCCTCGTCCCACGCGGCGAGCATCATGTTCTGCGCGCAACGGCCGGCGTCGAAGCCGCGCGCGCCCGCGATCGCGATCACGAGCGCCGCGGTGCGCACGTTCTCGGGCGCGTACACCGTCTGCGCGAGCGCGTCCTTGTCCGCCACGACGACGAACTGCCACTCCTGGCGGTTCCGCGCGCTGCCGGCGAGGCGGCCGGCGTCGAGGATGCGCTGCTCGACCTCGGGCGGGACCGGGGTGACGGCGTACGCGCGGACGTCGCGTTTGCTGGCGATCGCCTGGAAGACGTCCATTGCGCGGATCGTAGCGGTGGTAAGGCTGCAACCAGGTTGCCGAAGGCAACCTGGTTGCGGAAGTTCGCTGCTAGCGCCGCAGGAACGAGGGCGGCTCGAGCAGATCCGCGTCCGCGCGCATGCCCGGTGACGCCGCAAACGTGGGACGCCGCACGCGGGTGCCGCGGCCGATGCCCGTGGCGACGACCGTCACCCACACCTGGCCGGTCAGGCGGTCGTCGATCGTCGCGCCGAAGATGATGTTCGTCTCCTCCGTCGCGGCGCCGCGGATCACCTCGGCGGCCTCGTTCACCTCGATCAGCGTCATGTCGTCGCCGCCGGCGACCGAGAGCAGGATGCCGGTCGCGCCGCTGATCTCCTCGTCGATCAGCGGCGAGCGCAGCGCCCGCTCCGCCGCCTCCTTCGCGCGGTTCTCCGCGCCGGAGGAGAAGCCGATCCCCATCAGCGCCGTGCCGGAGTCGCTCATGATCGTGCGCACGTCGGCGAAGTCGAGGTTGATCAGGCCCGGCATCGTGATCAGGTCGCAGATCCCCTGCACGCCCTGGCGGAGGACGTCGTCCGCCACCTTGAACGCGTCGAGCATCGAGGTCGAGCGGTCGAGCACCTCGAGCAGACGGTCGTTCGGGATCACGATCGTCGTGTCGCACGCCGCGCGCAGCGCCGCGACGCCGTGCTCGGCCTGCGTGCGCCGCTTCGTCCCCTCGAACTTGAACGGGGTCGTGACGATCCCGACCGTGAGCGCGCCGATGTCGCGCGCGATCTTCGCGACGACGGGCGCGGCGCCCGTGCCGGTGCCGCCGCCCTCGCCCGCGGCGACGAACACCATGTCCGAGCCGCGCAGCGCGTGCTTCAGCTGGTCGTAGCCTTCCTCGGCGGCGAGACGCCCGATCTCGGGCTCCGCGCCGGAGCCGAGACCCTTCGTCAGCTCGCGGCCGATGTGGATCTTCTGCGCGGCGTCGCTCATGTGCAGCGCCTGGCTGTCCGTGTTCACCGCGATGAACTCGACGTCGTTGATGCCCGCGTCGATCATCCGGTTGACCGCGTTCAGGCCGGCGCCGCCGACGCCCACGACCTTGATCACGGCCGCGTAGGCGCCGCTGTCCGCGCGCGGCGCGCGATTCAGGCGCGCACCCTGCTCCGGCGGCTCGACGTAGGGCGAAACGGGAGCCGCATGGGTCGGCTCGTGCCGGTATTGCTGCGGCGGAGGAGGCGGAGACGACACCGGGGGCGGCGCGGCCGCGGGCACCGGAGTGCGCGGCGGCGGCGGGCCGGCCGACGGCTCGGGACGCGGCGGCAGCGGCGCCGGCGACTCGGACGCGACGGCCTCCTCCCAGCTCGGGACGTGCTCGACGGTGCGCTCCTCCGGCTCGGTCGCGGGCGCAGGCGTCGCCGCGGCCGGCTGCTCGCCCGACCCCTCCGCCTGCCGCTGCGCGGCCTCGGTCGCGCGAAACAGCTCGGCGAGCGGGCCCTCACGCATGCTGGCGCGACGGCGCGCCATTGAGCACCTCCTTGGCGAGATCGCGATACATGCTCGCGGCCTCACCGGTCGGGTCGTACTTCAACACCGACATGCCCTTCACCGGCGCCTCGGCGTAGCGGATCGTCTTGCGGATCTTCGTCTTCAGCACGAGGTCGCCGAAGTTCTCCTGGAGGATCTCGACCGCCTCGCGCGAGTGCAGCAGGCGCTTGTCGAACATCGTCGGCAGGATCCCCTGGATCTTCACGGCCGGGTTGAGGTTCTCACGAATCATCGAGAGTGTGTTCTCGAGCTGGACGAGGCCGCGCAGCGACAGGTACTCGCACTGGACGGGGACGATCACGCCGCTCGCGGCGACGAGCGCGTTGATCGTCAGCAGTCCCAGCGACGGCGGCGTGTCGATCAGGATGAAGTCGTAGGTCTCGAGCACCGGCGCCAGCGCCTTCTCGAGCGCGCGCTCGCGGCCGATCATCGAGGAGAGGGCCAGCTCGGCGCCGGCCAGGTCGATCGAGGAGACGGCGACGTCGATCTCGCCCGTCCGGACGATCTCGCCGATCGGCAGCCGGTGGACGAGCACGTCGAACATCGAACGCTCGATCTCGTCCGGGTTCCAGCCCTGGGACATGGTCAGGTTGCCCTGGGGGTCGAGGTCCACGGCGAGCACGCGGTTGCCCTTCTCGGCGAGGGCGACCCCGAGATTGAGCGTGGTCGTCGTCTTGGCGACGCCGCCCTTCTGGTTGGCGAAGGCGATAACGCTGGCCAGTGTGGGACCTCTTTCAGTCCTCGCCCGCGAGTTCGGGCGTGATCGTAGCCGCGTGAGCGCCATAGTCGCTCACCTTTCGCAGCAACGTAGCACTTTCCTTCTCAAGTAAGTTCCTGGCCATGGACCGCAAATGGCGCGCCCTCACGATCGTCTGCGTCGCCATTTTCATGCTCCTGCTCGACATCACGATCGTCAACGTCGCCCTGCCGCCGATCGAGAACGAGCTCCACGCCTCCTTCACCGACCTCCAGTGGGTGGTCGACGCCTATGCCCTGACCCTCGCCTCCCTCGTCCTCAACGCCGGCTCGCTCGCCGACCTGCTCGGCCGCAAGCGGCTGTTCGCCGCCGGGGTCGCCCTCTTCACGGTCGGCTCGGCGCTCTGCGGCGCCGCCACCACCCCGCTCTTCCTCATCCTCGCCCGCGGCGGCCAGGGGATCGGCGGCGCGATGATGTTCGCGACCTCGCTCGCGATCATCTCCAACGAGTTCGAGGGGCGGCAGCGCGGCACCGCCTTCGGGATCTACGGCGCGACGATCGGCTTCGCGGTCGCCGTCGGGCCGCTGATCGGCGGCGTGCTCACGACCTACGCGGGCTGGCGCTGGATCTTCTTCGTCAACCTGCCGGTCGGCGTCGCCTGCCTCGCCGGCACGCTGATGTACCTGCACGAGTCGCGCGACGAGGCGCACGGCGGCTTCGACCTGCCGGGGCTCGTCACGTTCTCCGGGGCAGCGTTCACCGGCGTGCTCGCGCTGCTGCGCGGCAACGACTGGGGCTGGGGCAGCGTGCGGGTGATCGGCCTCCTCGTCGCTTCCGCCGCACTCCTGCTCGGCTTCGTCGCGATCCAGCTGCGCGCCGAGCGGCCGACCTTCGACCTGCGCCTGTTCCGGGTGCCGGCGTTCACGGGGGCGCAGATCGTCGCCTTCGCGATCTCGGCCGGGATGTTCTCGCAGTTCCTCTACCTCACGCTCTACCTCCAGAACGTGCTCGGCTACTCGCCGCTCGGCGCCGGCCTCCGCTTCCTGCCGCTCTCGCTGCTCGCCTTCGTCGTGGCGCCGCTCGCCGGCCGGCTGTCGGTGCGCATGCCGGTGCGCTTCCTGCTCAGCGGCGGGCTCGCGCTCGTCGGCGTCTCGCTGCTGCTGATGCACGGGATCTCGACCGGATCGGGCTGGACGACGCTGCTCGCCGGATTCATCGTCGGTGGGATCGGGATCGGGTTCGTCAACGCGCCGCTCGCCCAGACCGCCGTCAGCGTCGCGCCGCGCGCGCAGGCCGGGATGGCGTCGGGGATCAACAACACGTTCCGCCAGGTCGGGATCGCCACCGGGATCGCCGCGCTCGGGGCGGTCTTCCAGGACAGGATCAAGAGCGAGCTCGCCGGGAGCCCGCCCGCGCTCGCGAACGCGGCGGCGAGCGGCCAGTACCGCGCGCAGGGCGACCCGAAGCTCGTGCAGGCCGTGCACGCCGCGTTCATCGCCGGCCTCAACGAGATCCTGCTCCTGGCGGCGTTCCTCACCTTCGCCGGCGCGGTGCTCGCCGTGCTGCTCGTCCGGCAGAAGGACATCGTCGCCGTCGCCGGCGCATCCGCGGACTCCGCGCACGCGTAGCGGGCGCTTGTAAGAATCGAGCCGATGAGCTGGGGCACGGACGTGAAGACGTGGTTCCTCGGCAGTAGCCCGTGGCCGAACGTCGAAGGCCGCCTCGTCGACCACCAGCTGATGAACGGGCTGCCGATCTTCGACGAGGTGAAAGAGGTCGACAGCGTGACCACGGCGGCGACGTGGCGGCTCGACTTCTCCAACGGGCCGACATGGCCGCCGGATCCCACCGGCGCGGTCGAGCACTACATCGCGCTGCTGATCGCCGATCCGCTCGTCAACGGGCAGACCGTCTTCAACGGCCACTGGTTCCGCACGACCGCGCTGACGACCCTGCCGGCCGGCTCCCCCGGCGACCCGAACGGCTACATCGAGGTCGTCGTCGCGGACCCGCAGGAGATGACCGTGACGAGCTCGCAGCCGACGCCGCCCCACATCCCGGCCGGCTCACCGGTGCTCGAGGATCAGTTCCGCGCCCAGCTGCCGATCAGCCTCGACGACAACGACCAGCCGATCCCGGCCGGGAACACGACGACGCCCGTCGTCAGCACGATCGCCACGGTCACGCTCACCCCCGACGCGTCCGGAGCCGTTGCCACGGCCGTGTTCACCGGCATGACGCGCCACGGGCCGGGCAACGCGAGCATCGACTACACGTTCACGCTGCCGCTCGTGATCGTCCCGACGCAGTACCCAATGGACCTTGCGCGCGTGCTCGACGTCTACCAGGCGGAGAACCGGGACGCGTCGTTCGACGCGGCGCCCGGCAGCTCCAGCCTCGGCGCCCAGCTCAAGGCCGATCTCGCCAACGTGTTCTCGGGGATCATCCTCCAGCAGCTCGTGCCCGGAGTGCTCCAGCAGCTGTCGGACCAGCTCAGCGCCGCCGTGCTCAAGCAGGGAGCCGCGCTGTTCGGGAACGCCTCGACGCTGCCGGCGGGGATCGTCCTCTCCTGCCGTGACTTCGCCCAGGACGGCAACGGCGTCGCCGTGCGCATGACGCTGGGCGCCTTCGGCGGCGTGCTGAACAGGTTCCCGCAGACGACGAGCTCCGGCGGCGGAATCCCCTGCGCGACGACGGCGCTCGCGGCGCTCCACCCCGCGCTGCTCAGCCTCGTGCAGCTGCGGGAGACCCGCGACGCGCTCCTGCACACACCGGCGGGCGCCGCCGTCGTCGACCTGTACGACCGCCACCGACCCGAGCTGCGCGACATCGTGCTCTCCGACCCCGCGCTCGCAGCCGCGACGGCCGAGCTCGTCGCCGGCGCGCAGCGCGCGGTCGATCGCGGCGCCGTGCCGCTCGCGTTGAGAGTCCAGGCGGCGCGCCTGTTGCGGCGCTTCGCCGAGCTCGCGAACCCCGCGTTTCGCGCGGAGCTCGAGGAAGCCGCCGGGCTCCTCGTCGCGCGCTTCTAGACCGGAGCGACTGCGACGCGCAGCCGGCGCACGCGCAACGCGACCTGCCAGGCCGCGACGAGCAGCAGTGCCGCCGCGCCGGTGACGATCACGATCGCCTGCGCGGCGATCGAGAACGCGATCGCCGCCTCCGCGTGCACGCCGCTCGCGATGAGGATGGCGGCGCCGGCGCCCGCCTGCGTCGCCGCCCCCGCGGGCGCGATCGGCAGCGCGGCCGACGCAGCCGAGGCGCAGAGGAACGCGAGCGCGAGCGGGAACGAGCCCTTGAGCGACAGCGCGTTCAGGAGCAGGAACACGGAGGTGCCGCGCAGCGCCCACGCGATGGAGATGAACACGAGCGCGGCGACGGTCTCCCGCGAGTAGTGCGCGTGCGACGCGAGCCAGCGGCCCGCGCGAAAGCGCGCCGCGCGCTCGGAGCGTGCGAGCCTCGGCAGGTAGGCGACGATGGACGCGGCCGCGACGCCGGCCACGGCGACGACCGCGAAGCCGGCCCGGATCGTCCACGTGTGCGCGTTCGCCGCGGCGACGGTCGCGAGCGGCGTCAGCGCGGCGTTGTCGAGCATTCCGAGCACGAGCAGGCTGACGGCGATCGTGCCGAACCCGGTGCGCGTGCCCGGGAAGCGGCGGACGACGGCGATCCTGACGGCGTCGTCGGCGCGGCCGGGCAGCGCGATCCCGCCGATGCAGGCGGCGCCGCCGGCAAAGGCGAGCGCGCCGGCTCCCGGACGCTCGTGCTTCGCGAACAGCCGCTGCCAGCCCCATGCTTTGAAGGGGACGGCGACGAGATAGAGCACGAACGCGGCCGACGCGAGCAGAGGGTCGGCATGGTGCAGCGGCCAGCCCATGTTCGCGAACCGACGCACGCTGTAGATCGAGACGCCGAGCAGCACGAGGCCCAGGCCGCCGTTGAACAGCACCTGGAACTTCCGATTCGAGAACTTCTCGCGCACCGCCGCCACTGCTCTTGCTATCGGCGGGGCGGCCCCGCCGACTTGAGTACCCCCTACGAGGGTTCGCCGTCGGAGTACGCGAGCGGCTCGAGGCGGGCGATCAGGCCGAGGCCCCGGAAGAAGATCTTGTTCGAGCGGGGGTAGTAACAGATGTCGTTCGGCTCCCTCGTGCCGTACGCGAGGTACGTGAGCCCGGCCGGGCCGGCGCGGAGGGAGTGGGAGATCCGCGTCCCCGGCGGCCGCGCGACGACATGCCCTCTCCGCAGCGCGTGCGTCTCCTGCGGCTCGGTCTGGTGCGGGTTGTCGGGCCCCGCCGGCGCCCACAGCTCGAGCGTGCCCTCGCCGTCGAGGATCACGAACAGCTCCTCCTCCGCGGAGTGGCAGTGCGGCGGCGCGCCGTCCTCGCCCGCGGGCAGGGCGACGAGGTTCAGCCCGGTCTGCTTCGCACCGGCCGCCGCCCCGATCTTCTTGACGACGCCGCCGTAGTCGCCCTCGACCTCGTCGAGGTTGACGATCGAGCCGACCCGGGGCGAGGGCACCGGCCAGTCGAGGCCCGGCTCGCGGTCGAACGGATGCAGCCCGGTGCCCGCCTCCGTCCAGCTCGGAGAGAGCCAGGAGATGCCGGCCTTCGGCAGGTACGCGCCGCCGATCGGCGTCCGGCCGCCGTACGCGAGCACCTCGAGGCCGCCGACGCCGCCGCGCAGCGTGTGCGCCTTGCCGCGCGGCGCGTGGACGAGGCAGTCGCCGGCACGCACCTCGTAGGTCTCACCGTCCTGCCACGACAGCCCCGAGCCGGCGAGCACGAAGAAGATCTCCTCGTCGGCGCCGTGCACGTGCGCCGGCGTCGAGACCTCGGCCGGCTCGAGCCGGATGCGGTTGACACCCACCGACTTCGAGCCCGCCGGCGTGCCGAGCTGGCTCCAGGCGCCGCCGAGCCCGGGCCGCTCGGGCCGCCGCGCGTCGATCTCGTCCCAGTGAGCGAGCGTCACGCCGCGAGTGTTGCATGCGCGGCCAGCGCCGCGGCGCAATCGGCGGCGGCGGCGAGTGCGCCCGGGTCGCGCTCGCACCGCGCCCAGACCTCTGCCTCGCGGACGAGCGCCCGAAGCTCGGCGAGGAGCGCGCCCGGCGCGGCGCCCGCACGGTCGAGCGTCTCGATCCGCTCCAGCCGTGCGAGCACCGCGCGCGCTTCGTCCATTTCCCGACGGTAGACGCGCGCGTGTAACAGAAGAGTGGCGACTAGTGGTCTAACCACTAGCTCGCGCGGAGCTCGGCGACGCGGGCCGCGCCCGCGCGCAGGCCGAGCAGCGCGTCGTCGAGCTCGCGCAGCAGCGCGGTGCGGTCGCCGTGGAGGAGCAGCGCGACGAGCAGGCGGCGCATCAGGTCGGGCGTCGGCGCTTCGAAGCGCTCCGCGAGATCGCGGCGCTCGTCGGCGGTCTCTCCGAGCAGCGCAGCTGCGCGCATCCCGGCCGCCCACGTGCCGCGGCCGTCGCCGAGCGCAGCGTCGAGTGCGTGGCGGAGCTGCTCGCCGCGGAACGGGTCGGTCTGGAAGAGCGAGAGCTCCCAGCGGTCGAGCGCGTCGCCGAGCTGCGCGTCGTCGTCGGCGTACGCAAGCTGCGGGCGCAGCCGCGCGGCGATCGAGGCGCGGAACGGATCGAGCCGCGTCGGCTCGCCCGGCGGCGCGGTCGCGGCAATCGGCAGCACCGGCCGGATCCCGTACGGGCGCCAGTCGAGCCGCTCGAACAGGACGGGGCCCGCGGCGAGCGGCGCGGCGGTCGCGAGCCGGAGCGCGGTGACGGCGTCGGCGAGCTCGCCGGGCGCGTCCGGCACCTCGTCTGCGCCCTTCCTGAGCGGGCGCTCGAGCTCGAGCACGCACAGGCGGTCGGTCTCGCGACCGAAGTCGCGCGGGAGGAGCCCCGACGCCTCGGGCCACATCGAGGCGAGCTCGCCGGCGGCGGCGGCGCGCACGCGAATACCGTCGCCGAGCTCGATCGCCGCACCGCAGGAGATGCCGATCAGGGGCGCGACCGCGCCGTACGCGTGGCCCTCGCCGTAGAGCGAGTCCTCGAGCTCGGTGTAGGCGCGGTCGTATGCCTGGTCGTCCCAGTCGAAGCCGCCGCAGCCCTCCGCCGTACGGATGAGCAGCGGCACGAGCACGCTGCGGTAGAGCGCGCGGCTCTCGTCCGGGGTGACGCCCTCGTGGGCGCGCGCGAAGATGCGCGCGGCCGGCTCGCGCTGGAGATCGCCGATGGCGGCGCGCACGTCCTCGCGCTCGTACAGCCGGTCGACGCGCGCCTCGATGAAACCCCGCACGAGCGGCCGGTACTCGTACAGCGTCGGGCGGTCGAGCGAGAGATGCTCCTCGAAGGAGAACGGCAGGTCGCCGCCGGACTCGAGCTCCCGGCCGAAGACGGCGAACGCGCCGAGGCAAAAGCGGCGCAGCGTGTCGTAGAGGTGCGGCGAGCGCATCAGACTGTTCGCTTACGACGGCGGGGCCGCCGCTCCTGCGGGAACCCGCCCACAGGACGTCCCGTCGGCCTACGATTGAGCGATGACCCGGCGCTTCATCGGGGTCCGCTGGTGGCTCGGGGCGGCTTTCGCAGTCGTGGCGGCGACGTCGACCGCGATCGTCGTGTCGCAGTTCTCCACCCGCTCGGAGAACGCGTTCCGCGGCCACGCCGCGGAGCTGGCCGCGTCCAACGCCGGCGTGGCCGCGAAGGACGTCGTCGCGGCGGCGCGGAAGGGCAACCCGAAAGCGGGCCTGGAGCGGCTGGCGGGGCAGCTCGGACTCCAGCTCCGGCTCTACGACGCGCGGGGCACGCTCGTCGGGGCCGCGTCGCCGCAGGACGGCAAGGTCAACGCACCAAGGCAGGAACGCGAAGCCCTCGCAGCGGCGCTCGGCGACCGGACCTACAACGCGAGCACGCGGAGCGGCGGCGTCTTCGTCGTCGGCGTGCCGCTGCACACGTCGGGGCTCCGCGCGCTCGTCGCGCTCAGCGCGCGGCCGGACGTCGCAACCGCGATCGGGATCGTCAGCGACCAGGCGCTCCGCGCCGGCGTGATCGCCGGGCTGATCGGCGTGCTCGTCGGGCTCGTGCTCGCGCAGCTGATCGCGCTGCGGCTGCGCCGCCTCTCGGCCGCGGCCGAGGCGCTCGCGCTCGGCGACTTCGAATCGCCGCTCCGCTACCGCTTCCGCGACGAGTTCGGCGCGCTCGCGCACAACTTCGATCGCATGCGCCGCCAGCTTCGCCGCTCGTTCCGGCGCATCGAGGGCGAGCGCGACCGGCTGCGCATGCTGCTCGAGCGGCTGCACGAGGGCGTGCTCACCGTCGACGAGGAGCTGATCGTGCAGTTCGCGAACGCCGAGGCGCGACGCCTGCTCGGCGGGCGGCTCACGGAGGGCGACCCGCTGCCCGAGCCGTGGGAGAGCTTCTCGCTGCGCGAGTTCGTCGAGCGCCTGTTCGAGGCGGAGGGCTCGCTCGCGCAGTCGCACGTCCGCCCCGACGACGACCGCGCGCTCGCGCTCGTCGGCATCCCCGCGCAGCCCGAGGGAGACACCGTGCTGATCGTGCTCGACGACCTCACGGAGCAGGAGCGGCGCGAGCTGGCCGAGCGCGAGTTCGTCTCGAACGCGGCGCACGAGCTGCGCACGCCGCTGACGACGATCATCGGCGCGGTCGAGGTGCTCCAGGCGGGCGCGAAGGACGATCCGGCCCAGCGCGACCGCTTCCTCGGCCATATCGAACGCGAGGCGGAGCGGCTCGCGCGGCTCGCCCGCGCGCTGCTCACGCTCGCGCGCGCGCACGCGGGGCAGGAGCGCCCGCGCTTCGAGCACGTCACGCTTGCGCCGCTGCTGCACGAGGTCGCGTACGACCTGCGCCCGCACGAGGGCGTCGCCGTCGAAGTCGAGTGCGCGCCCGAGCTCGCCGCGCACGTCAACCGCGACCTGCTCGAGCAGGCGCTGCGCAATCTCGGCGAGAACGCGGCGAAGCACACGCCGGCCGGGCGCGTCGTGCTGCGCGCGTACTCGGCGGGCACGACCGTGCGCGTCGAGGTCGAAGACACCGGCGTCGGCATGAACGCCGACACGCAGCGACACGTGTTCGACCGCTTCTTCCGCGGCCAGGACCGCGACGCGGAGGGCTTCGGCCTCGGGCTTGCAATCGTGCGCCAGGCGGTACGCAGCCTCGACGGGCGGATCGAGCTCGACTCCTCGCCCGGCGAAGGCACGCGCGTGCGCATCGTGCTCGAGCGCACGCGCGTGCGCGAGGAGGTGCCGGTCGGGTGAGCGCGCCGAGCGTCCTCATCGTCGACGACGATCCCGGCGTGCTCGACGTCGTCGCGTTCACGCTCCGGCGGGAGGGCTTCGACGTCGACGAGGAACGCGACGGGCCGGCGGCGCTCGAGGCGGCGCGCGCGCGCCGCTACGACATCGTCATCCTCGACGTGATGCTGCCGCAGCTCTCCGGCACCGACGTCTGCCGCGCGCTGCGCGCGGAGAGCGAGGTGCCGATCCTGATGCTGACCGCGCGCGACGCCGAGGTCGACCGCGTGCTCGGACTCGAGCTCGGCGCCGACGACTACGTGACGAAGCCGTTCTCGACGGCGGAGCTGCTGAGTCGCGTCCGTGCGATCCTGCGCCGCCGCGAGCTCGACCGCGCGACGGGAAGCGTCGCGGTGCGGCAGCTCGGGGGGCTGCACATCGATCTCGGCCGGCAGGAGGTGCTCGTCGACGGCGCACGCGTCCACCTGACGCTGTCGGAGTTCAAGGTGCTGGCGCTGCTCGCGGAGCAGCCGGAGAACGTCGTCTCGCGGCGCCAGCTGATGCAGCACCTGTGGGCGAGCGAACACGTCGGCGACGAGCACGCGTGCGAGGTGCACATCTCGAACCTGCGTCGCAAGATCGAGCCGGACCCGACGCAGCCGCAGCGGCTCCTGACGGTGCGCGGCCTCGGGTACAAGCTCGTCACCGTCTGACGCGCGGCCGGCTGGACATCGGCGGCAGCGGTCTCTCGGCCATGCACCGCGTGAGGCGCGACGTTCCAACGACTACGACCTGGTCGCGACCAGGTCGTGTCCCGTTTCGAGACATGCCTCGAGAAAGGCTCCGCTGGTAGCGGGGCTTCCCTGCGTCGAGACGGGCAACCTGGTTGCGGCCTGACGCCGGGAGATGCAGCGAAGCGTTTGGCTACGCCCGCAGGACGGCTCGCCGCGGGCCGGCGAGGAAGCCGGCTTCGACGAGCAGCGGCATCACGGTCGACTCGACGACCGGGTCGCCGTCGAAGCGCTCGACGGCAAGGCGCTTCGTGCCGCCGCGCTTCACGTGGGCGACGAGGGCCGCCAGCGCGACGCGCAGCCACTCGTCCTCGGGCTCGCGCAGCGGCACGAGCGAGCGGCCGCCGCGCTCGACGAACAGCGCCGCTTCGCCGCCGAGCAGGACGACGTGCGCGCCCGCGACGCGGGCGGCGCGGGCGCCCGCCCGCTTCGGCCACGGGAGCGCCGCGCCGTACGGCTGCGCCGGATCGGCGGCGGCGAGCACGAGCGGCTCGGCCTCCTCCCCGTCGCGTGGCCGCAGCTCCCGTAACCGCTCGACCGCGCCGCCGAGCGCGAACTGCGCGCCGCCGAGCCCCTCGACGAAGTAGCCGCGCCGGCAGGTGCCGAGCGTCTCGAGCGCGCGCAGCTCCGCGTAGACGGCGCCGTAGCCGCCGG
>Ga0208849_1001410_pt1 | contig 16901 bp, 23 predicted proteins | sample NGESurdeep072012_10_FD_184470 | JGI IMG/M metagenome (GOLD analysis project Ga0208849, IMG submission 184470) | Arctic peat soil microbial communities from Barrow, Alaska - NGEE Surface sample 53-3 deep-072012 (SPAdes) | ecosystem: Environmental > Terrestrial > Soil > Wetlands > Peat ...
CGTCGTTAGAGACGAAACCGTTGTCGACGTGGTTGGGTGATTATTCTTCGAGAGTTTCAAACCCGATCCGGTGAGAAGTAATCCAAGAAGCACGACGGCGAGAATCGTGCGAAGTCGCCAACGAGTTTGGGGAAGTGGAGCGGGAGAATTTTGCATCTGTTCGTCACCGTAACATCGGCGGGTGCGCATCTTGACTAAGAAAGTCGTTCGCACGTTTGATTTGTCATGACGTTGCAGATAAGTCGTCTGTCAACGACATCAATTTTGCTGGGTCGTGCATTGCGAACGCGTTACGAGTGAGAAATAGTCTTCGCGGCGTCTAAGATTTCATACAAAAATTCCAATGACATGACTTTGTTGCTACGAGTGGTGACATCTGTTCAATCAGTAGATCTTCAGAGCACAGGTGCCGCGACAATACGAGCGTGTACGTTGCACGATTGGGCGTCAGTGGGCGAACGGTGAGATTGGAGTCCTCCCTGCAGCGAGAGATTCGGTACTTCAACCTTCACTTGAAGGTTTGCGCGGCTCGCTTTTCCCGGGTCCGAGTGCGAAATCACCGATTCCATAGAATTCGTGACGTCCATTAGCTCACCGGGGCCCTTTAGCCCGCAACCTTCGGCCGCGAGCCTGAATGACCTGATCAACCCCTCCGGAGAGCACTCTCGGGAATCCGCGCACTCTCACGAGTCGACGGTTGAAGGGACTCGGACGTCGACACACGGGTAGCGGTCTCGAGATTTCCGCGGTGGCGGTAAGCCATCGCCCGAGGACGTTCGGACCTCAGGCAACCTACGTCGCCAAGAGCGTCCAGTGGCGCGGGATTACGCATTGGTGCGAAAGACATGATTGGCACCTCACGAAATGCGTTGCCGCGCCGTCTACTAAGCAATGGATATGAAGATGCCGTTCGAGCGCGTTGTCGCCGATCACTCGGTGACGGTGTTGCGCGTCTGTCGCGCGATCGTTGGTCCGCACGAAGCCGATGACGCGTGGTCGGAGACGTTTCTTTCAGCCATGCGAACGTATCCGGAGCTTCCCGACAACGCCAACGTCGAAGCGTGGCTGGTCACGATCGCCCACCACAAGGCCATCGACATTGTTCGCAAACAGAAAAGAATCAATGACTCGAGAGCAGTTGGACGCGAAGAGCAGGCGAACATCACGGCGTCGGATTCGACGAATCACGAGCTCTGGGATTTGATCCGATCGTTACCCGACAAACAACGACACGCGGTGGCGTACCACTACCTCGGAGGTCTTCGCTACGTCGAGGTTGCCCAGATTATCGGGGGAACGACCGACGCCGCGCGGCGAGCGGCGGCCGACGGAATTCGAAACTTACGAAGATCGTTCATCGACGTCGAGCCAAAAGGAGCGTGACCATGAACCTCGAATCCACTTCGGAGCAGATCGTTGCTGACCTGTTCGCTTTCACCGACCCCAGTCCGGGGACGGTAGAGCGATTGCACCGGCAACTTGAGGAGTCGGCTGGACGAGCCCAGATTCTGGACGTCGCGTACACGACCGTCGACTCGCCCGTGGGCACACTGCTCTTGGCCGCGACGGAGAGAGGTCTTCTTCGGGTGGCCTTCGAGATCGAGGGTCTCGACAAGGTCGTCAACGATCTGAGCCGTCGAGTCAGTCCTCGCGTCTTGAAGTCAGCGAAGAGGCTGGACTCCGCCGCGTTCGAGATCGACGAATACTTCAGTCGTCGACGCACGGCGTTCGATCTCACGCTCGACTTCTCACTCTCCAACGGCTTTCGCCTGCTTGTGCAGCGACAACTGTCCGCGATTGCGTACGGAACAACGGAGAGTTACAAGCAGGTCGCCGCCCTCGTCGGGAATCCCCAGGCCGTTCGGGCCGTCGGCACCGCGTGCGCCACGAACCCTTTGCCAATCGTCGTTCCCTGCCACCGTGTGCTTCGCACCAACGGTGAGCTCGGCGGCTACTTGGGTGGTCTCGAGGTGAAGGCCGCGCTGTTGCGGCTGGAGAGTGCCGCGTGAGTCTCTCGACGGGATCTTTATTTGGCGATGCGAGCGAGCTTCGAGTGAAGAGGAATCGTGACGACGCTCTTCTCGGATGATTTCTTGGAGCGACCTCGAAAGGAAGTGGCTCCAGGGGCGACGCACGTCCCCCGCTGGCTCACCGCCGCAGAGCAACGCTGGATCGTCGGACAGTTTCGCGAGTGGGAGAGGGGACCGGTGCCCCTGCGATCAGCGAAAGTTCGCGGCCACGAGATGTCCGTTCGCACGGTCTGTCTGGGCTGGCACTGGCAGCCGTACAAGTACACGCGCGAGGCGACCGACGTGAACGGAAGTCGCGTCCTCGATTTTCCGCAATGGATGGTCCGGCTCGCGAGGCGGGCGCTCGTCGACGCGAGTGGCCTGCGAGCGGGTGACAACTACACGCCCGACACTGCCCTCGTGAACTTCTACGACGACGACGCTCGGATGGGAATGCACCAGGACAAGGACGAACTCTCGCTCGCGCCCGTAGTCTCGCTTTCGATTGGCGACACCTGCCTGTTTCGATTCGGGAACACGAGGAGCAGAAAGCTCCCGTACGAGGACATCACGCTTTCCTCGGGTGATCTGTTCGTCTTTGGCGGTGCCTCTCGACTCGCGTTTCACGGAGTGACGAAGATATATCCGGGGACGGGGCCCAAAGAGTGCGGTCTCGAGACGGGACGCGTGAACATCACGCTGCGCGTCACCGGCATGTCTTGACGTTCGAACACGAGAGATTTGCGGATTTAGACTTCGTGAGTGAACGATGCGAACGCAACGAGGCCGAGGCAGGAAACTGCGTCTCTGCGCTTTGAGGCTCGGACCATCGGCGAGGCGTGGCTTGACGTCGCCGCCAAGATTCTCGACGAAGGTGAACGCGGCGAGTACGACGGGCTCGCCATGCGCGAACTGCTCATGACCACACTTGAAGTCTCGGCTCCAAGCTCAGACGACGCGTTGATTAATCGATTCGCGGACCCGGAGCGCCTGGCGTGGATGCGTCTGAACTTTACGGATCCGGCTCGCGTTGCCGCACTGGGGGACGCCGACAGCTACGCCACCCGGCTGTACGACTACGAACATCGTGGTCTCAATCAGATTGACTGGGTCATTGAGCATCTTCGAAAGGATCCCTCCTCTCGAAACGCGACGATTACCACGTTGCAGCCACTTTCCGACACGAGTTACATTCCCTGCGTCAGTTTGCTCGACTTCTTCATCTTCCAACAACGCCTGGCGTTGGTCGTCTTCGCGCACAGCATCGACTTCGGTACCAAAGGCTTTGCCAACTTGGTCGAGCTCGCGTACCTGCAACAGCGCGTCGCCAATGAAACCTCTTCGGAGATCGGTCCATTGACGTTGATTGTCAAATCCGCTCACGTGTACGACAGCGAGGTCGAACTCATGCGGGGCGTGCTCTTGAAGAGTGCGGAGAGTTCGTAAGTCCTTCAGAGGAGAGCCTTCGCCTCGACGAGGTCGACTAAAACTGTGGCGGGCGATGGCCGCTTCCTCGATCGGGGAGCATCGACTTCGACACACCGAGATTTACTGACACTCGGTGAAGCAACGCGAGCAGCTGTTCACGCTCGTCAGGCTCAAGGCCTGCGCAGACGCGCGCCTCATGCTCCATCGCGGCGGCGAACGCTTCAGCCTGCAGCGAGTCGCCGCGCGCGGTCAGGTGCAGTGTGCGCGTTCGTCGATCCGACGAGCGAAGTCGTCGTTCAAGAAGACCGGCTCCTTCAAGATGGTCGACGATCGCCACCATCGTGCTCGCCGGGATTCCCAAATGATCGCCAATGACTTGCTGTGACTGGCCTTCACCGCTGTGCACGGTGCGCAGAACCGCGAAATGTCGTGGCTCCAGTCCCAGTGCGCCGACGAGGTCCCCGAACTGTTGCGCGTTCTCAAGTCCGAGTTGGGACAACGTGAAACACACCGATTGTCCGGTGCCACCCTCATGGGTGCCGAGGAACGGAAACTTTGCGTCAGGAGGCGTGTGGTCCATATCTCATTGTATCGCAGAATGATTCGTGATAGAACTATTCGGACGCGATTAATTCAGAGCCGAAGGATAACGACAGAATGCTCGTAGAACCTCGAGAATCATCTGGTCTTCGTCGTCTGGCCCGTACGGTGATTCGCCACCGTCGCAAGGTAATGCTCGCGTGGCTCTTGTGTTTCGTCGCCGGCGGGTACGCGGCGTCACAGCTCACCAGCCGGCTGAGTTACGACTTCTCGCTCCCGGGCCAACCCGCCTACGAAACGGGCGTGAAGATCATGCATCTCTACGGCAACGGTGGCAACACCACGCCCGCGGTACTGGTCGTCACCGTTGCGTCCGGACAGAGCGTCAGCGGAGAGCACGCGGCGATCGCGTCGGCGTTCTCGGCCGCGCGTCGAGCGAATCCCGAGGTCCGAATTGTCGACCTTGCCAATACGAACGACGCCAGTTTCGTCACGTCGAACGGACGAACCACGTTCGCGTATTTGTTTGCGCCGCCCAACAATGGACTCGGTGCCGACAAGCGCGTGAACGCCGTCGAGAGCAGCGTCGCCAAAGCGCTGCCGAACGACGACGTCGGACTCACGGGCATCGCCGCCCTTAGCTCGGGCGGTTCGTCCAAGGGCCCGAGCATCCTGATCGAAACGATGGTCGCCGGCGTCGGCGCGCTCGCGGTGTTGGCTTTCGTGTTCGCGTCCTTTCTGGCGCTCCTGCCACTCTTGATCGCGTCAGTGTCGATCCTCACCACGTTCCTGTTGCTCCTTGGACTCTCTTGCGTCACCACGGTCTCGTTCATCGTGCAGTTCTTGGTGTCGCTCGTCGGTCTCGGTGTGGCCATTGACTACTCACTTCTTCTCGTCACACGTTGGCGAGAAGAGCGAGCACGAGGCGACTCCAATGAGGAGGCCCTGGTCACCGCGATGCAGACCGCGGGCCACGCGGTGCTTCTCTCTGGGCTGACCGTGGCGATTGGTTTGATGTCGCTCATCGTGCTCCCGGTCCCGTTCCTTCGAAGTACGGGTCTCGGTGGGATGTTGATTCCCCTGGTGTCGGTGGCGGTCGTGCTCACGCTGCTACCCGCGATTCTCGCGAGCGTGGGGCCGCGTTGGGACTGGCCGCGACTTCGCAACGAGGCGACCGCGAGTCGAGGGTGGACGGCGTGGGCGAGAGGCATTGCCCGGCGTCCGTGGATCGGTGTCATCGTCGCGGTTCTCGTTCTCGCCGTGGCGACCTTTCCCGTCTTGCACCTACGTGTCGGACAGACGTCCGCTCGGTCCGAAGCCCAAAGTGGCCCAGCCCATCAGCCGTACCAGACGTTGCTGGCGGGGGGCGTCCCGGCCGGCGTCATCACGCCCATGGAAGTGCTCGTTCACTCATCGAACGCGAAGGCGACGATCTCGGCACTGAAATCCGTTACCGGCGTCGCGATGGTCACGTTGCCGAGCGGCAGTCCTGGAACACGGGCGGGTCAGGCCGACGTCATCGTCGTGCCAACGATCGAGACCGTCAACAGCGCGACACTCGCTCCGTCGCGAAACGTCGAACGAGTGCTGTCCACGCTGTCGGGAGTCGTGGGCGTGACGGGCGAGGGTCCGGGCCAGCAGGCGTTCACGTCGGCCGTCTACGGGAACGTTCCCCTCATGTTGTTCGTCCTGGCACTCCTCACCTTCTTGTTGCTCGCGCGAGCACTTAGGTCCGTCGTCCTTGCGATAAAGGCCGTGATCCTCAACGTCCTCTCGCTCGCGGCGACGTTCGGCATCCTCACGTGGTTCTGGCAGGACGGTCACCTGTCCTCGCCCATTTTCGGCGTTCCGGCGACCGGCGCCATCACGTTCTGGGTACCCATCTCGGTATTCGCGTTCCTGTTCGGACTCTCGATGGACTACGAGGTCTTCATCCTCACCCGGGTGCGTGAAGAGTACGGCGGTGGGCGCTCTACCAAAGAGGCCCTCGTCGAAGGGCTCGCGCGAACCGGGCGACTAGTCACCAGCGCCGCCTTGATCTTGTTCCTGGCGTTCGTCAGTCTGGCTTCGGCTCCGTTGACCGACGTAAAGATCATGGCGACGGGTCTCGGCATTGGAATTCTCCTGGACGCGACGATCATTCGGGCGCTCTTCGTGCCGTCGATGGTCGTGTTGTTCGGCCGAGTTAACTGGTGGTTTCCGCGTCCACTCGCGCGTTTGCTGCTCGTCAAGCCCCGCCACGACATGGCCGAAGCGGCCCAGACGTAAGACGCAACGTCGCACTGATTGGTGCGAACGTTCGACGCAGTCACGAGGCGCCGCTCGCTGCCCGCGGTGCTTCGAATATCCATGGACGTAACGTGCGCAACGTCAATGAGACGCGTCGCGTCATCGAAACGTTTCTTAGAAACTACAAAGAGTTCCTTCATGTCATTTCGCTGTGATGTTTCGCACGCGTGCGACGCGACGTCATTTCGCTGTTGTCATAAAGAAAAAGTGCGTATGACAATTCTGTCATTTGAAATTGGCGCGAACGTGAGTACTGCGTATTTGATTTTGCAACGCGTCGTGGCTGTTTTAAAATGGTGGGTGCGGCGATGTGAAACGTTCGTCGTCGTGCTGGTTTAACGACCAGGAAACAGATGAAAGGAAACAGGACCATGGGACTACCCGGAATGGTGTTAAGTGGAATTTCAGCTGCCGTGGGGGCCATCATGTACTGGGCGGTCACGGCACAAAGCTCAAACGTCGTTCAAAATCACGGATTTCGACTGTCTACGCTGGGGATCATCTTGATGGTCGCCGGAGCGGTTGGCTTCGTGATCTCGACTGCCGTGTTCGTCGCGTCGCGTCGAGCGCCCTCGGCACCTCCGCGCACGATGACCCGCGAGACGGTCGACGAGCGTGGACGTACGTCGTTGGTGCACGAGGAGCAGAACAAGTAATCCCTTCGCGAGGATGTCCTTCGACATCCGACTGGAGGCGACGCTCTTTCACGAATGACTTACTTTCGTGACGTGGTGAGCGACGTCTCCCCGAAGAAAACGCAAGAGCGAAAGGAGGACTCATGATTCTCATTGGCGTAGTGCTTATGATTCTTGGGCTGCTGACGGGATACGCGATTCTGTGGTCCGTTGGAATTCTCATCATGATCATCGGGCTCGTGCTGTGGCTCCTCGGAGCACTCGGTCACGCCGTTGGTGGTCGTCGGCACTACTACTAGCTAGAAAGTTTTGCCCCACGTGACGCGCACTGGTGTGCGTCACGTGGGGGCATTCTCATTGTGGAGTCGTTGCGTGGAACGTGCGGCGACTCCACACGCGTTGTGGGCGATCTAACTAACGGTTGGCGGACGACACGGTAACGCGAGAAAAAGCGAGTCTGGCCGAACTCTTCAGTGTCACGTGGATCCTTGCGAATGACGCGAGGTAGTTGGCGACCGCCTTGGCACGCGCCTTAGCGAGAGCGACGTCATCCTTCGCGAATCCCGTGATGGTGACGGACGCACCGGAAACAAGTTTCGAGGCAAGAGCTCTCAGGGCTTTCTTAGTTTCCGCGCTGAGTGCGCTGGTTTTTCCGGCGAATTTCACCGTGATACTGACGGGACTGGCTATCGAGACTTTGGCCGAGAAAGTGATGATGGTCGCCGGCAACGAGACGGCGGCGTTGGTAGCGTTCGCGGCCCTGGTCGTGATGACAATGCATGTTCCGGCGCTAGTCGCCGACAGGCGACCGCCGGCGACCACGCATCCGGTCGCCGTGCCGTTAGACACGCTGTACGTGAGCGCGCCACCACCATCGTCGCCACTCGCAGCGAGGGGGGAGTGGCGTACCGACCTTGCCCGCGACGGTGGTGATCGTCAACGTCGCTTGGACGCTCGGCGGGGGTGCACTCCCGCCGCTTGGACAAGGCCGCCCGCTGGATAACCAGGCGCACCGTCGTGGTGGAAACAGTGACATCGGTAGAATTCAGGCTGTGAGTTCGTCCCTGGTCCCCGAACTCAGCGACGTAGGACTGGCAAGACGGGTCGCGGTCGATACGTGGATTTGCGCACCGAAACGAGTGACAATTCGTGAGTGCCGCTGAGAACAGTGGCATCAGGAGTCCACGATTCATCGTTCTCTCTCTTGTCGTCATCGTGTTGTTGATTGCTGGCGCCACGACGGCCGTTTTGGTTACCGGTTCAGCCAAGCCCAAAGTCGGACCCGAGGGGGTCGCCGTACTGAACGTTCCGAACTTGGCCCCGGCAACTACGACCCAAAATGGCAAGACCGTTGACGGCATCACGTGTCGACCATTGGCGAAAGAAACGGTCAAGTACCACGTCCATATCCACGTAGCGGTCTTCGTCGACGGTAAACAGATGCGTCTACCGGCAGGAATCGGCATTACGAAGCCCTTTGTCGTTCAGCACTATTCGTCGGGTCCCTTCGACGACGTCGGACTGTACGACTGCCTCTACTGGCTCCATACCCACGTCGCTGATGGCATCGTCCACGTGGAAGCCCCAGCGAAGCAGAGCTTCACTCTCGGTCAGTTCTTCGACGTATGGGGACAGCCACTCGGACCAAACCAAGTCGGGCCCGCCAAGGGAAAAGTCGTTGTCTTTGAAAACGGAAAGCGACTAACCGGCAATCCTCGACAAACGCCATTAATTCCGCACGGCGACATTCAAATCGATGTCGGATCTCCTGCGGTGGCGTTTCAGCCGTTCACCTTCAAGGTCTCGGGCGCGTGCGGCCAAGGCACGTTGAGCTGTTCTACGACGACGACGAAGTGATTGGGCGTAGGTTCGTCGCGGCTCGCAGGCCGCTTCTTGAAATGGTGATTACTTTGACGCTGCGCTAATTTACGCCTCGAGTAGCAAGGAGCGGACATGAAAGTAGTCATTACGGGTGCCCACGGCAAGGTCGGCCGCGCAGCCACTCAGGCACTTGTCGACGCGGGCCACAAAGTCACCGCTACCGATCTGACGCGGCCGGTGTTCGAGCGACAGCCCAAAGGCACCCCTCGGTATCAGATGGCGGACCTCACCGACGCGGGCGAAGCGTTCGCCGTGATCCGCGGCGCTGACGCGGTCGTCCATTGCGCCGCGATCCCCGAACCAAGTGGCAATCCGCCACAGGTGGTCTTTCGCACCAACTTGATGGCGACATTCAACGTGCTCGAATCGGCAGTGCGATTTGGCGTGAAGCGTTTCGTGAACATCTCGAGCGAGACCGTGCCTGGATTCTTCTTTCCCGAACGCGCGTTCCTTCCGAAGTACGCGCCCGTCGACGAGCTTCATCCGATTCACCCGCAAGATCCCTACGCCCTAACGAAATATTTTGGTGAACTACTGATGGACGCCGCCGTGGAGCGCTCCGACATTCGGTGCATCTCGCTTCGACCGAGCTGGGTGCAGAACGAGGACAACTACGAACAGAACCTCGGCCCGCAGGTTCGTGACGCCGCGGAGCTGAGCCCCAACCTTTGGAGTTACGTAGACGTTTACGACCTCGCCGACGCGATCGCGTTGGCAACGGCGTCGGACCTGCCTGGACATGAGGTCTTTTACATCGCCTCTCCGGACAACGTGGGGAGCCGGAACTTCGCCGAGATACTTCACCAGTACTACGGCGACCAGATCGAGTCACGGCCTACGTCACGTCCGGACGCGTCGGGTATCTCGAGTGAGAAGGCGCAGCGAATGCTCGGATGGGCGCCGAAGCGGTCGTGGAAGGACTACTTGGACAGTGAGGGAAGAGCGCTGTCGCGGTAACTGTCGTCAGTACTTACGCTGGCGGCGTTGAAGTGGAAGCGTCGACAAGTTTGAAGTACACGAGGACGACGGGCAACTCATCAGTGACGTCGACTCCTTCGTTGCTCCAGAATCTCCGATGACCTTCTCGCCATTCTTCGATCGAAGTATCACCTTCACCTTCGGTTTCGGCGAATGACCAAGGGACGTTTCCGAATGTTGACTCGACCACGTCAGTAACTTCAACTGTCGCGACCATCACCAGCTCGTCATTGACAAGTGCCAGTCGCTCGCCGACGAACTCCTTCTCGTTTTCTTCGTACTCGTCAGCAGTACCAGCGGTTGCTCGCTTCTTCCCTTCAAGGACGAGTTCATTGAGCCACTCGCGCATCGTTCCCGGGGTGCCAAGTTCAAGGGTGCGAAGTCCATTCACGACAGGAATGTTCATTAACTGATTGTCGCACCGCCAGAAGGTTGAGCCCTTCGTTCTGACGTCGCGCCTCGAATCTTCGGAGAAACAGAAAATTGGTGAATTGATCATTTCGCTGGTTCGCTGAGGGCTTCTGACGAATTCTTGAGGGAAGTAAGTATGTCTCAGAGACCATTGGAAGTTCGCGTCGTTTGCCTCCGATTGCGGAGCGGGAAGAGAGTAGGAGATAAGTCATACTGATGGTAGTATTAAAGTATGAAGGTCAGCGTGAGTTTGCCCGATGAGGACGTTGCGTTCCTTGATTCCTTTGCCGTCTCGCGAGGGATCGCGTCAAGATCCGCGGCGATGCACGTGGCTGTTCGAATGTTGAAAGCTTCTGAGCTTGGTCCGGATTACGAGGAGGCCTGGAAAGAGTGGTCGCAGAGCGAAGAAGGATCCTCATGGGAGATTACGTCCCTCGATGGTCTTAACTGATGCGACGAGGCGAGATTCACCTTATTGATCTGGAGCCGGTGCGAGGCTCTGAGGCGAATAAGCGTAGGCCAGCCGTCGTCGTTAGTAACGACGGTGCGAATAGTTCGTCCGAGCGTTCAAATCACGGTGTGATAACCGTCGTTCCCATCACCTCGAGTATCGAACGCGTCTACCCATTTCAAGTCTTTCTCCCCGCGCTCACATCTGGACTAGATCGTGACTCAAAAGCTCAGGCCGAACAGTTACGGTCGGTCTCGATTGAGAGAGTCGGGGAGCGTGTGGGTATCCTCTCTCAGGAACTCCTCGCTTCACTCGACGACGCGTTGCGGTTACATCTAGCGCTCTGACTTCACAGGGAGATTCGATGTGAGCACATCGACTCAAAATAAGTACGCAGGTTCTCCGACATCCTTAGTCAGTTATACTTGTATATCTATTATGCCTGAGCAAATACTTCCGCCACTTGAGACGCCGATAGGTGAATTGAGCCGGCGACGTCGCGTTGGCATTCTCTTCATCTGTTCTATGAGCCTCCTGATCGTGGGCCTCGACATCACCATCGTGAACGTGGCCCTTCCTTCGATTGGTGGGGCCTTTCACGCGCCCCTCTCGGGTCTGCAGTGGACCATCGACGCTTACACGCTGGTTCTGGCGAGCTTGCTCATGATTTCCGGATCGACCGCGGACCGGTTTGGTCGTAGGCAAACCTTCGTGATTGGTCTCGTGACGTTCGCCCTCGGCTCATTGCTCTGCAGCCTGGCCCCGAACCTCGCGACACTCGTCGTGTTCCGGATGGTCCAGGCCGTGGGCGGCTCAATGCTGAACCCCGTCGCGATGTCGATTATCACGAACACCTTCACCGTTGCACGCGAGCGCGCCCAGGCAATCGGTGTCTGGGCGGCGGTCGTGGGCGTGTCGATGGCCCTTGGACCAGTCGTGGGCGGGTTCCTCGTGTCGTCAGTCGGTTGGCGTTCAATCTTCTGGGTCAACGTCCCCGTTGGATTCATCACGGTCGTCCTGGCCCTGCGCTTCATTCCCGAGTCCAAGGCCCCTGTCGCGCGCAAGGTAGACATCCCTGGGCAGTTGCTCGTCATCGCGCTCCTCTCGTCTCTCACGTTCGGCATCATCGAGGCCCCGGATCGCGGTTGGTCGTCATTGCCCATCGTCGGGGCTTTCGCACTCGCCGCGGCGTCGCTTGTCGCGTTCCTCGTGTGGGAGCGGCGTGCGACCGAGCCGCTGATTGACCTGCGATTCTTTCGCTCCGTGCCGTTCGCGTCGGCCACCGTCATTGCCGTGCTCGCGTTCTCTGGACTCGGCGGCTTCCTCTTCTTGAACACGATTTATCTCCAGGACGTGCGAGGACTCTCGGCGCTGCACGCCGGCATCGACACGCTGCCCATGGCGGCGATGGTGATGCTCTTGCCACCAGTGTCTGGACGAGTACTCAGCCGTCAAGGCGGTCGGATCCCACTCGCCATCGCGGGCGCCGCACTCGCCATCGCGTGTTTCATGTTGGTCGGGCTTAGTGCCACGACACCGTTCTCGTGGCTCTTCTGCGCCTACGCGGTCTTCGGCATCGGCTTTGGCTTCGTGAACGCGCCGATCACGAACGCCGCTGTCGCGGGCATGCCCCGCGCTCAAGCCGGAGTCGCCGCCGCTATCGCTTCGACGTCACGTCAAGTGGGCGCCACGTTGGGCGTCGCCGTCGTGGGCTCGCTCGTCGCTTCGTCGCTGCACCCAGGAAGTCGCGCCTCGTTCGCGCTCGCGAGTCGCGCAGGATGGTGGGTGCTCGCCGGGAGCGGCACCGCGATCCTGATCATCGGGCTCGTTGCAACGTCCGGTTGGGCCGAAGAAAGTGCCCGACGGACCGCAGCCCTGATCAATCCGGAGTACCTCGAAGGTGGCAACGCGTGAGCGCGCCGAGTGCCAACGGCGAACGCGCGGCGCGTGAGGCATGGGACACAATGGCGAACCTCGTTCTCGACAACGAGCGTCGCCGCGAGGTGAGCGAGAAGGTAGGACTCAGTTTCGGCAGGTTGCGAGCACTACGTCGGATCGCCGAGCGGCCGACGCCCATGGGCGAGTTGGCCGCGCTGCTGAGCGTGGACCCACCCAATCTCACTACCCTCGTTGACGACCTCGAGGACCTTGGCTTGGTCGAACGCCGCGCGCACCCGACGGACCGTAGGGTCAAACTTGTTGTCGCTACGCGCAAGGGTGCTGCGGTAGCCCGCCAGGCTGACGAGATCCTCGACCGACCGCCCGTCGGTCTCAGCAACCTTTCGTCCTCGGACCTCAAGACTCTGGCGCGCATCCTCGCCACCGTTCGCAAGGGTTGCGCAGCATCGGACGAGTAATCGCTTTAAGAATTGTCAGATTCGTATTCGGCTGCGTCTTTTCGCCCGTAGACGAAGCCAACGTCCCAGATCACCGAACGCGTGGCGGCGAGTGAATTTGCGTTACACCACGCGCAGGTGGCTGCGCGTCGACCGGCGTCGAGCGGTATTTTCTTGAAAGTCGGTGATCGTGTCGTCGCTGGCGCTTCTTTCGAACGACAGGAATTCATCCAACTGGGCGCTTGTCAGCGGCCGGGAAACGAAGTTGCCTTGGATGATATCGGCGCCCGCCTTTCGAATCAGATCGAAGTTGACCTCGTTTTCAATACCCTCGGCGATGACGACTAGACCGAGTGCCCGGGCCATTTCAACCATCGAACGGATGAGTGAGATCGCCCGGCGGTCGGAGTTGAGCGCCAGGATGAAGGACTTGTCGATCTTTAATTCATCCACTGGCAGTACGAGAAGTTGGGACATAGAGGAGTATCCGACGCCAAAGTCGTCGATCGAGACTTTCACCCCCGCCGCTCTCAGCCTCTCGAGGCTCTCCCTTGCGCGAACCGGGTCTTGGCTCAGACACGACTCGGTCACCTCGAGCGTGATTCGACTCGCGTCGATGTGGTGCCACTCGAGCATGCGATCAATAGAGAGGGCCAAGTGCTGATCCATTAGGTCCCATCGCGAGATGTTGACGCTCATCTGCAGTGAATGCCCCTCGCGGTCAAGGCGCGCCAGTTCGGTGATCGCCAGGTCCAGCACCGTTCGAGTCAACGGCGCTATCAGCCCTACCCGCTCAGCGAGAGGTATGAATTCATCGGGTTGCAGAAGACCCAGCGTTGGGTGATTCCAACGCACGAGAGCTTCAACGCCATGGACGCCATTGGTGCGTAGGTCGCGCGTTGGTTGGAAGTGCAACGTGAGGCGACGCCGGTCAATCGCCGTGCGTAGATCGTCGATCAACGAGAGACGTTCTCGGCTGTTGACGTCGATCTCGTCGCGATACACGCACACGTCGACGTGACTGCGCTTCGCTTCGTACATCGCGACGTCCGCGCTGCGAAGTAGTTCGACGTGCGTCGTGCCGTGTTGGGGCCAAATTGAGACGCCCACGCTCGCGTTGACACGTACCTTCGTGCCATCGAGCGACACGGGATTGGAAAGGGTCCACGCTAGCTCTTTGGCGGATGCTGACGGATCAACGCCGGCGTTGATGACGAAGGTGTAGGCGAACTCGTCGCCACCCAGGCGCGCCACCGATCCTCGATCGGCGACGCGTTTCGCGAAGCGTTGGCCCACGATCTTCAAAAGTTCATCGCCGTAGGCGTGTCCTATCGAGTCATTGACCTCCTTGAAACCATCGAGGTCAATCAGGACGATGCCGAGTTGCTCCGATGGTTTGAGCGCGGCGAGTTTGGCCTCGCCATCTTCTAAGAAAGCTCGGCGATTGGACAGCCCGGTGACGTGATCGGTCCTCGCTTCGACAAAGTTCGACTTTCCCAGTAGGCGCACCTCGCTTTGAGTCATGACCATTCGAATGATCACGAGCATCAGCGAGGCGAGCGCCATGAACCGCGTTGATTCCGAGATGGGCCGGACCACGGAGAGAGCGAGTACCGCTACGGAGAGCGTCCCGAAGATGATCGGTATGAAGTTGAGGCCACGAGGAGCGACGAGGAAGCCCCTCACGTCACTACGGCGATCGGCTCGGGGCCAAGCGGCGAGCGCCAAGCAACAGAGTCCGACGGGGCGCGACGCGTTCACCAACGCTTCAAACGACGGCGAGCTAAAGACCGCATGGTTCAACTGGATGACGTCACCGGCCGCGAAGGCGGTGAGTCCAACGATGAGCAGTGAGGTCCTCGCGTCGGAGCGGAAGTGCTTTGGAACGAGTCCCGCGAGCAGGAGGACCAGGAGAGCCATCACGAGTAAGGGATTGAAGATCGTGAGTTCCGCGATGAGTGGCCGACCACTCAGTTCGATGTGCTGCCGGAGCCAGTACATGGACACCAGCGACGCCAGGGCCAGACCAGAGATGATTCCGTCGAGGCGCACACTGTTGGCTCGAGGTCCGAAGGATTGTTGCATCACGACGGCCACCGCGATCGCGATCGCGAAGTAGGAGAGTAGGAAGACGACGTCGCGCAGCGTTGGTGTCACGACTCGAGTCAAGTTCGTGAGAGGGATTGACTGGAGGAGAGCGCCGAAATTGTAGAACAGGACGCCAAGTCCCATGATGAACCACGCACCGCGAAGTTCGGTCCGTTGACGAACTCGAAAGTAGATCGGCACTAAGGGTGAAAACGTCGCGATCCGCCCCAGCCAACTTATGAGAGCGCTGGACGTTCCCGCTTGGGAGTGAACGTTTAGGAACAGCGTCGCCGAGTAGAGAGTGACCACTGCGATCGAAAAGAGCTGGGAGTAGAACTGGAATCTGCTGAAGGAATCTGGGAGCAGGGAGCCTAGCGAGTGCTTTGACGTCGTGGCGTCGCGCGAGTTCAGCGTGTTCGTCATGTCGATTTCGTGGAGAGACTACGTGCGCGCGAGTCGAGTTGACGACGGCGAGTACACACCGACGCCGTTGCGTGCTCTCGAACCTCTGGACAGTGGTGAAGTTCCGTGGCCAGGCGTTGTCTTTTCGGACCATTCAAAATACGTTCCGAACGTACGGACTTAACTGCGTGCGAGCGCACGAGGCCTTCCAACTTCAACATGAGTCGCGTACCCCTAGCTCTGTTCGAGATTCGGAGGAAAATCATTTCCTCTGAAATCAACTCGATGACAACGCAATCACAGCGCTCACAATCATCTTTGAGAAATATCAACTTGACGACAACGCACTCCCAAGGTATGCCCAAATTCATGAAGCGGGATCGCGCGCCAACCATGATTAACCCTTCAACCGTGCTCTAGAAAGACGTCCTCACCAGTGATAATGGAAGTCGCGCCCCGAAACAAAAATATCGCCAACACGCCGCAGACGCTCGTCCGTTGGCCACGTCGAGGGAGAGAACTCGACCAAACGCAAGACCAGTGGACGGCAATTTCAGAACTTCGTGTTTCTCAACATAGACAAATCTGACGAGAGAGCGCGCACGTTCGCGGCGCATCACTCTTGAGCATGAATTGTTCAGGCAACTGACGCGGCTGCCAACTGTCAACGACGAAATGACGTGAGCTGAAGCCGCGCCACGCGATGACCGGTCCTTCGAAATGGCTCAAGCCGACAAACACGGTCAAGCCGACAAACACGGTCAAGGCGTGCGGACCGGCGATAGCGAGTACCCCGGACATCGAGAAGTCCAACTACGCGCTGGTTGCAGACCCATCGTGTCGGAGAAGCGAAGAGTTGTGCTTTCAGCGCCTTTCGCGCGACCGTGGTTGGAGTCTTGTCAAGTGGAACGGGCGACAGTCGGACGCGCCGTGCTCGATGAACCGAAAGATCAAACGGCGCGCAAGAGATTCGTCTCCGGAAGCGAGACATTGCGAGACATCCTCCGCAATATCCTTGGCGCTTGGCGGTTCCCACATGACTCGATGTTAGGTCCGGTATCTGACATTCCTCACGTCTTTGAAGATCCGACCGAACCCATATGGGACTTTGCACAAGATGAAGTTCAGGCTTTAGTGCTCGAAGGGCTTTCATCTTTTGACGAGGTTGACGGAGGCCTTACAGCGTGTGTCCTATTTGGACCCACCTGTTCGCCTTGACCAACTGCGCGAAGTGGCCCAGCGGTGCTTGCTCACCGTGCGACTTCTCAGACGATGCTTCATCTGAGTGCTCGGTTCCGACCCAGGGCCCTCGTCACATCTTCGTGATGGTTGTGCGGGTGACGATCGGCTCTTTCCGCGCGCTTCGCGGTGCAGATCCGTGGCGGATCAGGCTGTGGAGAGAAGCGCAGCGCGCGTTGGAACCAACGGAGTCACCGCGGAGTGTTCTCTAGGT
>Ga0208849_1001411_pt1 | contig 16894 bp, 14 predicted proteins | sample NGESurdeep072012_10_FD_184470 | JGI IMG/M metagenome (GOLD analysis project Ga0208849, IMG submission 184470) | Arctic peat soil microbial communities from Barrow, Alaska - NGEE Surface sample 53-3 deep-072012 (SPAdes) | ecosystem: Environmental > Terrestrial > Soil > Wetlands > Peat ...
TTCATCGAATCCTTGAATCGAACCCCGATTCCGATGTCCAGAAAAATCTACGGGCCCGACTTCGCCAAACCGCCTACCCAACCTGGGCAGAGACCAAAGGGTGAAATACCCTCAAGAGCACTCGGGCCGGCTGCACGCGATCCGTCGTTACTGGACCAGGTCGCAAAACGCGACAACGTACGGGGCTGCCCAAATTGTGATGGAAACCAAAGCGATCCAACCGACGATCTGGTATTTCATGACACCCTCCGCCTTTATCGCTTTCCGCCCGAACTGGCGGCCGTCCCTTCCAGGCGATGACCTGGCAATTGTTTGACGCGCGGCGGCGCGAAAAGGTTCAATTAACCTTAACGTCGCCGCGATTTATTGAATTTTCGTTTTAAAACAATAGCTTAAGGCGCGGACACATTTCCGACCAAAGCCAAAAATAGTTGCGGCCGGCTCTCGGGGAAGAGACCGGCCGCTACGCGCTGACCCGATAGGGGTGTCGGGGGGACGGGGGATCGAGCCAGCAGTTATCCGTTGGTCGCCACATCCCGGCGGAAGGTTCAAAGCCGGCGGACAAAAATAATCGGTGCGAAGCGACAAAGGCGCGACCCCCTGCGCGGCCCTGCTCCTCGCAGTGACAGCGTTGGGGAACCCCTATTCCGCCGCCGATTTCCCGAGCGCGCCGCCGTGGTCGTAGCCGGCCATCAGATCGTCGACCAGCTTGTTGAAGCCGGCCCAATCGGTCTCGCGGAAGCTATGATTGCGCACGATGAACGAGGCGCCGGCGTAGAATTTCTCGTATTGCAGATGGCGGCCGGCGAATTCCGAGCCGACCATGTCCCAGGCAAGCTTGAAAAGCTTCATGCGGGTAACGGCATCGTTCTGCGGCGTCTGCCAGAAGGTCTGGAACTCGCGGGCGAGGTCGGCGTTGCGCAGCACGGAAATATTCGCCGGCATCTGAAACACGCCGCCGCCCATCAGTTCGCGCAACTCGTCGACGAATTTCGTATAGTTCTGCGTGCACCATTCGAGCGCGCCGTACATCATGCGGCGGTTGAAGCAGACGTAGCCGTTGCCTGGCCAAGAATCTTCGAACGCGTTGATCTGCCCGTTCACCATGCCGGCGATCTGCGCCTCGTAGGCGGAGATGCGGCCGAGCGCTTCGCGCACCGCCGGCACCTGATCGGCGCCGGTCGCGCCCGCGATCTTGCTGGACAGCCCGACGAGGAGGCGCATCTTCGCCCAGTAGCGCACGTTCGACTGATGGTTGCCGAAGCAATGGCTCGGCGTCTTGACGTAGATGTCGCGTGACAGGAGCGCGTCGCCATGTACGAACACGCGTTCCCACGGCACTTTGATCTCGTTGCAGATCAGCATGCAGTCGGTTTCGTCATACCGATAGGAGAGCGGGGAATCGAATTCCGACGTGCAGCCGAGTTCGAACGGCTGGCGCGACCACAATTGCAGACCCGGCGCGTTGCACGGAATGGCGCAGGTGATCGCCTCGTTCTTCTGGTCCGGCGCGAGCGGAATGACGTTGCCGATCCAGATTTCGTTGGCGAACGCGGCGCCGGTCGCCAACATTTTCATGCCGGAAATAACGACGCCGGAATCGTCCTCGCGCACGACGCGCAGGGTCGGCACCGGAATATTCTGCCGTTGATAGAATTCCGGGTTGCGCGCGGCTTGCGGGGGCACCACCGCGTAGACAACGTAGAGATCGTTGTCGCGGACGTAGCGGTAATAGGCCAGCAGATTGTCGGCGTGCGCGTGCGGCGCCTTCAGCTCGTCGGGCTTCATCGCCATGCCGGTGATGAAGGAGGCAACATGATCGGGCGAGCGGCCGAAAAGACCGTGGGTGAAATCGGCGATGCGGCGATGGCCCTCCATGCGGCGCTGCAGGTCGTCGCGCGAGCGAGCGCGCAGAAAATAGATCGAGTGCCGACCGCCGTCCTCCTCGTAGCTCATGACGTCGCGGCTGGCTGGATCGGCCTTGAGATCGTAGAGGCCGGCCACGGTCGCGGCAGCGTTGCGGAACGCCGGATGGGTGGTAACGTCGTCGACGCGCTCGCCACCGATATAGATGGCGCGGCCGTCGCGCAGCGTTTCAAAATGCTCTTTTCCCGTGCGCAGCATGAGGCTAAGACAGTTGTCGAAGTTGGCTTGTCAAAAGGCATCGAACCGGCGCATCGATTCAGTGCGGACCTTGCACGCTTGAGTCAAGGCCGATCATGGATTTGCGAATGAGAAATTCGCGGCATTTAGTCTGATAAATTCTTTGCATGACTCGCACACGCGCCACCTATGACGATGTCGTGGTCACCTGCCCCGTGACCGTGCCGTATGTGCGCTATTCGATCCGCGGCGCGCATTGGTTTCTCGCCGGCGCGCTGGCGCAGCTTCTGAAAACGTCGGGCCTTACCAAAGACAGGCTCGACGGGCTGTGTGTCTCGAGCTTCACGCTCGCGCCTGACAGCGCGGTCGGCCTAACCCAGCATCTCGGGCTGACGCTGCGCTGGCTCGATCACATTCCGATGGGCGGCGCCTGCGGCGTCGTCGCGCTGCGGCGCGCGGCGCGCGCGGTGCAATCGGGCGATGCCGATGCGGTCGCTTGCATTGCCGGCGACACCAATCACCCCAACTCCTTCCGGCTCAATCTCGCGACCTTCAGCCAGTTCGCGCGCGATGCGGTCTATCCGTACGGCTCCGGCGGGGCGAATGCGAGCTTCGCGTTTCTCACCGCTTATTACATGCGGACCTATGGCGTGACGCGCGAGGATTTCGGCAAAATCTGCGTCGCGCAGCGCGCCAACGCGCTTGAATTTCCGCTGGCACTGATGAAAAAGCCGCTGACGCTCGCGCGGTATCTAAGCGCGCGCCTCATCGCCGACCCGCTGCGGCTCTATGACTGCGTCATGCCGTGCGCCGGGGCCGACGCCTTTTTGGTGCTGCGCCGCGGCGAGGCAGAAAAACTCGGCCTACCCTATGCGCGGATCCTCGCGACGATCGAACGGCACAACGCGTATCCGGACGATCCGATCCAGTATCGCGGCGGCTGGGCGCTCGATCGCGACGAGCTTTACGCGCAAGCCGGCGCCGGACCGCAAGACATCGATGTGCTTTCGACCTACGACGATTACCCCGTCATCACGCTGATGCAGATCGAGGATCTCGGTTTTTGCGCCAAGGGCGAGGGCGCGGACTTCGTCCGCCGCGAGAGCTTTACGGCGGACGGCTCGTTTCCGCTCAACACCTCCGGAGGCCAGCTATCGGCCGGCCAAGCCGGCGCGGCCGGCGGATTCGTAGGCCTGGTCGAGGTCATCCGGCAGGTCACCGGACAAGCACTCGGCGCCAAAGTGCCGGACGCCCGGCTTGGTCTCGCGAGCGGCTTCGGTATGATCAACTACGACCGCGGCTTGTGCAGCGGCGCCGTCATTCTGGCAGCAGGGAACTGAGATGACACGGCCCTTGGTGCGCCCGCCGCGCAAAAATCCGGTGCTGCGTACGCGCCTGCCGAATTTGCCGCCGGGCACGCGCAGCCGCGTTGCGCTCGGCCTCACCGCGGCAGCGGCGCGCGGGCGCTTCGAGCTGCAGGTCTGCCGCGATTGCGGCACAGTGCAGTATCCGCCGCGCGAAGCTTGCCGCGTCTGCCTGTCGCATCGGCTCGATTGGCGGCCGCAGAACGGCGGCGGAGAACTTGTGTCGGAAACGCTTCTCCATCACAGCAATGAGCTGTTCTATCGCGAGCGCATGCCGTGGCGGCTCGGCTTGGTGAAGCTCGATTGCGGACCGCTGATCGTGGCGCACTTGCACGGCGACTGCGCGGCGGCGCCATCACGGGTGCGCGTGTCGCTTAATCTCGACCGCGCCGGCCAAGCTGCGCTCGTCGCACTCCCCGAAAAGGACACGCCGAACATGGCCGACGACCGGCAACTGCGCGAAATGACATGCGATCCAAAATTCCGCAAAATTCTGATCACCGACGCCAAGACGCCGCTCGGCCAGGCGCTGGTTGAAGCGGTCGTGGCCGCCGGCGCCGATCTGGTGTGGGCTGGGCACGCGGAGCCGTGGAAGAAACCGCCGGGCTTCGAACGTCTGGCGTCGATCCCGCAAGTTTCACTGGTGCCACTCGATCTCACCAATTCGCGCGCGGTGAAGGACCTCGCTGGCGAAATCGGCGGCCGCGTCGATATCTTGATCAACACCGCCGACTACCACCGCAATTTCGGCATCGCATCGCGCGATGGTATCGAAACCGCGCGCGCCGAAATGGACATGAACTATTTCGGCATGTTGCGGCTGGCGCAGGAATTCGCACCCGCAATGCGCGCGCGCGGCGCTGACGGGCAATCGAGCGCGATCGCCTGGGTCAACGTTCTGTCGGTGTTTGCGCTGGCGAATTTTCCGCCGCATGGCACCTATTCGGCCTCGAAAGCGGCGGCGCTGTCTCTTGCCCAATGTCTGCGCGCCGAGCTGTCGCCCGCGGGCGTACGCGTCATCAATGTCTTTCCGGGGCCGATCGACGACGAGTGGAATCAGACCTTGCCGCCGCCGAAAATCGCCCCTGCCAGGCTTGCCGCCGACATTATTGCGGCTTTGCGCGGCGGTATTGAGGATGCGTTTCCCGGCGACATCGCCCAGGACTGGCTCGCCCGCTGGCGCGACAATCCGAAGGCGCTGGAGCGCGAGCTTGCCGCGCAGCAGGTCTAAGGTCCGGCGATGAGCGAACCAATTCTATCGCAGTTGATCGGCGCGCTGACCGGCGGGCATATTCGCATCGTCGATCTGACGCAAACCTTGTCACCGGATTTCCCGCAGATCGTACTGCCGCCGGAAATGGGACAGGCCTGGCCGTTTCGCATCGAGGAAGCCTCGCGCTACGACGCGCGTGGGCCCGGCTGGTACTGGAACAATTTTTCCTGCAGCGAGCATACCGGCACGCATTTCGACGCGCCGATCCATTGGATATCCGGACGACATCTGCCGGACAATTCGACCGACACGCTTCCGGTCAAGAGCTTCATCGCACCGGCCTGCGTGCTCGATTGCTCGCGCGAGTCCGCCGCGAATGCCGACTTTCTGCTCACCGTTGATTTCATTAAAAATTGGGAACGCCGATACGGCCGGATTCCGACGGGCTCATGGGTGCTGATGCGCACCGACTGGTCGAAGCGCACCGATCCGGTCGCCTACCAGAACATCGACGAGACCGGACAGCATACGCCTGGGCCGGACAGTGAGGCCGTGCAGTTTTTGGTGGATCAGCGTCAGGTTTTAGGCTTCGGTTCCGAGGCAATCGGCACCGACGCCGGACAGGCCTTTCACCTCAAGCCGCCCTACCCGTGTCATTACTTCATGCACGGTTCCGGCCGCCTCGGCCTGCAATGTCTCACCAATCTCGATCTGTTGCCGCCGACCGGCGCTGTCATCATCGCCGCGCCGCTCAAGATCAAGGAAGGCAGCGGCAGCCCGTTGCGCGTCTTGGCGTTGGTGCCGGAAACAACAATGGCCCCCAAAAGCAGATCAGCAAAGCGCGGGAGCGCGACCAGCGGCAAACAACGCGTAGAGCGCGCAAAGAAGACGCGCCGATGACGTCCGCGGGCATCTTGTCCGCGTTCCCGCCGGACCAACGTACGGTGCCGGCGATGTTGCAGCGGCAAGCGCAACGTTATGGCAGCCATCCACTGTTCGCGGCCGGCGAGGCGAGCTGGAGTTTTGCGGAAGCGCCTGCCATTGCGGCGCGCTTTGCCGGGGCACTGGCGGCTGCCGGCATTGGTCCCGGCGACCGCATTGCGCTGATGTGCGGCAACCGCGCCGAGTTCATGGAGGCCTTTCTCGGCTGCGCCTGGCTCGGCGCCATTGCGGTGCCGCTCAACATCGCCGCGCGCGGGCCGCAGCTGGCGCACTATCTGCGCAACTCCGGCGCGCGGCTTCTTATTATCGAAGCCGAACTGCTCGACGCGCTCGCCTTTATCGACATGCAGGAGCTGGCGCTGGAACGCATTTGGCGTATTGGCGGGCCCAGTTCGGTGCAAGCCGAGCGCATCCCAACGACCGATATGCCGCAGGACGCCGAAGCGATCCCACCGAGCCCGGCCGATCCGGCGCAAACGCTGGCGATCCTCTACACCTCGGGCACGACCGGACCGTCGAAGGGCGTATGCTGTCCGCACGCACAATATTTCTGGTGGGGTCTCAACGGCATCCGCAATCTGGAAATCCGCGGAGGCGACGTGCTCTCGACCACGCTGCCGCTGTTTCACACCAACGCGCTGGGGACATTCCATCAGGCCTTGCTGTCGGGTTCGACGCTCGTCGCAGAGCCGCGTTTTTCCGCATCGCGCTTCTGGCAGCGGCTGAATGAGCGCCGCGCAACAATCACCTATCTGCTCGGCGCCATGGTGCCGATCCTATTATCGAGAGAGCCGTCACCGGACGAGCAACGCCACACGGTGCGCTGCGCGCTCGCACCCGGGGTGCCCGCAAACCTTCACCACGCCTTTGAGGATCGAACCGGCATCCACCTGCTCGACGGCTACGGCTCGACCGAAACGAATTTCGTCATCGGCGCCACCTCCGACGAGCGGCGCCCCGGGCGCATGGGTCTCGTGCGCGAGGGCTTCGATGCACGCGTCATCTCGGTGTCGGGCGAAGACGCTACCCTGGGGGAGCCTGGCGAATTGATCGTGCGCGCCGATGAACCGCTCGCCTTCGCCGTCGGCTATTTTGCAGTGCCCGATAAGACTGCCGAAGCGTTCCGCGATGGCTGGTTTCACACCGGCGACCGCGTGGTGCGTGAACCGGATGGCTATTTTCGTTTCGTCGATCGGATGAAGGACGCGATCCGCCGTCGCGGCGAGAATATTTCTTCGTTCGAGGTTGAGCAGGTGCTGTTAAGCCATCCGGACGTCGGCCATGCCGCGGTTTTTCCGGTGCCCTCCGAATTGGCCGAAGACGAGGTCATGGCCGCGGTCGTGCGCCGCGCCGGAAGCGCGCTGACCGAACAGGCCTTGGCCGAATTCTGCGCGCCGCGCCTTGCGCGCTTTGCCGTGCCGCGCTTCATCGAATTCGTCAACGAATTGCCGACAACCGAGAACGGCAAAGTGCAGAAATACAAGCTCCGCGACCGCGGCGTCACGGCGAAGGCTTGGGATGGCGACGCCGAAACGGCTCAAATCAAGCGTTAGACTGCCTCGGCAGGCAGGCATGACGGCCCAGGAATTGCGGGTATAATCGGCGCGTAACGATGGGTTGAGGGAGCACATTATGGCGTACCGGCTGGAGCGGCGATCATTTTTGCAACTGGCGTTGGGCACGGCCGCTAGTGTTACGGCGCCTTTGTCCAGCGCATCCGCGGCCAACGATGCAGCAATCATCGCGTGGCCGAACGACGTGCCGTCCTGGGATCCCAATCAGCGCTTCACGCCTGACGCCCAGCCGATCTTCAAGGCGGTTTACGACCAGCCGCTCGATCTGGACCCGCAGCTCAAATTAATCCCGCATCTGATCAAGACCTGGTCGCTGGCGCCGGACGCCCGCAGCATGGCGGTTGAGCTGCGCGACGACGTGACGTTCCACGACGGCGACAAGATGACGACCGAGGACTTCCGCTACACGTTCCTCGAACGCATCAAATCGGGCGCGAAGCTCGACACCGCGAATTCCTGGCGCAAAGTCGAGGATATCGTTATCGAGTCGCCCACCAAGGCGACGATGAAATTCAATGCGCCCGATCCGACCGCGCCGCAATGGATGGCGTTTCTCGGCAGCTACATCGTGCCGAAAAAATATATCGAGAGCGGCGGGCTCGCGAATTTCCTGAAAAAGCCGGTCGGCACCGGACCTTATAGGCTCGCCGAATATGAGCTGAATTCGCGCATCGTGCTCGAACGCAATGACAAGTATTGGGGGCCGAAGCCGGCGCTGGCGCGCGTCACCATCGAGATCGTGAAGGACACCTCGGCGCGTGTCGCTGCGATCCAATCCGGCCAGGCTGACCTCACGCTCAACGTGCCGGTGCGCGAAGTGCAGCGGTTCCAGAGCGAAGGCGGCTTCACTGCCGAGCTTAATCCCATCACGCGCGTCATTCTGCTCAACGTGCGCGCCGATCTCGGATTTTCCGATAAGAATGTTCGTCTTGCCGCGCATCACGCCATCGACAAGGCAGCGCTGTCGAAGGCATTTTACGGCGGCGCCGCGGTGCCGCTCTCGGTGTTTGCGACGCCGGGAACGCCCGGCTACCTGCCCAATTTCACATTTCCCTACGATCCCAATCTCGCCAAGCAATTGCTCGCAAAGTCCGGCTTCAGCCCCGACAAGCCGGCGAAGATCGGGTTCGCGGCGACCAACGGCCAGTTCCCGAGCGACTATGACATCGCCCGCGCCATCGTGCAGATGTGGAAAAAGGTCGGCATCGACGCCGACCTGCAGGTGATCGAATACGCCAAATATTTCGAACTTAATCGCGGTAACAAGCTGCCCGAGGCGACGTTGTACAGTTGGGACAATGGCACCGGCGATCCGGAGATTTTCGCCGGCTACATGCTCAATCCGAAAATGCCGTTTTCGCCGTGGAAGGATGCGGATATCGGCAACCGGACGCTCGCGCTGTTTAATGTCGCCGACTATGACAAGCGCATCGCCGGCTATCGCGAGCTTGAGCGCTACGCGGTCGAAAACGGCGCCAGCATGCCGCTGCTGCAAAGCGTGCTCACGCTGGTGCGCAAGAAGAATCTCACCTACACCAAATATGGCAACGGCTGGGTGCTGCCGCAAACGCTGCGGTGGGTTTGATGCCCTTTGTCATGCCCCGCAACCCGCCTTCGCTCGCTCGGCAAGCTACGGCGCGGTTGAGCCAAGCCGAAGCGCAGAGCGCGTAGGCGGAAAGCGGGGCATCCAGTACTCTCAGATCGCCCGATACAAATTCGAACGCTCGCGTTTACTGGATCACCCGCTTTCGCGGGCAATGACATTGAAATGCTCGCAACCGTCGCCAAGCTGATCGCCCGACGCCTTTTGGCGGCAATACCGATCCTGCTGATTGTTTCTGCGCTCCTGTTTTGCGTGCTGCGGCTTTTGCCCGTCGATCCGGCAGCAATGTCGCTGCCGCCGACGGCAACCATCGTTCAGATCGAAGCCAAGCGCCAAGAAATGGGCCTCGACAAGCCGCTTGCGCAGCAATATTTGATCTGGCTTCACGACGCGCTGCATGGCGATTTCGGCCGCTCCATCGTATTCGGCCGAGAAGCGGGATCGCTTGTCGCCTCGACGCTGCCGGCGACGATCGAACTCGCCGCTGCGGCGATGATCATTGCCGCCGGACTGGGCCTCGGTGGCGGCTTGCTGCTCTTTAGTCTGCGCGACACGTGGTTTGAATCCGTCGCCGACCTTGGCTCGATACTGCTGCTCTCCATTCCGGAATTTCTGTGGGGCCTCATTCTTCTGTTCGTATTTGGCGTCGTGCTCAACGCGCTGCCATTCACGGGCGAGGTATCGCCGAATCTGCCGCAGCCCCACATCACCGGCTTTATTCTGATCGACGCTTTACTGATCGGACGCCTCGATGTGTTCTGGAGCGCCTGCCAGCATCTGATCTTGCCGGCCTTTGCGCTCGGGCTCGCATTCTCGCCGGCCATCATGCGGGTGCTGCGTTCCAGCTTGTTCGATGTCTATCACGAGGACTACATCCAGCAGGCGCGGCTGCGCGGCCTCTCTGAGCGTCAAATCCTGCTTCGCCATGCGCTGAAGAATGCGGCGCTGCCGACGCTAACGCTCGCCGGCGTGCAATTCGGCATCCTGTTCAGCGGCACGCTTCTGGTCGAGCTGATCTATTCGTATCCCGGCATGGGCAATCTGATGATTGACGCGGTGCGCAATGCCGATCTGCCGCTGATCCAGGCTATCGGACTGACCTATTGCATTGTCGTGCTTTCGATCAACACCATCGTCGATAGTCTTTATCTCGTGCTTAATCCAAAACTGCGGGTCCGCTGATGATCGGTTCGGTCGGCAACTCGCTACGCTCGCCACGGGTCCTGATTGCCCTAGGCATGGTTGGCGCCGTCGCCTTCTGCGCGATCTTCTGCGGCGTGCTTGCGCCGCACGATCCCGCCGACCAGAATCTGCTTTCGATCCTGACGCCGCCGGCATGGGCCTCGGGCAGCGATCCGCAGTATCTGCTCGGCACCGACAGCCTCGGCCGCGATGTGCTCTCCCGCCTGCTTTACGGCGCCCGCACCGCCATGATTGTTGCGCTGATCGCTTCCCTCGGCGCCATGGTTATCGGCTCGATTTTGGCGCACATTGCCGGCTATTTCGGCGGCATTGTGGACTGGCTCATCGGCCGGCTTGTCGACGTATGGATGTCGTTTCCGCCGGTCATTCTCTCGCTCATTCTCATGGTCGGGCTCGGCATCGGCCTCGACCGCGTCATTCTCGCCATCGTGCTGGTCGATTGGACGCGCTTCTGCCGGGTACTGCGCAGCGAAGTGCTGGTCGTGACGAGGAACGATTATGTAGCCGCGGCGCGGCTCCTAGGCTTTACCCACTGGCAGACGATTGTTCGCGAGGTGTTGCCCGCGACGCTACCGCTGCTGATCACGCTCCTCAGTCTCGAAATGGCGATCGCGGTCGTGGTCGAGGCGATCCTTTCATTTGTCGGCCTGGGCGTCGGCCCCGATCAGGCGGCGTGGGGGCAGATGATCGCGGATGCGCGCCAGAACGTCTATCAGTCGCCGTGGAATCTGCTGCTGCCGATATTCGCCATCTTCTTCACCGTCGCCGCGTTCAATCTGCTGGGCGATGGATTACGCCGCACGCTCGATGCGCGGCTTGCGGAAACCGGACATTGACACCGTGCTGACCCTTCAGGCCCGCGAATTGACGATCACCGCGCGGCTGGGTGGCACGTTCGTGCCCGTCATCAACGCGCTGTCGTTCGATCTTGCGCCGGGGAAAATCCTCGGGCTGGTCGGCGAATCTGGCGCCGGCAAAACCATGATCGGACGCGGCCTCGCCCAATTGCTGCCGCGGGGTTTTTCGATCACCGGCGGATCGCTTCGGTTCGATGGCGAAGATTTGGTGGCCATGGCGCCGGCGCGGCGACGAGCCCTGCTCGGCCGATCTATCGCTTTCATTCCACAGGCGCCGATGACGGCGCTCAATCCGGTGCGGACAATCGGCGCACAATTCGACGAGCATCTGGCGCGGCTCGGCCAACGCAGCCCCAAGGAGCGGCGCGAGCACGCGCTCGCCATGCTGGCCGCCGCGCGACTACCGCGGGGCGATGACCTGCTTGCACAATATCCGCATCAGTTATCGGGCGGCATGTGCCAGCGCGTGCTGATTGCCTCCGCCTTCGCCAGTCATCCGCGCCTTGTCATCGCCGACGAACCGACCACGGCGCTTGATGTCACCATGCACGCGCCGATCCTGCAGCTGATCGCCGACATGCAGCGCAAGCACGGCACCGCGGTGATTTTCATCACCCACGATCTGCGGCTGGCGGCGCAATTATGCGACGAAGTAATCGTCATGTATGCCGGCCGGGCGCTGGAAAGCGGCCCGGCGCGGACCGTCCTTTCAAAGCCCGCACATCCCTATACGCGGTGTTTGCAGCTTGCCAATCCCTCGCTGAGCGCGGGGCGACGCGTGCTCCATGTCATGCCGGAGCAGATGCCAAGCCTGCGCCAGCTGCAGGACATGACCGGTTGCCGCTTCACGCCGCGCTGTCCTCTGGCGACCAGCGAATGCCGCCGCATCGAGCCTCCTAACGCGGAGATTGGCCCAGGCCATTTCGCGGCTTGCCTGCATGTCAGCGGCGCCGCGGGCATCGATCCGGCCAAGACAACTTCCGGCCCACCGCCGAGCGCCGGCCGGCGCGTGCTGGAAGTGCAAAGTCTCAGCAAGATTTACCGGATGAGCCGCGGGCTCCTTGGCGGCAGGGCCACGGTGACTGCGGTCGAAGACGCATCGTTCGCCATCTGCGAGAACGAGTTCGTCGCTCTGGTCGGCGAGAGCGGCAGCGGCAAGAGCACAGTCGCGAAGCTGCTGGTCGGGCTCGAACAGCCGACGCGTGGGCGGATCGTGTTCAACGGCGAGGACATGACCGATCCGGCGCTGCGCGAGCGAGCGCGTCAGGCCGGAAGCCTACAGATGGTATTTCAAGATCCGCAATCCGCGCTCAACCCGCGCCGCCGTGTCGCCCGCATTGTCACCCAGGCGATGGAGGCGGGCAGCCGTCATGCGACCTGGGAGGAGCGGCGCGAGCGCGCTGCGGCCCTGCTGGCGGAAGTCGGGCTTGCAGGCGACTTCGACGGCCGCCTGCCCGGCCAACTATCGGGCGGCCAGCGCCAGCGCATCAACATTGCACGTGCGCTTTGTCATCTCCCCAAACTGCTGATCGCCGACGAGATCGTCTCCGGCCTCGACGTTTCAATCCAGGCGCAGATCCTCAATCTCCTGGCGCGGCTGCGCGACGAACTCGGCGTCGCCATGCTATTTATTTCGCACGATCTCTCGGTCGTGCGCCACCTTTGCAGCCGCGTGCTGGTGATGTATCGCGGCGAGATCGTCGAACAGGGGCCGATCGACGACGTCTTCGCCAATCCGCAGCATCCGCATACGCAAGCATTGCTGTCTTCGGTCCCGCCGGATGAGCCTGCAGAAACGTGGCCGTTGCTACAGGCAAACCGGAGTTTGAATCAAGGTCGAGATACCGTTCAACCATGGCTCAAAAAATCCTGACGCGTCTGGGGCGACGGTAGGACAAAGCCAGACTGCGGGTGGCGGCTTGCGGCCGGAAACCCGAGGCGCTTCAACTTGACCGCCATCTCGGCGGCCTTGATGACTACCGTGACGCCGTTGACGATCGGGGCGCCGTCGATGTTTGCGCCCGGATCGTCACCGAACAGAATCATCGGAATGCCGCCAGTCGGCACGATAATGTCGGCACCGGCGTCGATCAGGCGTCGCGCCTCGCCCTCGAACAGCCTCCACAGCGCGGCCTTTTTAGCCGGCGCGGCGAAAGCCTCCATGTAGTCCGCAATACTCGCGTTAATGGCGCGAATCCCGGCGACGCGTTGTTGCAGCCCATAGCGATGAATCTGCTCGGCGTGCGTCGGAATGAAGGCGGGGTTGATCGCAAGCAGGCCGAGTTTGCGGCCCATCGTACAGGCGTGCAGCAAAGTCGCTTCACCGAGGCCAAGGATGGGAATATTCACGGAGGCCCGGGCGTCATAGAGGCCTACATCCTGGAAATGGTTCATGAAGAAGACATCATAATTCTCGCGCTCCGCTTGGATGGCGGCGCGGATCACCTCGCGTGAGAAGCGGAATTCAGACAGTGCATGCACTGTCGTGACCGAGGGCGTCATGGTCTTGAATTCCAGCTCGAAATCGGGGTCGGTGCAGGCCTTCATGTGCGGCAGCAGCATCGCCAGGTAATTGTGGTGGGCAATCTGATCGGTGGCGCCCTGCGCCCAGATGCGAAACGTCTTCTTTGTGGTCAATTCGCTCTCCCGGTCCGTTGGTGCATGATACCGACCGCTGGGTCCATCGCTGTTGTAAAGGCTAGCGGACAAATCGACCGTCCCATGACCGGCTAGTCTTAGTATAATGATCGTCAGGAATCACGCCCCGGACCGCGTACCCGCGAGTGCTTATGACCACGTGCCTATTTCTCAGCTTTCGCTCCGCCGCCACGCCGTCAACGGTCGAAAGCTCAAAGCTTGACGCGCTCGTCCGAACTACCCCGAAGCTCGCTAAGGGCCTGCTTCATGCCGCGGCAAGCGCGAGCGATCCCTACGTCAAGGATAGCCCCGCGCCATCTCTCGTACTGCAGCTTTATTTCACCGAGCTACCGGACCTTGAAAATGCGCTATCGCCCCGCGGACATTTGGCGGCGCTGGCCTCAAGCGCAGAATTTCCCACGCTCGCGCACGCGGAAATCGCCCATCAGGCGATGTTCGTTCGCCCGTTTGCCGTGCCCGAACCGGCCTTTAAGACGCCGCGTGGCGAGCCGCACTGTACGTATCTGGTGTCGTACGAAGGCGAGGCCGAGGATTTGAATGCGTGGCATGCGCACTATTTCGGAAGTCATATACGCCACATGGCGGAGTTTCCTGGCATCCGCGAACTTGAAATCTACACCCGTGTGGATTGGGTAAGCCTCCTGCCCTGGACGCGGCAGAATTTCATGCAGCGCAATAAGGTTGTGTTCGACAGCACAGATGCGCTCCAAAGTGCGCTGCATTCGCCGGTGCGACACGCGATGCGCGACGACTTTAAACGCTTTCCAAAATTCACCGGCCCGAATAACCATTTCGCCATGGCGACGCACGTTGTCCGCCCGCAATAGCGCGTCTCCCTCTTCGATTTCGGGATTGCGCCGCCGCAACGGCCGGCGCTATTGCGCGCGGCGGCGTGCCGGTGCGACAACAATTCTCCGCGTCATTCCACACGGGGGATTGCCATGGCCGAACCGACCCGCCCTGCCCGGATATGGTATCAAAGTTTCGTCCATCCGACCGAGCAGAAACCTTACATCGAGCGCCTGCAGGCATTTCTCGATCATGCCGCGGCTGCGAGCGCGCGGTTTGAGGTGCATGGGCTTGACCCTCCTGACCGGCACTTCCATGCATTGACCGAATTTCGCTGCGCGGCGCAGACGATCCGCAATGCACTCGAAGCAGAACGCGCCGGCTATGACGCCTTCGTCATCGGCCATTTCCAGGAGCCGGGTCTCCTGGAAATCCGCGGCGCCGTTGACATTCCGGTGGTCGGACTTGGCGAAGCGAGCATGCTGGCGGCGCTCACCATGGGCGGACGACTAGGCCTGGTGACGATCGATCCGAGTTTTATCGACTGGCACGAGCGGCAGATCCGCGCGCATTGCTTCGACCGGCGCGTGACCGGGGTGCGTGCAGTGCACGCGGACTTGCCGAGTTTCATGCGCGCGTTCACCGACGCCGATGCCTACGCACGAGTCCGCGCCGACTTCATTGAGCAGGTACGTCCGCTGGTTGCCGCCGGCGCCGAGGTCATCCTGCCGGCCGGCGGCCTGCCGATGCTTCTGTTCTCCCGCGAGTGTCCCTTGGTCATTGACGGCGCGCTGGTGCTCAACGGCATTGCGGTGGCGGTGAAAGCCGCCGAGATGGCGTTGTCGCTGCGCCAGCTCACTGGCGCAGTCATCAGCCGCCGTGGCACATACGCCAAAGCATCCGCGGCGTGCGTCGACGAATATCTGCGAGCCCGCTGGTGAGTGCGGGCGAAGGATCGGCGCAGGTCGCCCGCGGACTTCAGCGAACCTGGAAAACCAGCTTGCCGTGGAAGTGCCGCCCCTGGCTCATGCGCTGCGCCTCGGCGGCTTGCGAGAGCTTGAACAGCTTGACCTCGGGCGGCTTGACGGCGCCCACGGTGTACAACTGCGCGATCCGCTCCATGGCCTGGCGCGAGCGCGGCACCGACGGCCGCAAGGCCGTCACATCGTCGCGGTCGGGCTTTGGCGGTTGCGCGCCCGAGGCAATGAACGCGGCGCGGCCGCCCGGCTTGAGCACCGCGAACGATTTTTGCGCTACGTCACCGCCCACCGTTTCGAACACGGCGTCGCAATTCTTCACGACTTTGGTGAAATCCTGGGCGTTGTAGTCGATAACCTCGTCGGCACCGAGGCCGCGCACATAGTCCATATTCGCGGCGCTGGTCGTGGTGATGACCCGCGCGCCGAGATGCTTCGCAAATTGGATGGCAAATCCGGCAACGCCGCCGGCGCCGCCCTGGATCAGGATCGTTTCGCCGCGCTTGAGCTTGAGCGTCCCTTCGAGCGAGTCGATCGCGGTCAAACCGGTGAGCGCCAGCGCCGCCGCATCGACATGCGACAGCTGCTCCGGCTTCTTGCCGATCACCGCAGCCCGAATCGCGATCTTCTCGCAATAGGTGCCTTCCTTGCCCGGCTCGAGCACGCCGAACACGGCGTCGCCCACCTTGAGGTCGCCGCCGGGCTTCGCCACAACGCCGGAAAAATCCCGGCCCGGAATTTGCGGAAATTTCACCTGCGCGTGGCGCGAATACTCGCCGCTGCGAAATTTCCAGTCGGCGGCGTTAACGGTCGCGGCGTGAACATCAACGATAACTTCATCGGCCGCCGCAACGGGATCGGGCACATCGCCGTATTGCAGGACTTCGGGACCACCGAATTCCATTAAGAATGCAGCTTTCATGTGAGTTCTCTTTCCGTCTCAGGCGGTTTTCTCGTACGGACGCAACATGGCGACCGCAATCAGGCTAAGCAACGACGTCGCTATAATGTAATAACTCGGCGCCAGCTTCGAACCGGTGATTTCGACCAGAATCTGCGCGATGACTGGCGCGAAGCCGCCGAAAATCGTTACTCCGATATTATAACTGAGTGACAGGCCGCTCACGCGCGTCGACGCCGGAAATATTTTTGCCATGTAGGATGGCAGTGCGCCGCTGTAGCACGACTTCAGCAGTGCGATCCAGCAGACCACCAGGATCAGTACCTTCAGAGAGGCATGCGCCACGAGCAGCGCGAAGGCCGGATAGGCTGTCATGAAGAAGAGGCCGGCAGCACCCAGCATGACGCGACGCTGTCCGACTCTGTCGACCCAGATGCCGACGAATGGCACCACGATGGTTTGCAGCCCTGCGGCGGCCACCGCCGCGGTATAGCTTAGAAATTGCGGCAGGTGGAGTTCGCGGATCGCGTAGGTCGGCATGTAGACCAGCATGTATTGCGAGCTGGTGGAGATGATCACGGCGCCGATGACCAGCAGGACCCGATCCCATTGCGTCGTGATGAGATCGCGCATCGGCGCCTGCGGCGGAGGGGCGGCGCGGAATTCCGGCGTCTCCTCCATATTGCTGCGAATGTAGTAGCCGATCGGAC
>Ga0208849_1001412_pt1 | contig 16892 bp, 16 predicted proteins | sample NGESurdeep072012_10_FD_184470 | JGI IMG/M metagenome (GOLD analysis project Ga0208849, IMG submission 184470) | Arctic peat soil microbial communities from Barrow, Alaska - NGEE Surface sample 53-3 deep-072012 (SPAdes) | ecosystem: Environmental > Terrestrial > Soil > Wetlands > Peat ...
CTCGGCCAGCTCCTTCTCGGCATCGTGGAGGAACCCCGCCGCAGCGAGGCCGGGGTGAGGAGCCACGGCCTGTTGGGCGCGCCGCAGGCCCTCGTCGGCTTCGGCGATCCGACTGGCGGTCTCGGTGGGCTGCAGCCGGTGCACGGCACGGATGGCGAGCCCACACGCCCGGATGGTCTCCCGGCACGACGCCAGCGCCGACTCACGGGCCCGATGGGCGGCGTCAAGCTGCGCCAGAGCGTGGTCACCGAGCCTTGCCAGATCGGCCCTGCGCGTCTCGGAGGACACCGACGACGATGTCAGCGGGCGGCGCGGCGGATGACAATCGTGGGCTCGTCCTCCACCGGCTCGGGCAAGTACCGCAACTTGGCAGCGCGCTCGGTGGCCCTGCCCCCCAGCCGGACGAGGGTCACCACGTACACGACGCACACCACGACGGCGAACGCCGTCAGCCCCAACAGGGGTCGCAGGACCGGGATGGCACCGAGCACCCCGGAGCCGAAGATCACACACGCCATGGCGCCGAGCACGTCACGGCGTCGCTTGCAGGCTTCGGGGCTGAAGTACCGCTCCGGGCGCCGTGTGGACACGGAGGCGGCGGGATGCGATGGGGTGGCATCGGGCCTGATCAGGATCAGTCCCCGACCAGAGCCAGGAGCGGGCCGGACGTCGCGCCGTGACGATTCCTCGGGGAGCGACGTCATGAGGCGAAAGGCGGGAGCCACCACAGGCGGCCCCGTGCGCCGCAGGACGCGCAGTTGGTGGTGGAACTCACCGATGGAATCGCCCGACCGACGTTCGGATCTCCGTCGGAGAAGGCTCGGTGCCAGCACCGCCGCCCAGACTACGCCGAGTATCAGGAGGACCACGATCGTCAAGAACCCCTCGATCTACCTTCCGATCTCGCAAAACCCTACTGACACAGGCGTCACAGTGGGTGGATGGCCGGGAACTGTCCGTGTCGCGGCGCGCCTTCACACGGCACCGACGGCGCGTGCCGACGCTCGCGCCGTCCACCGGTGTCCCGATCGCTCGACAGTCACCGGCACGTCGAAGCAGGCCGACACGGCCGAGGAGCTCAGCACGGTCGCCGCCGGCCCCGCCCTCACGATCCGGCCTCCTCGTACCAGGGCGACGTGCGTCGTGCCCGGGGGGATCTCCTCGACGTGGTGGGTGACCAACACCAGGGGCGCGGCGCCGGGATCGGCCGCCAACGCCGCCAGACGCGTCACCAGCCGTTCCCGGGCCCCGAGGTCGAGACCCGCCGCCGGCTCGTCCAGGAGCAGGAGCTCGGGCTCACCCATGAGGGCCCGGGCCAGGAGCACCTGTTGGCGCTCGCCTTCCGACAGCACGCCGAACTCGTGCCCCGTGACGGCGCTGACCCCCGAATCGGCGAGGAGCGCTTCGGCCCGGCTGTGGTCGTCGGGCCCGTAGTGGTGCCAGCATGGCTCGAGGGCCGCGTGTCGCCCCGTGAGCACGACGTCATGGGCGCTGAGGGTGGGCCGCAGGCTCCGCAGGATCGCCTGGCTGACGAAGGCCACCCTGCTCCGCAGGGCCCGGGCGTCGGTCCGCCCGTAGCGGGCACCGAGCACCTCCACCGTTCCCCGGGTGGGCAGGAGCCGCATGCCCGCCACGTGCAGCAACGTGGTCTTCCCCGAGCCGTTGGGTCCCAGCACGGCCCAGCGTTCGTTCGGCCAGATCTCCCAGTCGACGTCGTCGAGGATGGGCCTGCCGTCTCTCACCACCGCCACGCCGCGTAGACGGACCGCGGGTATCGGGGTCCCCGGCACCGGGGCGGACACGAGACTCAGGGCCCGACGCGGCCCCGGGACGTCGCCCCGGGAAGCTCCGACTCGCTCACCGTCGGGGCAGGCGCCTCGCCACCCGGCCCGCCAGTCCCGACACGCACTGGTCCCACGTCCGCTCCCCCATCAGCCACAGCCACAGTTCCCGGCGGTAGGAGATGATGACATCGACGAACGCTTCGCGGTCCATGCCGACGGGCTCGAGGCTGGACATCCACCGCTCCCACAGCCACACCCCGATACAGATGTCGTCGGAGAACCCCTCGCGCCAGTCCGATCCGGCCAGCAGCGCGTCGCGCAGGGCGTCACGCATCTCCACGGGCTCTTCGGGGCGGTCGAGACGGAGGCCTTCGGCCGGTTCGACCACACTCATGGCGATCCGCTCACGGGCGCCGCTCACCGGTCCCGGACGACCGGGGCCCGGTCGGTCCCGCCGTAGCTGTCGAGATGTTCGGCGAAGTCGATGAACAGGGGCCCGTCGGGGTCCAGCTTGCGCTGCAGCGTCCGCTCGGCGATCCGCTTGTCCAGGTTGTCGAGACGCACCAGAGCCTCGCGGTCGTCGAGGTCACGCACATCCAGGCGCCCCCGGGCACGGTCGAAGGCCAGACGCCCGACTTCGGTCCGCACCAACACGCTCGACCACCCCGCCAGTGATCCCACGCTGCCGATCGAGAGGTCGGCACCGCGGCCCAGGAAGTCGGCACACTCGTCACAACCCTTGAGCGCCGAGCCGTGGAAGTCCTTCACCGGCTCGTCGACGGCCACCGACCCGTCGCGGTACTCGACGATCATCCGCCCCCGGATCACGTCGACCTTGCTGACCCGGTCGAGGTCGAGGCCGCGCTTGTCGCGCAACTCCCGCAACATCAGTGCCTCGTAGTCGAAGCTCTTGGTGCACAGCAGTGCGATCGTGAGGGCCACGGCATCGATCCGGTGGGCGCCGGTCGGCCACCGGCGAGCCTGCATGGCCCTGATGCCCTGGATCTCGCACGGGGTACCCACCACGGCGAGCCGGGGCTTGGGAGGAAGCGCGTACCGGCTGAGGTCGAGCTCGGCCAGGGCCATGGTCTGGTTGTAGAAGCTCCCCGCCGCGTCGATGATCTCCTTGGCGGTGGTGGCGACGGTGGCGATCCCCTTCCAGGGCTCGTCGGGGTTGTCGCTGGGGCGCGACACCAGGGCTCCGTCGATGTCCCCGCCGGCCAGCAGGGCCAGGAGCATCGCCGTGACCACGCCGCCGTCCTGCACGTCGTCGGCAGGAGCGCCGGCGCGCACCGCATACTCGCCGATCACCGCACCGAGGCCGTCACCGGGGGGTCCACCTGTCAGTTTCCAGTAGGTGTCGGCCGAGTCCGACTTGACCACCACCGGGACCTCGCCCGCTTCGGATCCCGACGTCGACGGTGGCCACAACGCCTCGTAGCGCAGGCCGCCGCGCGGGCAGAAATCCCAGCACAACGAGCATCCGGTGCACATCTTGACCAGCTCGGGCAGCCCGCTGTCCTTGTTGACGCCGATCGAGTTCGACGGGCACACGGCCACACAGGTGCCGCATTGGATGCATCGGTCGGCGAAGATGACCCCGGCCTCGAGCTCCCAGAACCACGTCTTGCCCGGCGGCTCGGTGACCCCGTTCATCTCGTCGCGGATACGAAAGCTCTTCATCGGTTCCCCACCGGCGCGTCGGCGTCGAGCCCGGCCAAGGTGGCGGCCAATTCTTCGTTGGGCACCCGGCGGGCCCAGTTGTGGAAGGGCTCTCCGTCGCGACGCTCGGACTGGTAGCGCCGGACCGTGCGCAACAGGGCGTCGGGGACGTCGTCGACCGGCCGGGCGTTCTCGATCCAGTCGATGAAGGCCGAGTCGGGCCCGAGCGAGCCGCCCATGCCGATGTCGACGGCTTCGACGATCCGTTCCCCCACATGGGCGACGTCGCCCCGGAAGCCGATGTCGGCGATCTGGGGCTGGGCGCACGAGGCCGAGCAACCCGAGAAGTGCATGCGGATCACCCCGGCGTCTTGCCGTGGGGTCGAGGACGCGCCCGACGCCGGGCGCTGTCCCGGCTGCTCGCCCGCCAGCTGGGTATCGAGCCAGCGCGCCCAGGTCACGGCACGCTCCTTCGTCTCCACTACGGCGAACCGACAGAACTCACTGCCCGTGCAGGCCACGACCCCGCGCTCGAAGGGCCCGGGGAACGGGGAGAACTTCTGGAGGAGCTCCTCGCCGAGCAGGGCATCGACCTTGTCCTGGTGGACTCCGGTGAGCACGAAATTCTGGTCCGTCCCGAGGTGCACCGTCCCGTCGCCGTAGGTCCGGGCCAGCCGGGCCGCCTCCACCAGCTCGATGCCCGACATACGGCCCACCGGCACCGAGCACCCCACGTAGCGCAGCGCCGGATCGATCTGGGCATGGACGCCGATGTGGTCACCGCGATACCGGGTGGTGAGCTCCTCGCCGGCCGGGACGAGTTCGAACCGGGCCCGAGTGGCGAGCTCGGCCCGGAACTGCTCGGGCCCGAGCTCCTGGACGAGGTAGCGCATCCGGGCCAGGCCACGGCTCTCTCGGTTGCCGAGCTCGCCGAACAGCTGGGCGATGGCCCGGGTGATCTCGACGGCCTGATCGGGTCGCACGAACACGTCGATGTCCGAGGCCATGCGCTCGCCGTCGGACAGCCCTCCCCCGGCCAGCACGTTGAAACCCAGCGTCCCGTCGGCCGCCCGTGCCGGCCACATCCCGATGTCCTGGATCTCCGCCTGGGCACAGTCCTCGCGGCACCCGGTCACGCTCATCTTGAACTTGCGGGGCAGGTTGGCGTACTCGCGGTTGCCGGTGAAGAACTCCGAGATGGCCCGGGCGATGGGCAGGGCGTCGAGGACCTCGTTGGCGTCCACACCCGACACGGGACACGACAAGACGTTGCGGGCCGAGTCTCCGCACGCTTGGACGGTGGTGAGCCCGACATCGGCGAAGCGCTCCCAGATGCGGGGCACGTCGGCGATGCGGATCCAGTGGATCTGGATGGTCTGGCGGGTGGTGATGTCGGCGTACCTGTTGCCGAACATCGCGCTGTCGTCGGGGCCCTCCCCGAAGGCATCGGCCACGATGCCGATTTCGCGGGCCTGATCGGCGCTGAGCACGCCCCCGGGGACCTTGATGCGCATCATGAAGGCGTCACCCCCCTGGCGCTGGGGGTACAGGCCCACCCATTTGAGACGCTCCTGCTCGCCCGGCACCTTGGCGATGGCCTCAGGGCCCTCCTTGGCGTACCGGGAGATGACGGCGTCGGCGACTTCCAGAGGGTGACGCTCGAGCTTCCAGCGTTCGACCTGGTTCAGCTCGCCCACGTGGCGGTAGGGATGCACGAAATGCATCCCCCGCTCGTTCCCCCGGATCTGGACACCCAGGGGATTGTCCGGATCATGGGCCATCAGACGTGGAGGCCGCACTCGGTCTTGCCCATGCCCGACCAGCGCCCGGCACGGGCGTCTTCACCGGGCTCGACCGGGCGCGTGGTGGGAGCGCAGCCGATCGAGAGGTACCCCTGGGTCATGAGGGGATGCACGGGCAGTCCGTGGTCCGCCTCGTAGTTGGTGATGTCGGCGTCGGTCCACGTGGCGACGGGGTTGATCTTCACCAAACCCCGGGCCTCGTCCCACGACACGATGGGCGCCTGCGCCCGCGTGGGCGCGTCACAACGCTTCAGTCCCGTTATCCAGGCGGCGCGGCCCTGCAGGGCGCGGCGCAGAGGCTCCACCTTGCGCAACTCGCAGCATCGCTCGGTGCCACACGGCCAGGCTGCGGCTTCGGCGCCGGGTGTGACGACGCGGAGGTTCAGGTCGTAACGGGCCCGGACCTCTTCCACGTACGCCAGGGTCTCGGGGAAGTGGAAGCCGGTGTCCAAGAAGAGCACTTCGATGCCGGGGTCGACCTCGACGGCGAGATCGATGATGACGCAGTCCTGGAACGAGCACGCCATGGTGAGGGATCCCCCGAAGCGCTCGACGGCCCAGCCCATGACCTTGCCGGCGGGAGCAGTCTCGAATTCGGCTGCGCGCGCTGCGAGCTCCTCGAGATCGATCCTGGTCTCGACCCCTGCTCCCACGTTCCACTCTCCCCATCCGAGTGTCGTGCCACCTCGTTGCCCGTCCGCGATCCGAGGACCACGTCCGGGCCGATGGCACCACACGACTTGTTCCGGCCAGTCGCCCACTACTATATATGACTAATCAGATCGGGTTTTACCCCTTTCCAGATCGGTTTAATCGCTTTCAGATGGCAACGATCACCGGCGCCACCTGGGACGACATCGGAGCTGCGCATGACCACGACCATCGACACCGAGCCCTTCGGGACGCCTGTGCCCACCGGAACGCCAGGGCCCGTGAGGACGGCCCCGACCACCAGGGCGGCGCGCCCGGACCATCTCGACCTGCTCGAGGCCCACGCCGTGTTCGTGATGCGCGAGGTGGCGGCCGAATGCGAGCGCCCCGTCCTGCTCTTCAGCGGCGGCAAGGATTCCGCCGTCCTGCTGCGGTTGGCCGAGAAAGCGTTCCGGCCCGGACGATTCCCCTTCCCGGTGATGCACGTGGACACCGGCCACAACTTCGACGACGTTCTGGAATTCAGGGACAAGCGCGTGGCGGAGCTCGGCGAGGAGCTGCTGGTCGCATCGGTGCAGGATTCGATCGACCGGGGGCGCGTGGCCGACCCCGGTGGCGGGGGGTCGCGCAACAGGCTCCAGAGCGTCACCCTCCTCGACGCCATCGGTGCCAACGGATTCGACGCCTGCATCGGCGGCGCCCGGCGCGACGAGGACAAGGCGCGGGCCAAGGAGCGGGTGCTGTCGTTTCGCGATGCCTTCGGACAGTGGGACCCGCGCAACCAACGCCCCGAGCTCTGGCACCTGTACCACGGCCGGGTACGGACGGGCGAGCACCTGCGCGCCTTCCCCTTGTCGGACTGGAGCGAGCTCGACATCTGGCAATACATCCGGCGCGAGCGCATAGCCCTGCCTTCGATCTACTTCGCCCACCGACGCCCTGTCGTCGAGCGCGACGGCATGCTGCTGGCCGTGTCGGACTGGATCGTCCCTGACGCCGACGAGGTGGTCGAGGACGCCATGGTGCGGTTCCGCACGGTGGGCGACGCCACCTGCACCGGCGCCGTGCGTTCGTCAGCCCTGACGGTCGACGACGTGATCGCCGAGGTGGCCTCCTCGCGGGTGAGCGAGCGGGGCGCAACCCGGGCCGACGACCGGGTCTCGGAGACGTCGATGGAGGATCGCAAGCGAGAGGGCTACTTCTGAGATGACTCCGACTCCCGGCGCCGAGCCGGCGTCGGGCTCGGCGCTCCTGCGGTTCGCCACCATCGGGTCCGTTGACGATGGCAAGTCGACGCTCATCGGCCGTCTCCTGCACGACACCAAACAGCTCTTCGACGACCAGCTCGATGCCGTGGCGTCCGCCAGTCGACGGCGCGGGGTCAAGGGCGTCGACCTCGCCTTCGTCACCGACGGGCTGCGGGCTGAACGCGAACAGGGAATCACCATCGACGTCGCCTATCGGTACGCCTCGACCCCGCGCCGCAAGTTCGTCATCGCCGATTGCCCCGGGCACGTGCAGTACACCCGGAACATGGCCACCGGGGCATCTACGGCGGACCTGGCCCTGGTCGTCGTCGACGCCACCCAGGGCCTGCGCCAACAGACCCGGCGCCACACCTGCATCGCCGCTCTGCTGGGGGTGCGCCATCTCCTGGTGGCGGCCAACAAGATGGACCTGGCTGACTGGGACGAGTCCACCTTCCGGTCTGTCAGCGAGGAGGTCGACGCCCTGGCCCGACGCCTGGGAATGGAGACCATCGTGATCGTGCCCGTCTCTGCCCTCCGGGGGGACAACGTGGTCGAGGCTTCGAGGCACATGCCGTGGTACCCCGGGCCGACCCTGCTCGACGCGCTCGAGCAGGCGCCGGCCGGGGCCTGGGCCCACGAGCACGCCGGAGGCGCCCGCCTGCCCGTGCAATGGGTGATCCGTCATCCCGGCGGAGGGCGCAGCTATGCCGGCATGGTGAGCGGGGGCACGTTTCGACCCGGCGACGACATCGTCGTCCTCCCCGGGGGCCAGCGCAGCCGGCTCACCTCGGTCGAGACCTTTGACGGGCCTCTCGACGAGGCTCCGGCATCGCTCTCGGTCACGATTCGCCTCGACGACGAACTCGATGTCTCGCGCGGCGACCTCATCGCCCCGTCCGTCAATTCCCCCGAGGTCGTGCGGGAGTTCGACGCCACGCTGTGTTGGTTCGCCGATCCACCGGTGGAAGCCGGGCACCGCTTTCGGTTGAAGCACACCACTCGACTCACTCCCGCACAGATCGTGTCGGTGGACTCCCGGCTGGATGTGGGTTCCTTGGAGCTCGCCCCCACCAGTCGCCTGGGCCCCAACGACATCGGTGTCGTGCGGCTCACGGTCGGGACTCCGTTGGCCGTCGATCCCTATCAAGCCAACCGGGTGACGGGAAGCTTCGTGGTGATCGACGAACAGACCAATGCGACGGTGGCAGCCGGCATGGTCGGCGTGCCGGTTCCCGCCGCCGTGCCGCAGAGGTGACCGTGGGCATCGACGCACCGATCTATCCCGTCGGCCTGGTGGTGAAGGGCCGGCGCTGTCTGGTCGTCGGGGGTGGGCGTGTGGCGGCCCGCAAGATCGGTGGACTGCTGGCATGCGGTGCGGCGGTCACGGTGGTGGCGCCGGAGGTGCACGTGGCCATCGGCGAGCTGACGGCGTCGGGGGTCATCGCCGCGATCGACGAGTCCCCGCTGGAGGTCCACATCCGGCCCTACGCCCCGGGTGAGGCGGCCCAGTACCTGTTGGTAATCGCCGCCACCGGGGACGTCGCCGTCGACGACGCCGTCCACCGGGACGCGCAGTCCGCCGGGGTCTGGGTCAACGTCGCCGACGACCCGGCGCGTTGCAGCTTCGTGCTTCCGGCGGTGGCGCGCGACGGCTCCGTGTCGATCGCCGTGTCCACCGCCGGGGCCAGCCCTGCCCTGGCGGTATGGCTGCGTGACCTCGTGGTCGAGGCACTGGGGCCGGGCATCGGCGACCTCGCCGCGCTGCTCGGAGAAGGGCGCCGGCGCGTCCACGATCAGGGCGGGAGCACGGAGTCGATCGACTGGCGACGACTGCTCGAGGGGCCCCTCCCTGACCTGGTCCGAGGGGGGCACATGGACCAGGCGCGCGCCGAGCTCGACGCGTTCCTCGGTGGTCCGAGCGCGTCACCCTGAACCCGGACGCGCCCCGACCACCGTCACCCGGGCGCGCCCTGCCACGATCGGCAATACTCTGCCCCGTGGCTCCCACCGAAACCGCCGCCGCCACCCGCCCCAAGAAGCGGTCGGCGCCCGAGGCGCTGGTCCCCGACACAGCGCCGTCGGAGGTCCCCAACGACGAAGAGTTGATCGGAGCGATCATCCTCGCCAGCCGCGTCATGGTCGCCATCGCCGTGCGCTCGCTCGCCGGGAACCCCGACGACGTCACCCTGCCGCAGTACCGGACGTTGGTGGAGCTCGCCTTCGGGGGCCCGAGACGACTGGCCGACCTGGCCGAAGCGCTGAGTGTGAGCCCGTCCACCGCCACCCGCATGTGCGACCGGCTGGTGCGCAAGGAACTGGTGTCGCGGACCCGCGACGAGCTCGACCGGCGCGAAGTGAAGCTGGCCATCACGGTCCTGGGTCGTTCGGTGGTGTCCGACGTCATCGAGCGGCGCCGGGCCGAGGTACGCGACCTGCTCCAAGCGATCCCCGTCCCACTGCGGCGCCAACTGGTGAGCTCGCTGACCCTGTTGGCGACAGCGGCCGGCGAGGCGCCGGAACTGCACTGGGGACCGGGCTGGTACTAGGGCCGCCTCAACCAACCTTTGCCCCGTCCTCGACGAGGATGCCCTCCTGGTTTGTCGCTTCCACCGGTTGGACATCCGAGTACGGTGCGGGGCTATGTCGGCGTGGAAGGCGATCGAGCAGGCGGAACCGGAGTTCGCAGGACGGGTTCGGTGGCTGTTCGACGCCGGTCGTCACAAGACCATCGCGACGCTGCGCGCCGACGGCTCGCCACGCATCTCGGGCATCGAGTGCGAGTTCACAGACGGCAATCTGCGCTTCGGTTCGATGACCGGCGCACGCAAGGGGGCCGATCTCAAACGGGATCCCCGCTTCGCCCTGCACGGCCCAACCTTCCACCCGGAGGAGGGCAAGGAGAGCGGCTGGCCGGGCGAGGCGAAGATCGCCGGACGAGCCATTCACGCCAGCCCGGTGGGCACGGACGAGGAGAACGAGCAACCGGACGGAGAGATGTTCACCGCCGACATCACCCAGGTCGTGATCACCGGACTCAACGCCGAAGCCACAAAACTCGTCGTCGAGTCCTGGACGCCTGAGCGAGGACTGCGAAGGGTTGAGCGGGACTAGGAGACGGATCTGCGCATCGCAGTTACCCGGGCGGTAGGCGGGCGAAACAGGGCGAACGTTGCCTAGCGCGGTACTAGGCGCGGTTACTTGAACTGATCACGCTTGATCACTTCCAAGGTGTCTTCGATCAGCGATCGGTTCACACGAATGAGATTCGCCACGATACCCAGGGTCACAGAGACGAATGACGCATTGAGCAGGACCGCCCCAATCATCAGCGATTGCAGGTGGTGCGCACCGTTGGGATTCTTCACCGTGAGCACCAAGTACAGATAGTGCACAAAGGGAATCAAGCCGATGACGAAGAAGAATCCTCCGATACTGAGGAAGACCGTGTAGGGCTTGTACATCGTAAAGGCGTTGAGCATCGCCACCATGCTCTTGCGCACATGCTCCCATGACGACTTGAAGAGTCGCGATTCACGAGTCTTGGGATTCGTCTCGATGGTGATGGTGGCCAGCGCCAGTCTCTTGTTCGCCGCTTGAATAGTCGTCTCCGCCGCGAAATTGAAACGCCCGATCAAGTTGAGTTTGATCGCAGCCTCTTTCGAGTACGCCCGAAATCCACTGGTGCCGTCCGGCAGGTCGGTTCCCGCCGCCAGGTTCATCACCCCGGTGCCGAACCTTTGCAGGAATTTCTTGGTGGGCGAAAAATGTTCGATGGTCTGCACCTGTCGATCGGCGATGACTGTGTCCGCCTCTCCTTCGAGGATGGGGCGGATCAGATCCGGGATGCGCTCTTGGGGGTATTGGTTGTCTCCGTCGGTCAGGACCAGGATGTCGGCACCGAGCTCCAGGGCCCGTTGGATCCCGTCGCGCAGGGAGTGCGCAAGACCGCGGTTGCCAGGATGATGGACGAACTGGGTCACCCCCAACGATCGTGCGACTTCAACCGTCTTGTCGGTCGAACCATCGTCGATCACGAGCACTTCCACGCAGTCGATGCCTTCGATCTTCTCGGGGATCGTCTCCAGGACCAGCGGAAGAGTCGCCTCCTCGTTGAGGCATGGGATCATGATGACGAGTTTCATGGTCATCGAGGCTATCTCAGGCCCTCTGGCAAGGGTCGGAACATCGAAGTCTTCACCGGCAGCTGATGGACGGCCCCGCCGTCACGCCTCGAACGCGCTCCATACCCATGGCTGGCGCCATGGGAGCCGGGATGGTCATGCCACGAACACGGTCTTGGCCTCGCAGAATTCCCGGATACCCAGTGTCGAGAGCTCGCGCCCGTATCCCGAGCGCTTCATCCCGCCGAAGGGCAGCTCGACGGTAGATGCCACCATGGCGTTCACGAAGACCATCCCGACGTCGAGACCGTCGATGAACATCGATCGCTCGTCGTCGTCACCAGTCCACACGCTGGCCCCGAGGCCGAAGGTGGAGTCATTCGCCATCCGCAACGCATCGGCGCTGTCCTCGGCCCTGTACAGCAGAGCCACCGGCGCGAAGACCTCCTCGGTGCCCACGCGCATCGACGGTGTGATCTGTCCCAACACGGTCGGAAGGTAGAAGAAGCCGGGGCCGTCTCCGCGCCGGCCTCCGCACAGCACCGCCGCACCCTTGGTCCGGGCATCTTCGACCTGCTCGTGCACGTCATCGCGGCCCTGGGCGGTGGCCAGCGGCCCCACGTCGGTGCCCGGGTCCATCGGGTCTCCGACGACAAGCCCCTGCATCGTCTGGGTGAAAGCCGCTTCGAAGGCGTCGTAGACGGCGCGGTGCACGATGAACCGTTTGGCGGCGATACAGCTCTGGCCGTTGTTCTGCACCCGGGCCTGGACACCCACGGCCACGGCTCGATCGAGGTCCGCAGACGGCAACACGATGAAAGGGTCGCTTCCGCCCAGCTCGAGCACCGACTTCTTGATGGCCCGGCCCGCCACCTCGGCCACGGCGCGCCCCGCCCCTTCGGACCCCGTCAGGGTGACGGCCCGCACCCGATCGTCCTCGATGATCGCGGCCACGCGTTGCGACGGGACGAGCAGCGTCTGGAAGGTGCCCGGTGGATACCCCGCCCGCCGGAACAGGTCCTCGATGAGCAACGCCGTCTGCGGCACGTTGGACGCATGTTTGAGAAGACCGACGTTGCCGGCCATGAGGGCGGGCGCGGCGAAACGCATCACCTGCCACATGGGGAAGTTCCACGGCATGACCGCCAGGACCGGGCCCATGGGCCCGTACCGCACGCTGCTCTGACTGGCCGACGTGAGGACGGGCTCCTCGGCCAGCAGCGCCTCGGCGTGCTCGGCGAACCAGCGCAAGGCGGTGGCGCACTTGGCCACCTCTCCCTTGGCCGACGCGAAGGTCTTGCCCATCTCGGTGGTGAGCACTCGGGCGATGTCGGGGATCTCCCCCTCCAGGAGGTCGGCGGCGGTCCCCGCCAGGCGGGCCCGGTCCTCGAACGATGTCGTGCGGTAGGCGGCAAAGGCCCGATCGGCGAGAGCCAGCTTGGCCTGCAGCTCTTCGTCGGAATCGGGTTCGAAGACCTTCTCGGTCTCGCCTGTGGTGGGGTTGACGGTGGCGATCGGCATGACAAGATCATCGCCCACCCACGGCGTCGGCGGCACACCGCCCTCTTCGTCGGCCCCGGTGGGCACGAGGCCCCGCCATGCACAGAGCGCCCCGGGTCAGCTCCGGCGCTGGGGACGGGCCCGGGACAGGCCCAAGGTCGCCGGCAGATCGCGCCGGCGCAGCTTCCCCGTCGGCGTGTGCGGAAGCTCGCTGACGAGGAAGTAGGACTTGGGCCGCTTGTAGGGGGCGAGGCGCACTGCCGCGTGGCGACGAAGGATGTCTTCGTCATCCACGCCCACCACGGCCGCGCACACGCGCTCGCCCCAGTCGGCGTCGGTGACGCCGAAGACGGCCACCTCGAGGACACCCGGTACCTGCGCCAGCACCGTCTCGACCTCGACCGGATACACGTTGACCCCGCCGCTGATGATGAGGTCGTCGCGACGGCCCTCCAGGAAGAGATACCCGTCGTCGTCCACGGTGCCCACGTCGCCGACGGTAAAAGCGTCGGAACGCCACGCCCGGGCCGTGGACAGCGCATCACGCCAGTACTCGAACCGGGCGAAGCCCGGAGCGTGGCACCACACCACGCCGTCGTCGTCGACCTCCAGGCGTCTCCCGGGGCGGGCCCGGCCCACGGTTCCCGGACGCTGGAGCCATTCGTCGGGCGAGCACACCGTGAACTGGCCCTCGGTCGACCCGTAGAACTCCCACAGGGCTCCGGGTCGCACCCGTTCGAGCGCGGCGCGCTTCAGGGCGGCGGGACAGGGCGAGCCGGCGTGCACGAGGAGGCGCAACGAGTCGAAGGGGCGGCTCCGGCCCGACTCGTGGATCACCCGCTGCAGTGCCGTCGGCGCCATGAACGTGGTCGTCGGCTCCAGGTGTTCGAGCGCGGCCACGGCCGCGGAGGCGTCGAAACGGGGCAGCACGGCCACCCGACCACCGCGCAGCAGCGCCGCGGCGGCGAGCCGGACCGAGACCGAGTGGTACATGGGCGAGCACACGAGGTGCGTGTCGGCGGCGTTGAACCCCCACACGTCGGCCTCGTCCTCGAACAGGGCACGGGCCTCGGTGTCGTCGAGCACGCCCGACCACACCCCTTTGGGGCGCCCTGTCGTCCCCGAGGTGTAGTGCATGGGCCGCACCAGGGGGTAAGGCGCCAAGCCGAGCGGCGGGCCCGAGAGCAGACCATGCAAACCCGAAGGATCGGTCACGACCAGGGAGGGCTCGGCATCCGCGATGAGGGCGTCGCGCTCATCGGGCAGCAACGTGGCGTTGAGGAGCACGGGGACGACGCCGCGTCGGGCCGCGCCCAGGACGCTCAGGAGAAGACTGGCCGAGGACTCCAAACAGAACACCACCCGGTCCCCCGGACCGATGCCCTGGCGTTCGAGGCTCCCCGCCACCCGGCGCTGAGCATCCTCGGCCGGGTCCGGCTCGAGCATCTCGACTCCCCCGAGATCGGGGCTCACGAGATGGCCGGAGCGGCCGCGCGCCGGTCACCGAGGCCGGCGAAGAGCTGCCCTCGCCACACCCCGATCGCCACCATCACGGCAAAGAGCAGCACCCCGGACACAACGGTGACGGCCCGGATGCCCACGACATGGGCGATGGCCCCCTCGGCCACGGCCCCGATGGGATAGACGACCCCCAGCACCATCATGTAGAGCCCGAGCACCCGGCCCCGGAACTCCGTGGGGGCGCGCCGCTGCACCACGGTGTTGAGGCCGGTGAGGACGCCGATGTAACACGCCCCCACCACGAGGATGGCTGCCGTCGCCGACCACAGCGACGGCGCCAATCCGTACCCGACGAGGGCGAGGGGAAACGCCACCAGGGCACCCACCACCAGACGGCCCCCCAGAGCCCGGGCCAAAGGGGCGAGTGCCAGGGCGGCGCCCACGGCGCCGACGCCCTGGGCACCGAGCAGGAGCGCGTAGCCGCCCGCCCCTCGGCCGAGGCCGTTGATCGCCATGGCGGGAACGAGGGCGATGAACGGCGAGCCGATCAGAGCGACGATGCCGATGAGGATGATCGCACTCCGACAACCCGGCTCGGCGGCCGCCACCCGGGCGCCCTCGGCGATGCGGTGCAGGATCCCGCCACGGCGATCCGAGTGCCGCGTGGGGGCGGGCAGCGTGACGAGGACGAGCGCGCCCACCACCGCCCCGAACGACACGGCATTCACGGCGAATGCCCACGCGGCGGAGCCCGCCACCAGCACGACCCCGGCGAGCACAGGCCCGATGACGCGGCCCAGGTTGAATTGCGCCGACGACAACGACACCGCACCCAGAAGGTCGTCTGCGGGCACCAGATCGGGGATCATGGCTTGATAGGTGGGAAAACCCACCGCGGCGGCCACCCCACCGAAGAAGGCCACCGCCAGCAGCGCCCACGACGGGGCGTGCCCGGTGGCCGAGAGCAACGCCAACAGAGCCGCGAACACCGTTTCCGCCAGCGTGGTGACGATCAGCCAACGGCGTCGGTCGAGCCGGTCGGCCAGAGCTCCTCCCAGGGGCGACAACACCCCGATGGGGATGAAGGCCGCGGCGGCCACGGCCCCCGCCCACAGCGGGTCGTGCGAGCGGTGCGTCACGACGTAACCGAGGGCGACCGTCTGCATCCAGGAGCCGACGTTCGACACCAATGCCGCGCTCCAGATCAGGGCGAAGTTCTTCGATCGCAGCGGCCGGAGCGAGCTCAACACTGTCGGTCGAGGCTACCGGCGCGAAACTGACCGGATGGACCGAGATGTCGAGGCGGCACGCCGCGTGCTGGGAACGAGCGCCCGGGTCGTCGTGCTCACCGGGGCCGGGATATCGACCGACTCGGGCATCCCCGACTTCCGCGGGCCCGACGGGGTGTGGACCAAGGACCCCGCCGCCGAGAAGATGGCCACACTCCAGACCTACATGACCGACCCCCACGTGCGACGACGGGCGTGGCGCCATCGGCTCGAGTCACCCACATGGGAGGCACTCCCCAACCCCGGGCACCACGCCCTCGTCACGCTCGAGCGCCGCGGTGTCCTTCACACCCTCGTGACCCAGAACGTCGACGGCCTTCACCACGCCGCAGGGAGTGACCCCGACCGGGTGGTGGAGATCCACGGCACCATGCGACAGGTGATGTGCATGTCCTGTGACCGACGGACCCCGATGCCCGAAGTGCTGGCCCGGGTGCGCGCCGGAGAGGAGGACCCCACCTGCACCGCGTCGGTGGGCGGCGCCACGTGCGCCGGCATCCTGAAGTCGGCCACCATCAGCTTCGGCCAGAACCTGGTGGCTGAGGACCTGCGGCGCGCCGAGCAGGCGGCCCGGGGGTGCGACCTGTTGCTGGCGGTCGGTTCGACCCTGTCGGTCTATCCCGCCGCCGGCCTCGTCCCCAGCGCCCATCTGTCGGGCGGCCGGGTGGTCATCGTGAATGCCGAGCCCACCGAGTACGACGGCATGGCCGACGTCGTGGTGCGCGGTCAGATCAGCGTCGTCCTGCCCGCCATGGTCGAGCCCTGAGCCCCTTCGTCAGATCGAGGGAGCGTTGGAGTTGGACACGTAGTTGATCAGGCCGAGGCACATCTCGTCCGATGAGCCGTCCCCCCAGACCACGTAGCGAGGGGGGAGCTTGCGCAACTGCGGAAGCTGTTGGCGCAGTGTCGGGTTGTAGGTGCACGTGACCTGGATCGTGTCCCCGGCCTTGGAAGGCACCGGCGCGATGTCGTAGGAGCGCTGGTAGTCGAAGTTGTAGTTGGTGACATCGAGCAACGTCTTCTGACCGGGAGTCCCGGGATCGAGCACCATTTTCAGTCCCTGTCCGAGGAGGTGCATGTGCGCCGTCACCCGGACGATCGTCCCCGACGGGGCCGGCCACGTACACGACGCAGTCGGACCGCCAACTGGGGCGGCCACGCTGCCGGTGCAGTACTGCTGCAGGAAGTTGTCGAATTGCACCGCACCTGGGCCGAAGCGCTGGCCCACATCGGCGAGTGAGGCGGCCCGGTCGCACAACGGGCCTGTGATCCCCGCCGGACACGGGATGTCGGGGGCGGCGGGCAGCAGGTCCAGGCGCAGCGGTGTCAGATGCGTCGAGGCGGGCACCGTGTGCAGGACCAGGCTGGGACG
>Ga0208849_1001413_pt1 | contig 16862 bp, 22 predicted proteins | sample NGESurdeep072012_10_FD_184470 | JGI IMG/M metagenome (GOLD analysis project Ga0208849, IMG submission 184470) | Arctic peat soil microbial communities from Barrow, Alaska - NGEE Surface sample 53-3 deep-072012 (SPAdes) | ecosystem: Environmental > Terrestrial > Soil > Wetlands > Peat ...
TGATGCGCTGCTCGATGTCCTCACTGCGCAGCAGCCACTCGCCGGGACGGGGAGCCAGCTCGATCAGTTCGCGTTCCGGGTCAAGGCCGTGCCAGGCGATTTGTGCAGCAACGACATGGCGGTCGGAGGAGAACGCGCCGGCCTCGATCATGATGGCGCTGCGCGCAGGCGTCGGGCGATAGAAACTCGCCAGCAGCAGGTGCAGGTTCACGCTCAGCGAGTTCATTGCCACCACTTCCACCGGCAGTGCACCGCTCAGTTGCGCCAGCTGCGGCTGCAATTGCTCGGCGTAGCCGATCCAGGGATGCCGCGCCTGCTCATGCCCCAGCACTGCCAGGCGTTCCCAATCCTCGATCTCGGCGTCAACCGCAGCCCGTGCAGCGATCGGCGCCAGGCCCAGGGAATGCCCGCACAGGTACAGCAGTGGCTGGCCGTCGCTGCCGCGCGGCAATGCGAACTGGCGGCGCAATGATGCCAGCGGATCGGCTTGGTCCTGGGCACGTGCCCACTCGATGGAGTCGGGCAGCGCCATGCGCTAGGCCGAACGCAGCGGATAGAGCATGGGCCGCGAGGGTACGGCCTCGCCGGCGATGGCGGGCGCCTGCAGCCCCAGCAGGTACCAGCCGTCAGCAATCGCATCGGCGATGTAGGCCAGTTCGGTGATCGTGCACTCGGGTCGCAGGGCCTGCGCCAGCTGCGTGCTGCCTGCCGGCAGCCCGAAGAAAATCCGGTGGGCCGTCAGTGCTCCGCCATCGCTGGCGCGATCGGCGGATGGCACATCCAGGACCAGGTGCTCGATACCACGCTCCACCAGCGCCGTGACCGCCTCCAACGACAGGAACGGCGCGGCGGCAGCGCTCTGTTCAGTAAACTTCTGGGGCTCGTTGGGTTGCGTGCGGATGACCGCGGCGCGCGCGCTCAAGCGCGGCGAGGGCGGCGACGGCCACGCCTGTTCGATGCCGGCGCGCGTGATCAATCGATCCCCGTCCTGGGCTTGCGGCACGGTGCCTTCGGCACTGTCGGCAGCCAGTTCGGGTTCCACGGTCAGCAGAACCGTGAGCAGCAGCCGTTGAGGAATCACTCCCTGGATATCGAGCCGCTCTACCGTCAGGTGTCCGACGCTTTCGGTGTGGGTGCCATTGGCGTGCGGCGTGAGGGTCAGCACGCTGCTATTGCAGCTGGCGCCGCGAGTCACGCGGCCATTGAATCCGCCGACCTCGAGCGGCACGCTGGCCGCCGCCGCGGCGCCGAAACAGCGCAATTGCGCGCCATGAAAATCCACCACTCGCGCAAGGCTCAGGCCCGCGGCCAGATCCGCCAGCAACGCCACGCCGTCGATGTCCAGCCGCGCCCACTGCGTGCGCTCACTGCGAGCCATGGTTGGCATCCGCCGGTGCCGGCGGCTCCATGACGGCGTGACAGTGTTTGCAGGTGCGCAAAGACAGGCTGCCGAAGAAGCGGTTGAACACCGGCGGGAACTGCGTTTCGATGTCAGTCAAGGCAAAGAATTCCTGGTAGAGCAGCCGCTGGCAGCGTTCGCAATACCACTGCAGGCCGTCGAGCTCTCCAGGGCGCCGGCGACGCTCGATCACCAGTCCGACCGAGTCGGCCAAACGCTGCGGCGAATGCGGCACACCGGGCGGCAGCAGCAGGATCTCGCCGGCGCGGATCGGCAGGTCGGTGATGCGGCCATTTTCCACCACGCGCAGCGCCATGGCGCCTTCGATCTGGTGGAAGAACTCCTCGGCCGGATCGACATGGAAGTCCTTGCGGCTATTGGGGCCGCCGACCGCCATGACGATGAACTCGCTATCCTGATAGACCAGTTTGTTGCCCACGGGCGGGCGCAGCAGATGACGGTTGGCGTCAATCCATTGTTTGAAATCGATCGGACGGAGGGCCTGCATGTCGATGATTCCCGACATTATCCGAAGGGCGGTGATTCGCGTATGGTAAGCGTATTGCCGCAGGGTGGCGACTTTGGACGCGCGGATATGTTGAATGATGCTGGCTCGAAACGGCCCGGGGCGGCCGCGGTGATCGCGTTGTTGTGCGCAGGGCTTGCAGGCTGCGCCATGCATTGGCCCTGGAGGCACCGCACACCGCCGGCGCCGCAGCCGGTTCAGGAACTGTCGGCCCCGGCTCCGATCCTGCAGTTCTGGGACCGCAATACGCTGCTGCTGGATCTGACGGCGCTGCGCGGCGAGGGCACCGCGACACTGATGCCGGTGGCCGCGCGCGGCTGGCCAATACGGATCGAGTTTCGCGTGCAGCCGGGAAGCATCGCGCACCTGGAAGTGCAGGGGCGCGAGCGCGTGGTGTTCGAGGTGCCCGGGCAAGGTGCGCCGGTGGTGTTCAGGCTGGCTCCCGATGCCTACGTCGCCGATACGCCAAAGATCAGTCTTCGATGGAGTGCGGCTGGCGACTCGGCACGCTGATCGCAGTGCCGTCCCGCGCGTCGAGATTGAACGCCGTGAGCGTGCCGCCCCAGATGCAGCCGGTGTCCAGGCCGAGTACGTGGTCGGCGTCGTAGAAGCCGAGCGCCGACCAATGACCGAAGACGATTCGTACGCCGCTGCTGGCGCGGCGCGGCGCCTTGAACCATGGCACCCACGGCGCCGGCGCCGAGTCAGGCTTGCCCTTCTGCTTGAAATCAATGCGGCCGTCGGGGCTGCAAAATCGCAGCCGGGTGAGTACATTGACCGCGAAGCGCAGACGATCCACGCCGGTGAGGCTGCCCTGCCAGCGATCGGGCTGGTCGCCGTACATCGCCGACAGCAGTATCCGCGGATCGGCGCCCAGCGATTGCTGCACTTCGCGCGCCAGCTCCAGGGTCTGCGCAACAGTCCATTGCGGCACGACACCGGCGTGCAATAGCAGATCGTCCCGCCCGGGCTCGTGGTGCGCGAGCGGGCGCTGCAGCAGCCACTCGATCAATGCGTCACGGTCCGGGGCCTGCAGAATCTCAGTCAGCGTGTCGCTCTTGCGCAGCTTCGCTCCAACCAGCGCTGCCGCCAGCAGATGCAGATCGTGATTGCCCAGTACACAGCGGGCGTTATCACCCAGGCTGCGCACCAGCCGCAGTACCTGGAGCGATTGCGGGCCGCGATTGACCAGGTCGCCGACGAACCATAATTGGTCGCGATCGGACTTGAAGCCGATGCGCCCGATCAGTTCCGTCAGCTCATCGCCGCAGCCCTGAACGTCGCCGATGGCCCAGCGCGCCATGTGCGTCAGCTGCGCGCGCGCGCGCTCAATGCAGCATGCCCGGCATGGCCAGCCGAAACGCCGGAATGTCGGCATCGAACGTGGCGCCGTCGTCGGTCACCATCTGATAGCTGCCCTGCATGGCGCCCACCGGCGTTTCGAGCACCGCGCCGCTGGAATAGCGGAATCCCTGGCCGGGCTTGAGATGCGGCTGTTCGCCGACCACACCGTCGCCGCGCACTTCCTGCACGCGGCCGTTGGCATCGGTGATCACCCAGTGGCGGGTCAGCAGCTTTGCCGGCACTTCGCCTTCATTGCGGATGGTGATGGTGTAGGAGAACACATAGCGGCGCTCGCGCGGCTCGGACTGATCCTCCAGGTACGCGGTTTCCACCTCGACGCTGATCTTGTGACGCACGCCGCTCGTGCCGTGCGCACCGGTGTCCACTTCAGCGCACGCGCACGGCCAGCACGTCGCAGGGCGCGCCGTGCAGTACCGAGTCTTCGGTGCGATGAATCAGGATGGACAGTCCATGGCGTTCGCGACAGCCCAGCACGATCAGATCGCTGTGCTGCTCGCGCGCGTAGCGCAGAATTTCGCTCTTGGCGCTGCCGGCCTCGATATGGCTGGCGCTCTCCGCCAGCCCCAGCTCGCGTGCCAGCGCTTCAATCTGGCTCTTGGCCCGCACCATGATCTGATCGTCGATCTGGATCACGGGCACCAGCGAGTCGCTCATGGGTTCGATGGGCATGAACTCCACCACGTGCAGCAGCTGCAGCACGCCATTGCCCGCCTGCGCTAACTCACGGGCGCGGCCGGCAACGGCGCGACTGTCCTCGGTCAGGTCGATGGCGGCCAGAATGCGCCGGTAAGTGCTCATGCAGTCTAGCTTAACGGATCACGGGGGCCGCCGCGCGCGCAGCCGCGGCGGCCTGCGCCAGCGCACCGAATTGCGGCGCGGTCAGCGTTTCGGCGCGCGCGCCGGGGTCGATGCCGAGCGCCTGTATCGCCTCGGCCGCCAGATATTGTCGCAACGAATTACGCAGGGTCTTGCGCCGCTGCCCAAAGGCGGCGGTGACCACTTCGGCGTACAGCGGCGTGCGCGACCACGGCGGCGGGGCATCGATGACCGCCAAGCGCACCACTGCGGAACTGACTTTCGGCGCCGGCCGGAATGCGCCGGCGCCGACATCGAGCAGGCGCGTGGCGGTTACACGTGGGGCCAGCATGACGGTCAGCCGGCCGTAAGCGGCGCTGCCGGGCGCGGCGACGATGCGATCGACCACTTCCTTCTGCAACATGAAGTGCATGTCCAGAATTGCATCGGCGGCCGCGAGCAATCGGAACAGCAGCGGCGTGGAAATGTTGTAGGGCAGGTTGCCGATCACCCGCAGCCGTGCACCGCGGGCATCCGCCAGTGCGCGCCAATCCATCTTGAGCGCATCGGCCTGATGCAGCACCCAGTGCGGCTCGGCGGCAAAACGCGTGTGCAATTCTGCGGCGAGGTCGCGGTCGATTTCGATCGCATCGAGCTGTCCGGCCGCGGCCAGCAAACGCATGGTCAGCGCGCCGCGCCCCGGGCCGATTTCGACCGCCGCATCCCCGGGCCGCAGGGCAATCGCATCGACGATGCCGGCAATGACCGCAGGATCGTGCAGGAAATGCTGGCCGAAGCGCTTGCGGGCGCGAATCACGAATCACGAAGCGCGCAGCGGCAGATGCGTCGCCATGCCTGCGGCCAGCTGGATCGCCGCAATCAGACTGCCCGCGTCGGCGCGGCCGCTGGCCGCCAGGTCGAGCGCCGTGCCGTGATCGACCGAGGTGCGCACGATCGGCAGCCCGAGGGTCACGTTGACCGCCTGGCCGAAGCCTGCGTGCTTGAGTACCGGCAGGCCCTGGTCGTGGTACATCGCCAGCACGGCGTCGTAGCCCTGCAGATGGCGCGGTACGAACAAGGTATCGGCGGGTATCGGCCCGACGACGGCAAGGCCCAGGTCGCGCGCCTGCGCGATGGCGGGGCCGATGATGCGCTGCTCCTCGTCACCCAGATGCCCACCTTCGCCGGCGTGCGGATTGAGGCCGCAGACGGCGATGCGCGCGCGCGCCAGCCCCCAGTAGCGCTGCAGGTCCTGTGACATGATGTGCAGTACCTGCAGCAGACCCGGCGTGGTCAGCGCGTCACTGACTGCGCGCAAGGGCAGATGCGTGGTTGCCAGGGCCACGCGCAGCCCGGCGGCCACCAGCATCATGACCGGCAACGGCGCCCCGGTGCGCGCGGCGATATATTCGGTGTGGCCGGTGAAGGCGATGCCGGCATCGTTGATCAGGCTCTTCTGCACCGGGGCGGTCACCATGGCGCAAAATTCGCCCGCCAGGCAGCCATCGATCGCACGATCGATCAACGCCAGCACGGCTGCCGCGTTGGCGCGATCCAGCCGTGCCGGCACACTGGGGACTGCGAGCGGCTGATGCAGCAGGCTCAGGGAGCCGGCTGCATGCTCGACCGCAGCGCCGGGCACGTAGTCACGCAGATGGATTTTGAGGCCGAGGGCCGTGGCGCGCTGTTGCAGCATGTCGCGATCGCCCAGGCACACGAGCGGCCACTCGCGCGGCCGGCAGGCCGCCGCCAGGCAAAGGTCGGGGCCGATGCCGGCTGGTTCACCAGAGGTCAGCGCGATCGCAGCGCCGGGCCTCAGAGCCGCAGCTCGACGTAGGATTCGTCGCGGATCTGCTGCAGCCACAGTTCCGTGGCCTCCTCGACACGGCTGTCGCGCAGCGCTTCGAACGCGCGTTCGCGTGCCGCATCGGCGGTATTGTCGAAATCGCGATGACCAAGCAATTGCACGATGTGCCAGCCGAACTGGGTGCGAAACGGCTGGCTGATTTCGTTGACCTTGAGGCCCTCTGCCACCGCGGCGAACTCCGGTACGAACGAATCGGACTGGGTCCAGCCCATGTCGCCGCCGTTGACCGCGGAGGCCGGATCCTGGGAATTGGTCTTCGCCAGCACCGCAAAGTCATCCCTGCCGGCAATGATCTGATCGCGCATGCGCGTGAGCTTCTGTCGCACGGTGGCATCGTCTTCGATCTCGGTGGTCTTGAGCAGGATGTGCCGCAGATGCACCTGCTGGATGATCTGCGTGCCGCCGGCGCTGCGGGTTTCGTTGAGCCTGACGATGTGAAAACCGCTCGGAGTCTGCAAGACATCACTGACGTCGCCTGCCTTCATGCGGGCAATGACGTCGGCCAGGAAGGTCGGCAGCTCGGTACCTTTGCGCCACCCAAGCGCGCCACCGTCGAGCGCGGTTTCACTCGCCGAGTAGCTGATGGCCAGCTTGCCGAAGTCCTCGCCGCCCCGGGCGCGCACGTCGATCTCCTGCGCGTGCTTGAGCGCCTGTGCGAGTTGCGCCGGATTCGCGTCCTGCGCCACCGGGATCAGGATATGCGACACGTTGTATTCGTTGGCGGCCGAGGCGGTCTTTTTCTGGTGCTCGAGGTACTGGTCGAGCTCGCGCGGGGTAATGTTGATACGCTGGACTACGTCGCGCGAGCGCAGGATCTGGCGCGCGATCTCGCGCCTGAGCTCGGTGCGGTACTGGCTGTAGTCGATGCCGTCGGCCGCGAGTTTCGCCGGCAGTTGCTCGAGGGTCACGTTCTGCCGCTTGGCAATATCATCCATCGCGGCGTTGATCTGCTCGTCCGAGACCTTGATGCCGGCGCGCTCGGCGTGCTGCGCCTGAATCTCTTCGAGCACCAGGCGATCGAGCACCTGCTGGCGCATGACATCGCCGCTGGGCAGGTTGACGTTCTGGCCCGCCAGGCGCGCGGAGATCTCGCGCACCTGAACATCCAGTTCGCTCTCAAGCACCACCCCGTCGTTGACCAGCGCCACCACCCGGTCGAGCAGTAGGCCGTTGCTGGAGATGTCCTTATGGGGGGTGTCGGCCTTTGGCGTGTCAGCACGCGCGATGCCTGCGAATAGCACCACCAGGGTGGCCATGGTTGCGCCGGCGGTGAGCACGGTGATCGGTCGAAGTACGCTGCGGCGCATTAAATATCCATTCGCCTCAAGGGTTTATGCCTAGAAAATCGGCTGTCGGTTGGCGGAGCTGGAGTATCCCCGAATCGACTGCTCAAGGAAAGCGGTGACCTGACTTCCGACACTGGACAGGCCCGTGAGTTCCACCTGGAAGGCTATGCCGCTGCTTTGCTCACCGGTACGGGTGCTGATTGAGCGCTGCCACAGCGCGCGGATGCTCCAGCAGGCTCCGCGATACTGAAAACCGGCAAAATCCTCGATCCATTCGGGCCGGATGGGCGCCGGAGCGGCCTCCGGATTATCGAACAGCGAGTACACCGCGCGGGCATAGACGTCCCAGTGATGGGAGATCGGCCAGGCGACGGAACTGTCGATCTGCGCCAGCTCGCCGCTGCGGTAGCGATAGCTGATATTGGCCACCTGCTGGTTGCTGGCGTGGTACTGCAGGGTCAGCTCGTCCTGCTGGATGGCCGAAACCGTGGGGTTGGAGGCAACATCGAGCTGCAGGTTCCAGTTCTTGTAGGCGCTCAGGATGAGCTCGGCGATCAGGCTCGAAGTGCTGACCGAATTGAATGCCTGATCGGGCAAGCTCACGCGCGAGGGCTGGAAATACACGGCCTGGCCAATGGTCGCGCTCAGGTAGCGCGTGCCGCTGGCGGCATCGAACATCTGCGTGGTCAGACCCAGCGTGAGCCCGTTCTCATCGCCCACGCGATCGATGCCGACAAAGCGGTTGGGGCGAAACAGCTCGATCAGGTTCGGATCGGGAGTCGAGGAGTCAAAGATCGGCAGCTGGCTCTGATCGCGATACGGGATGTAGACATACATCGCGCGCGGCTCGAGCGTGACGTTGCGAGTGCCGCCTGAGCCGCTCAGCCGTTCAAATTCCAGACCGGTGTCGACACTGACGATGGGCAGGCTGCGCTGCGGGGAGCTGCCGCCGCCGTCCGTCTGGTCGTCGCGCAGCGCGTACTGAGTGAATTCCCAGGCGACATTGGGCCGCAGGAAGTAGCCTGGCCCACTGAAATCCAGTCCAACCCGCGGCATCGCATCCAGCCGCCAGCCGCTGACATTGGCCATGGTGTTCGGCTGCGTTGCGGGGAAGTTGCACGGATTCGGTACGCCGCAGGTGCCCAGCGCCGTGCAGGGGTTGCAGCCTGCGCGCGTGAAATTGACCAGCTCGCTGTCGAAGCCGGTCTGCAGCTGACTCCAGTCCTTGGGCGACCACAGCGCTGCGGCGGTCAGTCGCGGCAGCTGGATGTAGGGTCGCTCATCCACCGGCAGGGTGTCATCCAGGGTCTGGTATCCCACCATCTCGGCGCGCAGATTCCAGATATCGTCGCGGTGACCGATGGCGATGCTGCGCGGCAGGAACGGCGTGCTGGTGCTCTCCGTGCCCTGGGTAAAGTCCTCGAAATATTCGCCGTCGCTGACGTTGTCGAAAGTGGTGTCAATGCGCGTGTTCCAGCCCAGCTGGTAGCGATCGACCAGGCGCACGAAGCTGCGGCTGTCACCGGTTTGCCGATCGTAAGGCAGCACATTGGCATCGAGAGTGCCGCGGTTGGATGCGGTCAGCAGCCGGTATTCGGCTCCCAGATCGATGCCGCGAGTGGAATAGATCGTGGGGGTGATCGTGGCATCCTGATTGGGCGCGATGTTCCAGTACCAAGGCACTCCCAGGAATGCGCCGCTGCGACTGGAGCTGCCGAAGTTTGGAAACAACACGCCGCTCTGGCGCGCACTGCTGAGCGGGAATGAGATCCACGGCAGGTACGCAATCGGTACACCTTCGAAATCCACGGTAGCCCCGTGGCCGATGCCGCGGCCGGCGCTGGTATCGAGCGTGAGTTCGCGGGCGCGGATCTGCCAGTCCGCGCGCGGCGGCGGACAGCTGCTGTAGGTCACATGGCGCAGCGTGATCACCTTGTTCGGTGTCATCGACATCTGCTCGGCCGTGCCGTGCCCGGGTTGCTGCAGCAACTGGAACACGCCATGGCTGAACTGCGCACCTTGGTCGCTGTAATGTCCTGAATCACCCTGCAACAGCACCACCGGATCGCGGTAGCGCACCGCACCGCTGGCCTGCAGACTGTTGTCGTTGTGATCGTAAGTGAGCTTGTCGGCCTGAATTTCGCGATCGCCCATGTGCACATCGACGTGGCCGGACAGTTCGGTGCGGCCGTCGGTACCGGCGCTGAGTTCCTCGGAAGTGGTGGTGATGTCGCCGGTGAGCGGGCCGCCGCCGGTGGCGAGCAGCGACTGGACCGAGGTGCCCGCTACGCCCGGCGCAGGACTGGCCGCGGCCGCCAGCAGTAGCGGGGCACTTTGCCACGGCTCGACGCATGGGCCGTCGGCGGCCTGCGCCGCCAGCGGCAGCGCGCAACACAGTGCCGCGTGCCACAGCGCGCGCAGATGCGGGGAGGAATCCATGTGGGTCTCATTATAATGACCGCTTGCGGCAGAAGGTTTGTCCATGCATATGAGCGCCGGCGATTCACGTCTCGAGCAACTCCAGAACTGGCTGCGCGAGGATCTGCGCTGGCCACTGGTGCGATTGGCGCCAGCGTCGGCTGATGCCAGCTTTCGGCGCTATTTCCGCATCTGGCGCCCCGACGGAGCGACGCGCATCGTCATGGATGCGCCGCCCGACAAGGAAGATGTCGCACCCTATCTCAGGGTTTCGGAACTGCTCGCGCGCTGCGCGGTGCACGTGCCGCAGGTCGAAGCCAGCGATGCGCGCCGGGGATTCGTGCTGCTGGAGGATCTCGGCTCCAGTTCCTTTCTGTCGCAGCTGCAGGCGGACGGTGACGTCGAGGCGCTCTATCAGGATGCGCTCGCGGCGTTACTGCGCATCCAGATCGCCGGGCGCGAACTCCATCACGAGCTGCCCCGATACGATCGCGAGGTGCTGGCACGCGAGCTGGAGCTGATGCCGCAATGGTTCTGCGCGCGCCATCTGCAGCTCAGTCTCGGGGATACGGAGCGCGCGCTGCTCGAATCCACCTTCGAATTCCTGATTGCCGAAGCACTGGCACAGCCGGTCGTGTTTGTTCACCGCGACTTTCATTCGCGCAACCTCATGGTGGTGGGCGCCGGCAATCCGGGCATCATCGATTTTCAGGACGCGCTGGCTGGGCCCTGCGGCTACGACCTGGTGTCACTGCTCAAGGATTGCTACATCGGCTGGCCGCGCGCACGCGTCGAGAGCTGGGTCCGTGGCTATCGCGCGCGGCTGATTGCCGCCGGCGGTGACGGCGGCCGCGATGAGTCGATGTTCCTGCGATGGTTCGATCTCATCGGCCTGCAGCGGCACATCAAGGTGCTCGGTATCTTCGCGCGCCTCTGGTACCGCGACGGCAAGCGCGGCTACCTCGATGATTTGCCGCGGACGCTGGACTACGTGCGCGATAGTGCGCATCGCTACCCGGAACTGCAGCAGTTCTCGCATTGGCTCGAAACACGGCTGGCGCCCGCACTGGCACCGGCAAACGCCCGTGTGCGCGCCGGAGTGCCGGCATGACGCAGCCCGTGGCCGGGGTGCGCCGCGCCATGCTGCTCGCGGCAGGACGCGGCGAGCGCATGCGTCCGCTGACCGATCAGACGCCAAAGCCGCTGCTCACGGTCCGCGGCAAGCCTTTGATCGTCTATCACCTGGAACAGCTTGCGCGCGGCGGCGTGCGCGACGTGGTGATCAATCTCGCGTGGCTGGGCGCGAAGATCCGGACCGCACTGGGCGATGGCAGCACCTGGGGCGTGTCGATTCGCTACAGCGATGAGGGCGCTCGAGCGCTTGATACCGGTGGCGGCATCTTCAAGGCCCTGCCGTGGCTCAGCGGCGAGCCATTCCTGGTCGTCAATGCCGATGTCTACACCGATTTTGATTTCGCCACATTGCAGATCGCAGCCGACGCCTGGGCGCAGCTGCTATTGGTGCCCAATCCGGCGCATCACCCCGATGGCGATTTTGCGCTGGAACAGGGCCGCATAGTGGCGCAGGGCACTGCGCGCTATACCTACGCGGGAATCGGCGTGTTCCGGCCGGAATTGTTCCGCGGCTGCCAGCCCGGGCGCTTTGCGTTGCTGTCCTTGTTGCAGCGGGCAATTGCCGCGCGGCGCCTGCAGGGCGAACTCTATGGCGGCCAGTGGACCGACGTCGGCACGTCCGAACGGCTCGCAGCCCTGCAGTGACCGGCGGGCGCGGCGGCGGCCGCCCAATTCCGCTAAAATTGCTGTATGAAGTCAATCCCGCTCGCCACCGAGGCCGATGCTGTCCTGACGGCACGCAGTGGCGAGAAATACCAGACACCTCAGGGTTTCAGCGCCATCAAGGACGGCATCAAGTCGCACGGCGAGGCCGATCGCCGCGGACTCACGGGCAAGCCGGGATGGCTGCGGGCGCCGATAGCGGTGGGCGAGGGCTACGACTTCGTGCGCCGCACGGTACGCGAGCATCGACTGGCCACGGTGTGCGAAGAAGCCAAGTGTCCCAACATCGGCGAATGCTGGAATGCCGGTACCGCGACCATCATGCTCATGGGCGCGGTGTGCACGCGCGCGTGCCGCTTCTGCGCCGTCGATACCGGCAATCCGCGCGGCTGGCTCGATGCCGCCGAGCCGGCCAATCTTGCCGACAGCGTCACGCTGATGCGCCTCAAATACGTGGTGCTGACCTCGGTCAATCGCGATGATCTGCCCGACGGTGGCGCTGCCCACTATGCGGCCTGCATTCGTGCGATCAAGCAGCGCGATCCCGCGATCGTCGTGGAGGCGCTGACGCCCGATTTCCAGGGTGTATGGCGCGATGTGGAAACCGTGCTCGATGCCGGGCCGGAGGTATTCGCCCAGAACGTCGAGACCGTGCGCAGGCTGACGCACCCGGTGCGCGATCCGCGCGCGGGCTACGCGCAGACGCTGGCGGTGCTGTCGCACGCCAAGCAGCATCGGCCGCAGGTGCTCACGAAAACCAGTCTGATGCTGGGCCTGGGTGAAACCGATCGGGAAATCGCCGAGTGCATGGCGGATCTGCGCGCTGCGCGCGTTGATGTGCTGACGCTCGGCCAGTATCTGCGTCCGACCGTGCACCACCTGAACGTGGAGCGGTTCGTCACACCCGAGCAGTTCGAAGGCTATCGCGCCTGGGGGCTGGCACGCGGTTTTCGCGAGTGCGTCGCCGGTCCGCTGGTGCGTTCGAGTTATCGCGCCGAACGTGTGCTCGCGGGCGACAACGTTGGATTGCAGGCGCTCGCGAGCTCATGAGCAGCGTGCACGCAGCGTTGGCGGCGCCCATGACCCTGGCAGGTCCCGAAGTCCATTGGCTGGGTCGCGTCGACTATGAGTCGAGCTGGCGCGCCATGCAGCGCTATACCCAGGAGCGCGATCCCGGCTCGGTTGATCAGATCTGGCTGCTCGAGCATGAACCGGTGTACACGCTGGGCATGAACGCCGACCGCTCGCACCTGCTGGCGCCGGGGAATATTCCGGTGCTGCAGATCGACCGCGGTGGGCAGGTGACCTATCACGGGCCGGGCCAGCTGGTGGTGTACCTGCTGATAGACATCCGTCGCGCCGGCCTCGGCGTGCGCGATCTGGTGAACGCCCTGGAGCGCAGCGTGATCGAATACGCGGCGCAATTCGGCATCGCGGCGCAGTGCCGTGCCAGTGCTCCCGGCGTGTACGTCGAGGATCGCAAGCTTGCGAGCGTCGGCCTGCGAATCCGGCGCGGTGCCAGCTACCACGGCCTGGCCCTGAACGTGCACATGGATCTCGAGCCTTTTCGACGTATCAATCCCTGCGGTTATGCCGGACTCGAGATGACCCAATTGTCACAGCTGGGTGGACCCGACGACCTGGAGACGGTAGCGGCGGCGTTCGCACCGTTGCTGTCGGCGAAGCTGGCCCGGCCATGACGGCATTGGGTTTGTCGGCCGGCTTGCTGCTGGCGCTGCTGATGCTGGTGGTGCTGGTGGCGATTCCGATCAAGATCGGTGCCCATCTGGCCGGCGCCGAGCGCCAAGGCATTCTCTGGTGCGCGCTGGCGGCGGTAGTGGGAGTGTTGACCGGTGATTTGACCGCGCACCTGCTCGGCGGCTACCTGGGCGGTTCGCTGGCGGCCTTTCTGGGATTCATCATTGCCATCCGCTACCTGCTGGGAACCAGCATAGCCGGCGCCCTGGGACTGACGATCATCGCCTTGGTGGTATCGCTGCTGGGTGTCTGGGCATTGGCCCATTTCTCGTTCGCGCCGGCCATGCCCAGCGGCGGCTGGGCCATTTAGCCGCTGGCACACGCCGGTGCTATCGCTGCCATCAATCAGGCTTGCCACCTCCCATGACACGGCCATGATCGCCGAGATGTCGCGCGACTACATCGAATACGGCCTCGGATGGAGCTGGACGCCGGCGCGCGTGCTCGCGGCCGTGAACGACCAGGCCACCAATGTGGCGGTGCTGGACCAGCATGCGGCACTGGCCGGTTTCGGCATCATGCATTACGGCGACGAGACCGCTCATCTGGCACTGCTTGCGGTGCGCCCCAATCAGCAACAGCGTGGCCTCGGTGCGCTGCTGATGGCGTGGCTGGAAAAACCGGCACTGGTCGCCGGTATTGAACGCATTCGACTCGAAGCGCGCGCCGACAATCCCAATGCGATTGGTTTCTATCGCAAGCAGGGCTTCAGGGAATCGGGCCGGATCGCCGGCTACTATCGCGGCAGCATCGATGCGGTGCGTCTGGAAAAGCGGCTTGGCGTCGGCCTGCATGCACCACGCGACTGAGCGGGGGCTATTACCCATGGGATGCACGCGACTGGAAGCTTTCAGCGACGGCGTGATCGCCATCCTGATCACGATCATGGTGCTGGATCTGCGGCCGCCGGCCAGCGCAAGCCTGCAGTCGCTGCTGCCGCTGTGGCCGGTGTTCACCAGCTATCTGCTGAGCTTTCTGTACCTGGGTATCTACTGGAATAACCATCACCACATGTTCTCTGTCACCCATACGGTGACCGGGCCGATACTGTGGGCCAACCTGCACCTGCTGTTCTGGCTATCACTGGTGCCGTTCGCGACCGCGTGGATGGGCGAGAATCATTTCGCCGCCGCGCCTTCGGCCCTGTACGGCGTGGTTCTGTTCATGGCGGCGGTGGCGTTCTGGATATTGCAGCAGCGCATTATTGCCGCGCAGGGTCCGCGCTCGCTGCTGCATCTGGCCGTGGGCCGCGACTGGAAGGGCAAACTCTCCCCGGTGTTTTATCTGATAGCGATTCCCGCGGCATTCATCTCGCACTGGATCGCCGCGGCGCTGTACTTGCTGGTAGCGCTGATCTGGCTGGTGCCTGACCGGCGCATCGAGCGCGTGATGCACGAGGGATAATGCGTTGATGCGCAACCCGTCGCGGGGTAGCATCACCAGATGAGAGGCCTCGTAGTTCATTTGGTGGTCAGTGCATTGCTGCTCTGGCTGGTGAGTCAGTTCGTGACTGGTATTCACATCGCCGGTTTCGGCTCGGCGCTGCTGGCAGCGCTGGTGCTGGGCCTGGTGAATTTCCTGGTGCGTCCAATCCTTATTCTGGTGACGCTGCCGATCACCATACTGACGCTGGGATTGTTTCTGATCGTCATCAATGCCCTGATGCTCATGCTCACCGGCGCCCTGGTGTCAGGGTTCAGGGTCGACAACTTCGTTTCGGCGATCGTGGGCGGCATTCTGCTCGGTGTGTTCAACCTCGTGGTCAGCGCGCTCATGCACCGCGGCGGCAGGAAATAGCGCGCAGCGCAAGACCCGTGGCGCGAATATCGGCGCAAGAGCTGGAACAATACCTGCACGGCGCCATTGCGCTGTCGCGGGCCATGCAGGTCAGCGTGCTTGAATTGTCCGAGGACTGCGTGGTCCTCAGTGCGCCGCTGGCACCCAACGTGAACCATCGCGGAACCGTATTTGGCGGCAGTGCCTGCACGCTCTCGACGCTGGCGTCCTGGTCGCTGCTGTTTTTCCGCCTGAAGGGTAACCAGCCGGCGGCCAGTCTGGTATTGCAGCGAAACTCCATGAGCTATGACCGGCCGATCGCCGGTGCCTTCAGCGCCCGCGCCAGCCTGGCACCGAACGCGGCCTGGCCGGAGTTTCTGCGTACTCTCGAGCGGCGCGGCAAAGCCAGGATCAGCGTGTGCGCGCAACTGCTGTGCGCGGGCGAGCCCGCAGGTCATTTTGTTGGTGATTTCGTAGCGCTGGCTGAGGCGCCGATGCGCGCCAGCGTGCTGCCGTTAGTGGAGAACAGCGATGCATAAAAGCAAGTTGGCGGGCTTCATCATCGACTGTGAGACGGATGAGCTGCAGGTGGCCGCCGAATTCTGGAGTGCGGCGCTGGGCATGCCCACGCGCGCACTGCCGGGGGAAGACGCGCAGAAGTACGTCGAACTGGTCGACCCGCTCGCACAGATGCACGTGGAAGTGCAAGCGGTCTCGCACGCCAGCCGCGTGCACCTGGATATCGAGAGCGATGACATCGAAGCCGAAGTGCGCCGGCTGGAAGTCCTGGGCGCCAGGCGCGTCGCGCAGATCAGCACCTGGTGGGTCATGGAGGCGCCGACCGGACAGCGGTTCTGCGTGGTGCGCGCGGGATCGCCCCAGTTCGCTACCCAGGCCAGCACCTGGCCCTAAAGCACCAGTAGCACCTGCGGGCATTTTTTGAGCGCTTCGAACAGCGCCGCGATCTGTGCCTCGCCCGTGGCGCGGATGACATAAGTAATGCCGGTGAAATGGTTCTGCGCCGAGCTGCGCTCGGTCACCGCCGCCAGGTCTACCGGCCCGGCGTGCAGTTCGACAATTGCATCGATCCGGCTGCGCACACCAGGCTCGGCCCGCACCATGACTTTGATCGGGTAGTCACACGGGAAGCTGACCCGTTCCGGAGTTTGCCCGGCGCTATCGCTCGTCATAAGTGGCTCACTTTATTACGGTATTTTGTAATCTCTATAGGACGTATCCGACAGCGCATGGGCTTGAAATTAAGGCGGATGTGCTACACTTACCGGCGATCGTCGACCGTCCGCGTTTCGATTGTGGAGCCGAACAGCCTGCGATCATGGTGACAGGATCTACGCTTCGACGGCTCGTGAGAAGCTCTCTCCCTGACCTCAGTGGTTGCTCCTGCCGTGTTTAGATCTTCAAGGATCGAACTGTTCGGAGAGTGTGACTTTTATGGCGAAGATTTATGTAGGTAACCTACCGTTCACGGCCAGTGAGGCCGAGGTGCGAACGCTGTTTGCGCAGCATGGCACCGTGGAAGCCGTATCGCTGCCGACCGATCGTGAAACCGGTCGTCCGCGTGGTTTTGGATTTGTGGAGATGAGCCAGGCCGATGCCGCTCGTGCAATCCAGAGTTTGAATGGCTATTCGATGAATGGTCGTCCGTTGCGCGTCAATGAGGCCCAGGACAAGCCGCGTACCGGCGGCGGCCGTCCAGGGGGCGGTGGTGGCGGCGGCTTCCGTGGCAACGGAGGCGGCAGCGGCGGCGGCGGTGGTGGTGGGCGCTGGTAAGCGTCTCGCGACTCGCTGAACGCGATAAAAAGGCCCGGGCGACCCGGGCCTTTTTTTGCGCGATCCTGATTCGCGGCGGCGCGC